>Ga0129333_10003590_pt1 | contig 14534 bp, 28 predicted proteins | sample CPB6_08_DNA_FD_94474 | JGI IMG/M metagenome (GOLD analysis project Ga0129333, IMG submission 94474) | Freshwater to marine salinity gradient microbial communities from Chesapeake Bay, USA - CPBay_Sum_0.6_0.8_DNA | ecosystem: Environmental > Aquatic > Marine > Coastal | place: USA: Chesapeake...
TGGACCCGCCATCATCTGAGCTATTCTTATATCTGATAGAACACGCTCAGCTCTAGCTTTTGAGATAGCAGCTTTTAGTTCCTCATGCTTGAGAACAACATGCAAGTATTCTTCTTGATCCTTATAAAAAGCTATCATAGCTTTTCTCTGAGCAGCTATCTCTTCAGGAGATAACTCACGCTCTTCTTGTTGGTTGGTTTTTGTGTCTGACATATTTAAACATTTTTAATTATCAACAAAAATACAAAAATTATTTACACTACAAAAGTTTATACTCAAGAATATATAAAAAAAAACCCTGAGTGTTTATCTCAGGGCTAGTATATAAGGAATGTTAATTGTTTAATATGAGTCGTATCCTTCAAAATTATCAGACCATCTGCGTTTACCAGTATATCTATAAAACCAATTAGTTTCACCGGTCGGTTGATATATAGGTGCTAAGAAAGGCGTTTCTACACCTAAAGCTGCATCAATAGGAACTTTAAGGTCGTTCCAATTCCGTGCATATGCGATTCCTTGTCCAAAAGTACCTATCAAGTTACCATTAGCATCAAATAACCCTAATGATGCTGGATTACCTCCAAAATATATACCCATAAGAGGTAATATGATTGTATTTAGTTCTGCATTAGTGTAAACACCACTATACAAACTTTTAAAAGGATAGATAATATTAAATAGCTTACTTATAGTAATCTGTAGTTGATCCCACTCTGTTTCTGAGAAAGCTACTATAGTATTAACTGTTTTGTAGTGAGAAGATTGTACTACCACAAACTGATCTTTTTGTGGTTCACCATCTACTAGTCTTTTATTCCAGATAGCATTAAAGTCAGCAACCTTGAGTTCTTTTGCATATACACTAGCCAAGAAGTTAACAGCATCCATAATAGGATTCTGCCACTTAGACTTTTTCTTAGCATTCATTCTATAACTACCTGAAGTATTGAGTTTTATCTCTTTCAGGTTATTAGCTATAGTATAAGCTTTTGGTAAAAGTTTGTTATCTGTAATCATTGTATTGTTTTTTTAAGTTGTATGTGCACAAGTTGTTCTACACTTGCTGATAACTTAGTCACCGTCTGTGCTAAGTTTCTCAACTCCAACTGTGTTGTTTGTTCTATACGCTTTACATCACTATTTAACTGTTGTTCCACAAGTTCTATTCTACCTTTATTTCTACCTGCTTCTATTATTGCAGTTTTAACATCACCATGTACTATTTTTAAAAAGTATCCTAGTATTCCAAGTAGAAGTACTATAAGTCCACCGGCAATTTCTAGTAGTGTATACGCGTCCATTATTTTGTATTATATATTTTTATACTGTCTCCTTTTACTATGTTAGATGAACAACCTATAGTATCACCTGAGTTTAATACAGCTTTATATTTTGGACTGATTTCCTGGTGAACATTCTGAGGTTTCTCTTTCCAGGTATCTACCACAATATACCACTTTATATCTTTCTTAGGTGCTTGATTAGTGCAGCTAACAAATAGTACTAATAATATAAGAAAATTTTTCATATTATGCAATTAACCAGTTATAATATCTTTTAGTAAGTGATGTACGATCCTCAAGACCATGTGTACCACCATTAATTTTTTTAGTCATGCTTAGTATAGCAGCATCTGTTACACCAGTATCTGCTATTGTCCACAACTTGTTTTTATCAAAAAAGAACATAGCTGATTCAAAAGCAAACTCTCCAGCTACTAGATCTGGGTTAGTCATGATCTCAGGTTTTTTTAGATAGTCTGAGAAAGCTTGATAGTTACTTTTACCGGTAAGCTGTAGAGCACCTCTACCGCGGAACTTCCATCCATCACCTGATGCTTCATCACCATTACCCATACGGTTTGCATATACTCTGTTAGCTATCTTTACCGGTTGTCTAGCGTAGCTGTCTTCTAGTTTATCTGGAAAGTATTTACCAAATATCTTATCTAAGCCTGCAGCTGAGTAGTTAAGGTTTTCACTGAATGTAGCAAATCCTCCGGTCTCATGTGATGTTTGACCAAAGAAATGTGCAGCTCTTACTGGAGATAGTTTAAAAAAGGTAGCAGCAGCTTTTAGTGTTGCAGGTCCAAAAGCACCATCTGGTTTTGAACCTATTTTTTCTTGTAGTTTTGTAAGACTCATGTTCTAAAGATAAATATATACTATTAATATACAAAAAATTATTGAATTATGTATTAAAAGCTGCTTGTAATTGGTCTCCTGTTATCTGTACTGTGGATACATTTCTTAGTCTCTCAGCTACCGGGTCTGAACTAGTAGCTATAGCAGTAAATAAATCATTAGGAGTTAGTACCGCGGTACCTGTTACTGATCCACTAGAATCATAGTTATAGCCAGCAGATACATTAGCTGGAGGTGGTACTATTAAGTTACCTGTATAACTTAGGAATCCGTAGGTTACTCCTTGTCTAACATTGTTGATAGATGGATAATCAAGTAAAGCTGGGTCTGTTAAAGTTGGTGTAGTATTATCTTGTTTAGATACTTGAAATTCAGGAGAGGTTGTTATAAATCTTACTTGTCCTTGATATGGTGCTGTATACCAAGGAGCAGCTCCTGTTACGGCTCTTCTAATAAAAACATTAGGTGTTGTTCTTGAAAATAAACCTGGACTTTCACTTAAGCTAGAACCTATAGCAACTATATTTCCTGTAACTGTTGCTGTTGTATTATTAATCGCTAACCCATAGTTTAAGTAAACATAACCAAGAATCACATTTGAGGGCGCATAATCCCCACCTTCTACATTACCGTAGATATTTAATGTAAGATTTACAGGTGTAGTATCCACAAATAGTGCCCAACAGTTATTATAATTGGTATTTGATCCTTTTAAATTACCAGTAAAGTTTACAGTTATGTTAGTACCTGTTGTTATTCTATATAAACTTTGAATAAAATTATCAGTATAGTAAGCATTAGTTGTAACATTCATAAGACCTCTATTGGGTGATATCTGTATACTTGTATTAGCGTTTCTAGTAAAAGTATTAATCACCAATGTACCTTTAAATCTTACATCATTTCCAGCATTTTGTATAATATATGGAACAAGTCCACCAACTAATGAATTTGAGTGTATAATATTTCCTGTAAAATTAGATACACAATCAATACTTGCATTAGGTGTCTGACAATATACAGCAGACCCACCAGTATTATAAGTTATATTTCCTATAATTGTTAAAGTAGATCCTCCTAGTTGGCTAATGGGCCCATAACCTGAGGTGTTTCTTACAAGTATATTACCAGTAATAGTCATCTGACTACCTGATTGAACATAGATATGCCAAGGTGTTCCAGAATTATTTATAAATGATGTAACATCAGCATTAATGTTAGTTGTACCAGAAGATGAGATAAAAATTATTCCACCTGAAGTAGTAGTTGCTGTCACTACTAAAGCTCCGCCATTGTAGTTTAAGGTAGCTCCTGCTTGTACTTCTACAATAACAGCTGTAGTAGCAGATGTAGCTGTAACTGGACCATTAGTTATGGTTCCGGTCATATTAACTGTGTTACCAGCAGATATGATAAGTAACTTGTTAGCTACCACATTAGAAGCGCTACCCCATACTATGTTTGAGGATATAGCACAGCTTACACTGGTAGTAAAACCTCCACCTGAGTTAATAACTGGAGATGCTAAGGAAGCATTGGTTAAGAAAGCCGCATCTACTGTGGCTACATTTATAGTTACCCTAAAGTTATTAGAGTATACATCATCACCGGTAACAGGAATAGTACCACCATTCCATGTTGCACCGGCTGACCAGTTACCATTTGCTACCGCGTACTTTACTGCCATGATTATTTATTAACTAAAGTTGTTGCTAACTCTAAAGCTTCTTGTATAGTATTAACTATCACATTATCATTAGTTTGGTTTATTCTGTTACCATCCTGGTCTGTTTCCCAAGAGGAGATTACTAGAGAGTATTGGTTACCAAAACTTGCTATAGCTATAGCCCACTTCTTTGTTTCCATATTATGTATAAATTAAACTTGTTCTATTGGTCCACGCACCGGTTGCTGTTTGACTTAAAGATGTACCACTTAGTGTAGTAGTTAATCTTGTTATATTCCATACAGGACTAGACTCTGCTGTTCCGGTAGGAGCTACTCCGATATAGTCTAGCGGTGTAGCAAAGCTGTGTCTCATTATATACTCACTACTGTCTACATAATTTTTAACAGCAGCTTGTGTTGGATATAAAGTTGAACTTGGTGTTAATCCACCTAGAGTAGCATCATTAGATTTATTAGCTACATCTTCAGGAGTAAATCCTAAAAGTGGTTCATATAGGAGATCATAAGTAGGTGAACCTAATGACCAGTTGACTCCTGGGTTAGGATAGGTACCTGTTAAATCACCCCCGGCTGGACCTGTAGGACCTCCACCCCCGCCACCTGTAGTTTTGGGTTTTCCATCTGGTCCAGTTATTTCTACACCAGGAGCACCAAACATATTACCTGAAGCATCTACTACTTGCATACTTTTAATAATGTTTTAATAAGTTAATACGCTTATGATGTATGATGTATTCGGAATAGAAGAGTTAAGTATCAATTGATCATTAACGTCTAAATAATATATGTAATTATCTGTTACAGTATCACCAGCAGATAAAGCTAAATCGTAAATACTTATAGTTGTATTTGTAGAAAACTGATATATCTTAAGTGTAAAGTCATATGCTAAAGGATTGTTTACTCTTAAAGCGCTTACTGCATACATCTTTAAAGAAGGTACAGTAAATATAGTTGTATCTCCAGCAGTTAATACGCCTTGATATGATATATAAGGTTTCATTTAACTAACTTATTGATTTCTAGTTTTGTAACCTTATCACCTTTTAAATAAGGATCTGGTTCACCAGGATGATATAACATATTTCTTTTAAGTAAGTCTAACAAGGTTTGTTTATACTCATCTTGTGTTGGTAGATCACCTAGTTTTTCTTGTAACATTTCATAAGCTATGTCTGGTGTACACCAACCATATCCTTCTTCTACTTCACCAGCTATAGAGATTATGATTTTAGGTAGCTTGTCGGATACCTGTGTTTCTGGTGGTGCGGATGCGGTTAGTACCTCTGGTTTTATAACCTCATTAGCTTTACTTAGGTCTGCTGTAAGTTGTGTATTTAGTTGAGCTAGTTTAGTATTTTCTGACTTTAACTGTTTGTTCTCAGTCTTAAGTTTACCATTCTCGCTAACTAGAACAGCATTATCTGTAACTACTTCTACATGTTTGTCACCGGCAGTAACTATGTTAAGTATAACAAAGGCTACTATAACAAGTAAGAGTCCTGGTAATAGCAACTTCTTTTTCATCTTATTTTCTACTAAATAATATGTCTCTAAAGTTTTCCATAGCTTTTGTGTTATTCTCTACCACACTCTTTAGTTGGTCGCGGTCATTTCTGATATAGTCTTTGAGTTCTTTTTCTAACTCATCAACTCTATTCTTTAGTCTATCCTCTGATGCTATTTGTCTTTTCAATAGGAACCAGAGTGCCGCACCCAAACCTAGTGTTATAACACCAAGAGCCCCGTACTGGGTCAGGGTTTCAAATATACCAAACTGTGCTTGTAGTATCATTTCTTATATGCGTTACGGAGTTCTTTTTCTAGTTCTTCTACCTTAGCCTGTAGCTTATCTTTCTCAGCTACTATTCTTTTGAACATATACCAAGCTACACCACCTAAAGCTAGGACTATTAATCCTAAAGCTCCGTAGTTAGTTAGTTGTTCAAATACACCAAAGTTTGTTGATACATGTGTTGAGTCCATTATTCTTCAGTTTTTTCTTGTGATTTCTTATTAGTAAACTTATCTATAGAAGATAGTCCTAGACATCCAAATGCCAGTAGAGCAACCGCATCTACCAAAACTGTGGAGGGAGCTATCTCTACTGATGAGAAGCTGTTATGATACATGGTTATACATAGTGCTATAGCACACATGATACCCACAAATCTTTTAGAGGATGGGTTACCTCTTTCGTCTTTAAAAAGACCTGATATCCAGTTTATTAGTTTCATGATTATATGTTGTTTATTAAATACTAGCTACTGTTAACAATATTCCATATTTAGTACCATTCCATGTAACAACTTTACTGACTAAATATTTATCTGGATTAAGATCAAAGTAGCTATTAATAAAGTCACATACATCTTTTATGGTACTGTAACTATCATCGCATATTTCTTCAAGATTACGCATCTGACTCATACCAGCTAACTTTAAAGCTGCTAATTGATAAGGAAAATTATTTCCTTGGTTACCTTGTGTTTTTAAATTACCTACACTCATTATTATATATTTTTAATATTATCTACTTATTTCTTCCCAGTCTATAGAAGTATACATACCTAAAGTTCCGCCTATAGTATCTATAGCAGCTTCTACTATTAGTTCAAAAGCTACTCCGGTTAGACCGTTTCTTTCTAGCTGATTAGCAAAGAGGGCTTCTTTTAATATGTTTATACTAGGTGATGCTTGATTAGAAGAATTTATATAACCTAGAGCAAGTACTCTACCACCTGTTACAGATGTTCCTGTAAGATTATATTCTACTGCAGAATCAGCTCCTACTGGTACCCATGTTCCACCGGTTATAGTACCACCTTGTACTACTCTCCAGGCATAGTTTTTACCGTTACCTAATCCTAATATAGATATAGCAGTTGCTATTACTATAGCATCTAATTTTGTAGAGGTAAGTTTTATTCCTACCATAGGATAAAAAGTATTAGCTGCTGCAAAACTTATAGGTGCATTTATAGGAGTACCCACAGCTTGTTGTGCACCTCTTAGTTCATAACCACCCTCGGATATTACAGTAGAACATACTTGTCTTAATGTACTAGGTAATGCTGTATTTCCTTCATTAGTAATCTCATATCTCAGCGGTAGAGATGCCGTGGTTATATAGGTAGTACTAATAATATTAGCATGATTAAATTTGTGACATAGTATAAACATACCATCTATTATAAATCCAACCCTTACTGTTCCCTCACCTAACCACTCTATGTCTGTAAACATAATCTGAGCTTTGGTTATATCTAGAGTAACACCGGAAGGTCCGCTACCATCTAGCTTATCTACATTCCATGATGACTGATTTACTATAGTCTCAGTAACAAGACCTGTTACCAAGCTTCTTTCTACAAAACTTACAGTGCTATCTTTTAACTGTATATAGATACCATTATCTACACCAAAGTAACCTACTCTTTGTCTTAGGTTAGTCTGTGCTGGTGCCATCACAAAGGTATTGAATACCAATAGAGATTTGCCCGGCTGGTAAGAAAACACCTTATAGGTTTCTCTTATTACTTCTGAACCAGTTGCTGCTGTTACATTAAGGTTTACCAGTCCTTGATTAGGACTAAACACAGCGGTTCCACCACTAGCAGTAGCTGTAGCCCATAGTCCATTATCACGGTATCTATGAGAGGAATCAAATAGAGTAAGAGGGTTGGATACTCTTAATCTACCAAAAGCATCATTAGCCATAGGTCCCACGGATTCTGGTACTATAGCAGTAGCAAGATCATCAATACCCTGATTTATTTCAGCTAGTATCTGAAGATTTCTAAGCTGGTAGGGAAAGTTATTCCCCTTGTTACCATTATCTCTAAGGTTACCTATACTCATGATTATTGTAGTTTTTCTAAAGTATTTTCCTTTTTTTCTTGATTAGGAAATAACACATTTAAAGCTTGTACTACAAAGTGCGCATCCTGTAAGGAATATGCACCTTTCTTAAAAGCTTGGTCTAAAGCCTGTGTTAAAATTTGTAACGCCTCTTGTTGGTTCATGGTGTCTGACTATTTATATTGCTTCTAGTTCTGTCTTCTGTGCTGGGGTTAAGGCGGTAGCAAACCACTCTTTCCCTAACATAATTCTAATGTGTCTTTCATTTCTGTCTAGTCTATCAGCTTCTTCTTCTGTAAGACTTGGTTTAGCTTTTAGTTCTGCTATCAGGCTTACGCTATCATAAGCTGCTGATACTGACTTAGCTATCTGTTCTGGAGTGTATGTAATTTCCATAGTTTATAAATATAATTATTAAGGAGTTGATATGAATGCTAAAGGTATTTTATAAGTTGATCCATTTATTCTAACAGTCCAAGTATCTGATTGAGAAAATGTAGTACCAGCTGTTACTAAACCAGCTTGTGTACCAACTGATCCTACTACAAACTGATTATTACCTGTAGCCGCAGCATCTTTACCTAATATAACAGAACCGCTAAAGTTTCCTGAAGATGTATTAAAACCTACAGCTGTATTATAACTACCAGTTGTATTACTTGAAAATGCAGAATTACCTAAAATAGTATTTTCACTACCTGTAGTATTTGCTAAACTAGAATTAAGACCTATAGATACATTATTTGTCCCGGTTGTATCATTTGATAATGATGAGTCACCTATAGCCACATTATTACCTGCTTGACAATCAAATAGTGCAAATGCACCTATAGCGATATTTAGACCACTTGCATTATTAAGTCCTAAAGCGCTTCTACCTATTGCAATATTACCTATACCAGTACTACAAAAATATAAAGCATTAGGACCTATAGCTACATTATTAACTCCTGTTGAATTAGTAGTAAGACTATTGTTACCTATACCCGTATTACCGGTTCCAGTTGTGTTGTTTCTTAAACTATTATATCCTACAGCTGTGTTATCTGTGCCTGTTGTATTACTATTTAAAGCATAACTACCAAGAGCTGTTAGTTCACTAGATACGCTATTTACAAATAAAGCTCCTGTACCTATAGCTACATTATTATTTCCAGTATTATTATTAGCTAAAGCTGTTATACCCATAGCTGTGTTACTACTACCTGAACTATTAGATGCTAAAGCAGATCTACCTATAGCTGTATTATTAATACCCGTTGTATTAGCACCAAAAGCTGCTCTACCGTATGAGGTATTAGAGTCAATGTTACCTGGACCATTGTTCCATATAGTAAGATCTGATGCATTATACTCTAACCATGCTGGTAAAGAAGTTGCATAATTAGGTATATTAAGAGTAGTACCTATTAGTGTAGCTGGACCTGATGTTCCAGTAGTAGTTAAAGTAATACCTCCTCCACTAGATGCAATAATATCATTAAGAGTCATAGCATATGGTGGATATGTATTCGGGTTAGAAGGTCCTATCTTCCTGTTTCCAGCTTGAAAGACACCAACCTGAACATATGTCTCATTAGTATCCACATCAGATACCTTTACTATCTTGCGCTCCTTAATAAGAGACTGTATTCTAAAACTATCCATAATGATTATCTAAGTATACTATTAATATAGTAATAAAAATACTAATATCCAAATATACAAAAAAAATCCCCCTGTTAATAATAACAGGAGGACGCTAAAACCCAAAACAACTTATTCACACAAAGCAGAATATATTGCACACCAAATATACAAAATTTTTCCGGTACTCCAAAAAATATCTTAGAGAGTGTGAGATGGAGGCTCCCCACATGACCCCCCGCCCTCTTCGCAGAAGGGGGTGTACCCCCTATCTTCGCCACAGAAGTACTCGCATTGCATGCTCGTAGAAAAAGAATTCTTCTTTTTCCAAGACTTTCGTCTTGCTTCTGTGTCAAAGACTTTGACTTTGTCAAAGGTCTGCTCTGCTGACACACTGGTCACTCTGCTCCACACGCTCACACACATAGTTCTATATTGATAATATAGAACGCTTTCATAATGTGTATATAGCCCTCTATACTATAATAAATAAATTTATTATGGACACACAACACACAAATCGTTGGACCTTGATATTCATCTTCGGTCGCAACTTCAAGCAAACACACAGCGGACTCACTCGTGAGCAAGCTCAAGAGATGATCCGCATCACCTGCTTCGCAAATCAAGATTGCGTCAACTTCTTCTGCTTCCGCGAAGGTTGACGCACTTGATGCCAGCACTCAAGAGAGACTTATGTCTCTCTTTTTTTTTCCTTAATAGAAAAGGTAATAACCCGTCATCAGAACAAAAATCAACGCTATGAAACCACACACAAAAACCAACACACAGACAGCGCCTAAAGCTAAACACACAAAAGTTACACGCGCTAAATTCTTTGTCCTACCTGACGGTAGCGTCACACTATCTCACGCTGATTACCTCAACTGGGACAAAGACAAGCTGAACTGACAGCGCACAGAAAGTCCTGATGGACTTTCTTTTTTTAAAGTAATGTATAACCCTCTATTACCCTGAAAATCAACACTATGAAAAACACAGCAACACTAATCAGTTTTGTAGTAGCCTTCTTCGCAGGCTATCTACTCCTATCAGTCGGAGGTTGTATCCTTGGCTACAGCTACTCACAGAGTATTCACTGCGAAACCTGGACAATACTCTATGTCTTGTTCATCGGCTGGTGGCTCGCAGGTATCATCGCAAACGATGTCTACGAGCATCTATCTAAAGAGTCTTAACAGACTCTTTACTTTTTCCTTTAATAATAATAACCCATTACCAAGTGCAAAAACTATACACTATGACAACACTACCTAAAGTTACCAAAACACACAATGTAAAGTCTAAACGCACAATCTCTAAGGACAAGTCCTTCTGGGAACAGCACGGCGTTGTCCTTACATCCGAGAACGGTCATCAACGCGTAATACTTAACAGTATTCCGGTTGGCAACTCGCGTGGCGAGATTGAGCTATACCTGTTCCCGGCAGATAAGAAGAGTTAACACTCTTCTTTTTTTTACGGTTTATATAACCCCTTATTACATAGTAAACTATTATACAATGACTACAGATTACTTCTACTCCGTATCCGTTTGCTGGGACTACATTGACTACAGAACAGGTGATTACATATCTGGGGGTACTCAACAAGAGTTCAGCACCTTTGCTCAAGCAAGAGACTTCGTCTTGTCTGGGACCTTTGAAGAACACTATGTCTATAACGCCTGTCTAACCACCAACGATCCTATAGCTAATTACTATATGGATGACAGTCGTGTTAACATAGTGTTGGTCAACACAATAGAGGAATAACTCCTCTATTTTTTTTATCATTAACCCTTTATCTAGTAGTAAAAACAATGAACGACAACATAGGTTTCAACATCATAGATTCACCTGAGTGGGAATCTGTTATCGAGTGTGTCACTAGTAGTGAGGCACAGAAGCATCTTAACCAGTGGCGACATCAGTACCAAATCATAGTACTAGCTTGTCTACCTGTAGGTCAAGACGCTAACTTTCCAAAGACATACTTGTCTGTACTGAGAAAGAAGCGTTACAATGACGACAACTTGCTTTAAAGAAAGGTTAACACCTTTCTTTTTTTTATTAACCCTTTATTACACCGTAAATTAATATGCCACACAATCCAAAAGAAACACACTGTCCTAAATGTGATGTACAATTAGTATTCACAGTATTTGAGGGAGAAGCAATCGGGTGTTGTCCTATCTGCAACTATTCTGAAGCTGTTGATCCAGAACAAGAATACCCGTTACCTCAGGACAATTGCAACTATGACCCAGATGGTGATGGTTGGTAACTAATAGAGAGAGAGTAATCTCTCTCTTTTCTTTTTTCATTAACCCTCAACTGATATTGAGTAGTATAAACCAACTACTCATCTATGTGAACTAAACAGAGGCGTTTCCCTTATAGCTTTGGGAATGTAAGGACCGTAACCAGTCTTAGCCGACACAGTAAGAGAGTCTTTCGACTCTCTTATTTTTTTAACCCTTTATATATTAAAAAATAAATCTTATACCTATGAAAAACTTAGTGCAATTGTACAGAGGAAACACCTCAGCAGAATTTTTAACTAAACAGAACAACGTAGTACTTAATGTAACAACAGAAGAGTTTTCTGGATCAGTACTTATGAGCGGTAAAAACTTCAACAAGATAAAACTTAAAGGTTCTGTTGAAGGTATACTTGTAGAACCTTATAACAGTCATAGTCCTTATGACAGATTATTCCTAGGGTTTAACTTCAAGTAACAGAGTATGAGGGGATTAACATCCCCTTTTTACTTTTGTTTCTATAACCCATTATATAGTATAAACTAAAACTTATACACTATGGACAAAATTATGCGCGCCTTAATAGAGGCAAAGTACCCAAACCTTAATGCAGATGTGATACTTGACATTGCACATCAGACACCTAATGCCAGCATCGCAGTAGAGAAACTATGCGGTCTCCACATTCCTCATAGCGTTGAACACCTAGGCAAATATAAAGTGAGCAGAGATAGGGAACCTAGAGAGTATGAACTTATCAGTATTGATGACTGGAGAGAACAAGTTACCTATGAGTATGCATATGAGGTGACTGAGGGTTTCTATGTCCCTAAAGATATAGACCCAAGTATCGTCCTTACTATAGATAACATAAAGGAATACGAGTCCAAATCTCATAGCAACTCAAAGTATATCCAAGTAAAAACTGGTAAGATGAGTAAAGCTATGACAACCTGTTCAATAGAACACTGGCGAGGATTACCTGTACCTGCTTGGGTGAATATGCATTAAGAGTGTAAGGGAGCTAATGCTCCCTTATACCTTTTTCCTTAGTATTACAGGTTCTCCTCTATCACTTATAAGTTCTCATTATAACCCTTTATGGAGACGAAAATAGTATTAACCTAATCTAAACAAGTGTAACTATGAGCACAACAAACTCCAACCAATCGTTCATCCTGAACACAACGAAAGTTAACCAGTACACCAAGAACGGTCTACTGATGAATGTCTATACCGTAGCTGGTGACAGCGCATCGGTAAAGCAGTACGAAGCAGACCAAGCTAGCAAACCTAAGGGTTGCCAGTACCACGAGGTAACTAAAGCACCTCTATTCTGGTCTAGTGACATCGGGTCACAGATCGTGCGTGGCAAAGACGGTAACTGGCGCATCTCTAACGACCTAGAACGCGCTGTGTCACAGAAGATTAAGTCGCTTAACAGAGTCGGTAACGACCTGATGGCTGACAAGCTTGCTGACAGACTTGCTGACAAGATGCTGGAAAACATCGAAGCGATGTATACCAAGCGTAGACCAGCTTCAACCACAGAGACTCCTGCAGAAACACCAGCAGAGAAGACTGAGGGTTTGAACGGCGTGTAGTCAGCGCCACATAGGTAAAGAGAGCTAACGCTCTCTTACCTTTTTACATAATAATACATATCTTGAGACACATTACTCAGAGAGTTGGGCGCGTAGCGCCTACATTACTCTGAGTATTTTGTGTTCTCTGGACGATGATTGTGTATAAAAGTTATCGTAAGTGTCTGATTATCAGCGGGTGTCAATCCACCCACTTTTTCATACCTCTAACACAACTCACTCAGTATCAACCTCTTCACAGCATACAACTATATGGCTAGAAAAATACCTCTTACTGTGGAAGATCATATTCTCTTACAGTATGACTCCTATATACGGGAGATAGATAATTCCGGTGTTCCTCTTTGGGTTCACCACGCATATTACTCTGGTTATCCTGAACTACAGGGTGACTTCGAGACTAGGGAAAACGACGACTTCCCTTTTATAGACGACAGCGATGAGTAAACTATCCTTTGGGACGTGGTTAGTGATTACACTTAACTCTCTCATCAAGTCCTCTATTACCTTTTTGGTGTATGAGGCCGCACTCTTGATTTGCTGGTTCACTGGTATCATAGATTCCTTATTGGACCACAAGTCAAGTTTGTATCATACTCATAGCATCTGTTATAGTAGAGACATAGACCTCTTACTTTACATATCAACAACTATCTTCCTGTACAACCTATACAGCTATGCACTAGCATCTAAAAAGTATCAGTCACAATGCGACAATTTTGACGCATAGAACTATACCATTATATATATACTATATATATACTCTGTTATATGGTATTGTTAGGAAGAAATCTCAACCTCTGGGAGCTTACACTAGTATAGCTTCTAGAGGTTTTTATATCACTAATCATACGACAAATTTGTCGCTGAGATACGACAAAATTGACGCATAATACTAAAACTCATGCACACAATCCTTATCTACACATTATCCTTAATGCTTAACTGCTCTATAGAGTGGTCTAATAGCATACATAATCCAGAGAATGAAGAGTTCGTAATAGAAACTGCTTTCAACCTGGGAATATTACCTCAACAAGTTACCCAAGAGCAGTTTGATGCTCGCTATGGTGACATTGAGAAAGAATCTTTTACATCTAGTAAATTTTGAGGTTTGCTGACATAGTAAAAGACTTTTGCACAACTCACCTTGGTGAGCAGTTGTAACGTGTTTCAGACAAAATCATCTTTCTGTAAAGCGTTGATTTGGTTACAACTGAGTGCAAAAGAAAATTGTTTCCCTCATTGATAAGGGAAACATTGAAAAAAACTTGCACTGACGAGGCTTAAAGAGCCGAAACACATTATCTTTGTGTCTGCAATGTATGAGGTTTGTGAGTACA
>Ga0129333_10003591_pt1 | contig 14531 bp, 13 predicted proteins | sample CPB6_08_DNA_FD_94474 | JGI IMG/M metagenome (GOLD analysis project Ga0129333, IMG submission 94474) | Freshwater to marine salinity gradient microbial communities from Chesapeake Bay, USA - CPBay_Sum_0.6_0.8_DNA | ecosystem: Environmental > Aquatic > Marine > Coastal | place: USA: Chesapeake...
AACATCGCCGACATCGGCGTCACCGTGGGCGGCGTGTTGCTCGTGCTGAGTGCACTGCGGAGTCCTGCGGCGCCTGCGGACTCGAAGTGATCCCCGTGGACACGGATCGATGATCTCCGAGGAGATCCCGGCAGCGCTCGCCGGTGAGCGTCTGGATCGCATCGTTGCACTGCTGGCCGATGTGACACGGTCGGAAGCGAGCGCGCTCGTGGCAAACGGCTTTGTGCACGTCGATGGCGAGGTCGAGCACAGCGGCAAGTTGCGCCTGCTCGAGGGCCAGCACGTCGATATCGACGAAGACGGTGTTCCCTCGCGCCCCCTGCCCCAGGCCGATCCCACCGTTGCGTGCAACGTCGTGTACGCCGATGACGACGTCATCGTCGTCTACAAGCCACTCGGTCAGGTCGTTCACCCGGGGGCCGGGAACCCGACGGGCACACTCGTCAACGGCCTGCTGGCGATCTTCCCGGAGATCGCCGGTGTTGGGGAGTCCTCGCGCCCCGGGATCGTGCACCGTCTCGACATCGGTACCACCGGACTGCTCGTGGTGGCGCGTACCGAGGTGGCGTATCAGGTGCTGGTGTCCGCCCTCGCCGAACGCAGGGTGGAGCGCGAGTACCTCACACTGGTCTGGGGGCACCCGGAATCGAACAACGGGGTCATTGACGCACCGATCGGACGCAGTCCGCGCGACCCGTTGCGGATGGCGATCGTCACCTCAGGACGTCCGGCCAGGACTCGCTTCGAGGTGCTGGAGCGCTTCGGGCGGCCGAGGGTCTCGCTGGTGCGTTGCCGTCTCGAGACAGGGCGCACGCACCAGATCCGTGTTCACCTCGAGGGTGCTGGTCACCCAGTGGTCGGCGATGCGACGTACGGTGGGGCACGCTCGCAGATTCGTCTGGATCGCCCGTTCCTCCATGCCGCCCGTCTCGGGTTCGACCATCCGACGACGCACTCGCATCTGGAGTTCGACTCGCCGCTACCGCCCGATCTCGACGGGGTGCTGACCGGATTGCGTGCTGGGGTGTACGAATAGCAGTACGTGCTCGTGCGGTCGTCGACCGTGCTCGTACGGCGATCAGTGGTCGTGATCGTGGTCGTGATCGTGGTGGAGCGCCGGCCACGTCGCCTCGCCCCGTGCGGACGCCGCGATGCTCGCCAACGTGTAGCTCTCGAGGTGGCGGCGCATGTGCTCGCCTGCCGCTTGCCACACTGCCAGGAGCACGCACTGTCCCTCGTGGTCGCACGCGCCGTCCTGGTGCGGTTGTCCGAAATCTCCGAGGACAATTGGCCCGTCGACAGCGGAGATGATCTCCGAGAGGCGAATCTGATCGGGTGGGCGGCTGAGTATGTATCCACCGCCGACGCCCCGCTTCGAGCGCACCAGACCCGCGCCCTTCAGGGCGAGCAGGATCTGTTCGAGATATGGCTGAGGCAGAGCCGTTCGCTCGGCGATGTCGCGCACCGAGGTAGGCCCCGTGGCATCGGCGTGGAGTGTCAGCGAGAGCAGTGCTCGACACGCATAATCACCCCGGGTGGACACTCGCACGAGCCCATCGTAGGCGCCCGGGCCAGCCGCGGTTGTTTCGCCGGGCGTCTGCTGCTCAACTAGACCCGTGGACCCGAGGCCGACCCTGCCCGACTACGGCGGCGCCAATGTGAGCGGCATCGTTCCCGGGTTGCTCGGCGGGCCGGGATCGGCGTTGTCGGTGTCGTGGTTCCCTGCTCCGCTGCAGCAGGCCCGGCAGGTGGTGCTCTTCGTGGTGGACGGGCTCGGGTGGGAACAGTTGCAGGCGCGTCGGCACCTGGCGCCCACCATTGCCGGACTCGTGGGCGGACCGATCACCACCGTGGCCCCGAGCACCACGGCGACAGCGTTGACCTCGATCACCACCGGCCGGACGCCGTCCGAGCACGGCATCGTGGGCTACCGCGTCGACTTCGGTGGGGAGATCCTCAACATGCTGCGCTGGGGCTCCAGCCGTGGCGACGCCCGCCATCGTGTCCCACCGCGCGAGGTGCAGCCGCATCGTCCGTTCCTCGGTACCTCGGTCCCCGTGGTGAGCCGTACCGATCTGCAGGGCACGGCGTTCACCGAGGCGCACCTTGCTGGCGTCCGTCCCCACGGTTGGCGGGTGCCGTCGAACCTTGCGGTCGAGGTGTCCACGCTCCTCGGTGCCGGGGAGCCGTTCGTGTATGCGTACTACGACGGCCTCGACAAGGTGGCGCACGAGTTCGGCTTCGGTCCGTACTACGACGCCGAACTCCGGGCCGTCGATGCAATGGTTGCCGACATCCTCGATGGCTTGCCGGCCGGTGCGGTGCTGGCAGTAACCGCCGATCACGGTCAGGTGCACGTCGGCGATCGAGTACTCGACCCACACCCCGCAATGCTCTCGGCAACTCGCTACCAGAGCGGCGAGGGACGATTCCGCTGGTTCCATGCCCGTTCCGGTGCTGCTGCAGCACTGCTCGACGCAGGACACGCCCACGACGACGTCGCCTGGGTGGTGTCTCGGGAGCAGGTCATCGACGAGGGCTGGTTCGGGCCGCAGACCTCCTCGCTGGTCGCGCGTCGCTTCGGCGATGTGGCGCTCGTGGCACGTGACGATGTCTCGTTCGAGGATCCTGCCGACAGCGGTCCCGTGCAACTGGTCTGCCGTCATGGGTCGCTCACTTCTGCCGAGATGTACGTACCATTGGTGGTGAGCGGTGGGTGAGCGCTGGTGCACTGGTTGGTGCAGCCGGCCGACCGCCGAACGATCGATCTGAACCTGACGGAGCCCGACCGATGAGCATGGATGACGAGAGTTTCGTGGAGCTCGAGGAGGCCGAGCAGCCCGAGGTCGTGCTGCTTGCTGGGCCGCCGTCGACGGCCGCAGACGGCACCCCGATGGAGACCGTCAGCGAACCGGCGAAGGTGATGCGTGTCGGCTCGATGATCAAGCAATTGCTCGACGAGGTGAAGTCGGCTCCGCTCGATCCGGCGAGCAGGGAGCGCCTCGCCCGCATCTATGCGCGATCGATCGATGAGTTGTCCCGTTCGCTCTCGTCGGACCTCGCCGCAGAACTCCGGGAGATGGCCCTTCCCTTCGAGCCGGGCACCGTGCCGAGCGACGCCGAACTCCGGGTGGCGCAGGCACAGTTGGTCGGCTGGCTCGAAGGTCTCTTCCACGGGATCCAGGCCACCCTGTTTGCCCAGCAGATCGCCGCCCGGCAACAACTCGAGCAGATGCGCGGCCAACTCGGGCCGGGTGCGATGCCGGGGCCCAACGGTCCGATGGGGCCCGGTATGGAGCAGGGCCCGCACGACCGGCCTGGCACCTACCTCTGAGCCGGGAAATTCCTCATTCGACACCCCTGAGCAGCGGAAACACCCTGCTCGTGGTGGCCGTGCTCGCCAAATGGGCGTCGGCGCCTACCTGCTAGCCTCGCGAATCACATTGTTGTAAGTCGAGGCGACCCGGGACGGGGTCGCAGTGTGGGAGGGAAGCGCCGTGGGGGACTCGTTCACCCACCTCCATGTGCACACCGAGTACTCGATGCTCGATGGTGCGGCCCGACTCGGGGACCTCGTTGCCAAGGCCGTCGCCGACGGTCAACCGGCGGTCGGGATCACCGACCACGGGAACATGTACGGGATCATCGACTTCTACAAGGAGTGCAGGAACCAGGGCATCAAGCCGGTGCTCGGCATCGAGGCCTACCTCGCTCACGAGAACCGTGCCGAGCGACCCTCCCGGCGCGGGAAGGTCGACGATTCCGGAGGTGACACCGAGGGCGGCAAGAAGCTCTACTACCACCTCACCCTGCTCGCCGAGAACAACGTGGGGTACCGCAACCTCATCCAGCTGTCGAGCCTTGCCTTCCTCGAGGGGTACTACTACAAGCCCCGGATGGACTGGGACCTGCTGGCGAAGTACTCGTCCGGGCTCATCGCAACCACCGGGTGCCTCGGTGGCCACGTGCTGCAGAGCCTGCTGAAGGGCGACGAGAAGGGCGCGCTCAACCATGCGGCCCGTCTGCAGGACATCTTCGGGCGCGACAACCTGTTCGTCGAGCTGCAGGACCATGGCCTCGTCGAGCAGCGCGAGACCAACCCCAAGCTCATCGAGATCGCACGTCGCATCGGTGCACCGCTCATCGCCACCAACGACTCGCACTACACCCACCGGGAGGACCACGAGGCCCACGACGCGCTGTTGTGCGTGCAGACCGGCGCACTCATGAGCGACCCGAAGCGGTTCAAGTTCGAGGGCACGGAGCACTACCTGAAGTCGGCAGCCGAGATGCGCTCGTTGTTCCGCGACTACCCCGAGGCCTGTGACAACACGCTGTGGGTGGCCGAACGGGCCAATGTGGAGATCGAGTTCGGCAAGGCACAACTGCCCCGCTTCCCGCTCCCCGAGGGCTTCGCCGACGACGCCGCCTACTTGGAGCACCTCACCTGGGAGGGTGCACGCAAGCGCTGGGGCGACCATCTGCCCCCGTCGGTGGTGGAGCGCCTGGCGTACGAACTCAAGGTCATCGGCGACATGGGGTTCTCGTCGTACTTCCTGATCGTGTGGGACCTCATCAAGCACGCACGGGACACCGGTATCCGCGTCGGGCCGGGGCGCGGTTCCGCCGCCGGGTGTGCCGTGGCCTACTGCCTGTGGATCACCGACCTCGATCCCATCAAGTACGACCTCATCTTCGAGCGCTTCCTCAACCCGAGCCGTGTCTCGATGCCCGATATCGACATGGACTTCGACTCGCGTTACCGCGACGAGATGATCCGGTACGCCGCAGAGCGCTACGGCCGCGACCGTGTTGCACAGATCGTCACCTTCTCCACCATCAAGGCGCGTGCCGCGGCACGCGACGCAGCACGCGTGCTCGGGTTCCCGTATTCCGTCGGCGACAAGATCGCCAAGGCGATGCCGCCGCTCGTGATGGGGCGCGACACGCCGCTGTACGCGTGTCTCGAGGAGCACCCGAAGTACGTCGACGGCTACAAGGCCGCCTCGGAATTGCGCGCCATGTACGAGACCGATCCGGATGTGCAGCGCGTGGTCGATGTGGCTCGCGGCCTCGAGGGCCTGCGTCGGCAGGACGGGATCCATGCGGCAGCCGTGGTGATCACACGTGAGCCGCTCACCGAGTACCTGCCCATCCAGCGCAAGCCCGAGCCCGGCGGGAACCCCGACGATGCGCCCGTCGTCACCCAGTACGAGATGCACGGTGTCGAGGACCTGGGCCTGCTGAAGATGGATTTCCTCGGCCTGCGGAACCTCGATGTCATCACCGACACCGTGGCACTCATCCGTGCGGGACGCGACCCGGAGTTCGACATCGATCGCGTACCGCTCGACGATCCCGCCACGTACGAGCTGCTGGGTCGCGGCGACACCATCGGTGTGTTCCAGCTCGAGTCCACACCCATGCGGGCACTCATCCGGGCAATGGCCCCCTCGTCGTTCGACGATGTGTCGGCGCTCATTGCGCTGTACCGCCCGGGACCGATGGGCGTGAACATGCACTACGACTACGCCGACCGCAAGAACGGTCGCAAGCCGGTCGAGTACTTCCACGCGGACGCACAGGACGTGCTTGCGGACACCTTCGGCCTGATGATCTATCAGGAGAGCGTGATGCGGGTGAGCCAGAAGTTCGCCGGCTACTCCATGGCCGAGGCCGACAACCTGCGCAAGGCCTGCGGCAAGAAGATCCGCGAGATGATGGTTCAGGAACGCAGCAAGTTCGAGGAGGGCTGCGAACGAACGGGATACGGCCGCGAACTCGGCAAGGAACTGTTCGACGTCATCGAGAAGTTCGCCGACTACGCGTTCAACAAGAGCCACAGCTACGGCTACGGGCTCATCACCTACCAGACCGCCTACCTGAAGGCGAACTATCCCGTCGAGTACCTGTCGTGCCTGCTCACGTCGGTGAAGACGAACCTCGACAAGGCGGGGGTCTACCTCGCCGATGCGCGGGCGTTCGGCATCAAGGTGCTCGTCCCCGACGTCAACCGCTCGCAGACGGACTTCGCACCCGACGCGACGCAGGAGAAGTCCATCCTCTTCGGGTTGTCGGCCGTGAGGAATGTTGGTGAGGGCCTCGTGCAACTGCTCCTCGACGAGCGCGCCGCCAACGGTCCCTATGCGTCGTTCTACGACTTCGTCGAGCGGGTACCCGAGGCGGTGCTCAACAAACGGCTGGTGGAATCGCTCATCAAGGGCGGCGGCTTCGACTCGCTCGGCCATCCGCGCAAGGGTCTGCTGGCGGTGTTCGAACAGGTCATCGACACCACCGTTGCCCGCCGCCGGGAGCGGGATCAGGGCGTGATGTCGCTCTTCGACGAACTCGGCGACGGCGGCGAGGCGGTCTTCGACCAGCGGATCCCCATTCCTGACGTCGAGTTCGACAAGACCACACGGCTGCGCTTCGAGCGCGAGATGCTCGGGCTGTACGTGTCCGATCACCCGCTATTCGGCGTCGAGGGCGTGCTCCGTCGTCGCAGCGACACCTCCATCACCGACCTCGCAGAGCGCGAGGACGGCAGTTTCGTGAACGTGGGTGGCCTCATCACCGGCCTCGCCCGCAAGTTCACCAAGAAGGGCGACCAGATGGCGGTGTTCACCCTCGAGGACCTGCAGGGTTCGGTCGAGGTCACCGTCTTCCCGCGAATGATGCTCGACCACGGGCACAAACTCGTCGACGACGCAGTGGTGGTGGTGCGTGCCCGACTCGACCGTCGTGACGAGACCCCGAAACTGATGGCACAGGAGATCTCGGTGGTCAATGTCGCCGAACTCGCCGCCAACGCGCCCCTTCGAATCCGTATCCCGGCATCCTCGCTCGACGAGCGCCGACTCGACCGTTTGAAGGGCATTCTCCGCGAGTTCCCGGGCGAGTCACCCGTATTCCTCGACCTGGGTGAGAACCGGGTATTGCGGCTCAACGACCAGTTCAACGTCGATCTCGACAAGGTAATTGGCCACATTCGGGTGGCCTTCGGCCACGACGCCATTGCCTCGTGAGCGGTCATTCCCCCTGCTCAGCGCGGGTGTCTCCGGGGGGTCGGCAGTGCCCGTCGGGGCACAACCATTGGGATGGGTCGCCCTGAGTGGCAGAATAGTAAGGGTGTCGTCAGGGTCGACGGACGCATGGGGATCGGTTCCGAAGGGGGGTCGCGAGAGGGAATGGCAGTAGACGTCGAGACACGTGACTGCATCGCGATCGCCGACGCCGACCTGGACGAGATGGCGGCGATGGGCGCTGCATTCGGGATCGGCCAGTTCTCCAAGGCGAAGGAGAGTTGGGTGCTGTGCACCCGCGCCCGCATCGACGGCAAGCTGCACGGCGTGATGTTTGCGACGCTGGAGCGCATCGGCGGGACGCCATGCGTGCTGGTGGGCCTGCTCAGCGTCAAGCGGACGGGCAAGCGCGACTCCGTGCTGAAGGGGTTGATGGCCGAGGCCTTTCACCGGGCACTCATGGCCTTCCCCGATGAGGATGTCGTCGTCGGGACGCGCTTTGTCGCGGCCGATGGCTTCGACGCGTTCAAGCAACTCACCTCGATCATCCCGCGCCCGGGCCACCGTGCGGTGGGCGAGGAGCGTGCGTGGGGCAAGCGACTCGCCAAGCGCTTCGGTGTGGACGCCGGCTACGACGACCAAACGTTCACCGTGAAGAACAACGGTCAGGGGGCGTTCCTCGACTACCAGTCGCTGAAGCCCGAGAAGATCGCCCCGGATGTCGCGGCACTGTTCGGGTCGGTGAAGGCCGACAAGGGTGGGGCCCTCATCGCGTATGGCTGGACCATGGCCGAGGACCTGCTGAAGATCGGGAAGCGCTGAGCCCCGAGTCGTCGTTCCGCTCCGTCGTCCGCAATCGTCGGATGACACGGTCATTCGTGCCAGATCACCCGGTCGATCCCGCGCTGCTCGATTCGATGGTCGACCTTGCGTCGCGTTCGCCGAGCGCAGGAAAGACGCAGGGTTGGCACCTCGTGGTGCTCGAGGGCGACGATACGCGCCGTTTCTGGGACGTCACCCTTCCTGCGGAGCGGCGCACCTCGTTTGCGTGGCCGGGATTGCTGTCGGCCCCGGTGATCGCCCTGCCGCTCGCGGATCCGCAGGCGTACGTCGAGCGTTACGCAGAGTCGGACAAGGCGGGAACCGGTTGGGGTGTTGGCGCCGAGGTCTGGCCGGCGCCGTACTGGACCATCGACTCGTCGATGGCGGTGATGACGTTGCTGCTCGCCGCCGAAGAGGTTGGCCTCGGCGCACTGTTCTTTGCGGTGAGCCGCAACGAAGCGCTGTTGCGCGAGGGTCTCGGTATCCCGGACCGACTCCAGTTGCTCGGGGCGATTGCGCTCGGGTGGCCGGATCCCGAGGCAACGCGGGCGGGGCGATCGGCGCACCGGTCGCGGCATGGTCCGGAACAGATCATCCATCGCGGCCGTTGGTAGCGGTAATGGAGATCGTTGAGTCGCCGCACGAGGAGGTGCCGGCGGCGCCCACACCGAAACGATCTCGGTTTGCCATCGCGCTCGTACTGCTGCTGGTGCTCGTGGGCTCGACGGCCGGGGTGGTTGCTGCGGTTCGGGGCATCGTCGATTCGCGCAACGGCGAGCCGAGATACGGCATGTATCAGGTACTCAATGACGGCGAACGCGCGCGAATTGGTGCCTCGTCGGATGCCGAGGTGCTGTGGAGTCCGGGCGCGGCGTCTGCGTTCGGCCGCTTCCTCGAGTCGGAGGTACCGGGGAACCCGACGGAGTTCCTCGAGGTGACGATGTTCGGCGACTACGCGTTCGCCATCGCACGTGATCCGGTCGACCGCACTCAGGTCGTGCAGGGCGAGTGGCGTGGTGACGAGGTGTACCTCTTCCGCTCGCTCGCGCTGCTCGCAGGTGCCGAACCGGCAACCTTCGACCAAGCAGACGTGCCGTGGGGACGTCTCGACGGTCTCATGAACGACGCCGAGGACCTTCTGGAGGTCGAGGAGCCAGAGATCCGTTACCTGCAGATCACAGCCGAGGCCAGTGCCGCGAACGGCATGGTGATCCAGGTGTTCATCACCAGCCAGAACGACGAGGGCGGTGTGGTGATCGCCGACGGTCTCGGCGCGGTCACCCAGGTGGTGAAGGGTGCCGGGTTGCCATGAGTGCTGCGAGCAGTTCGCGATCCGAGCGGTGGGTCAACTGGGCGGCGGCCTCGTCGACCGTGAGCCACAGGTGTTCGGCAACCTCGCGCCCGTCGGGGCCGAGGCCCGTGTCGGCCACGTAGTCCATCTCCCAGAACAAGACGAACTTCTCGCGGTCACCGACGCGGTAGTTGAGCAATCCGGCAAACGGGCCGAGCGTTGCTACCACGCCGAGTTCCTCGGCGACCTCGCGAAGCGCGCACTCCTTGAGGCTCTCGCCGGCCTCGAGTTTTCCCTTGGGGAGCGAGACATCCCCGCCGTATCGCAGACGACGCACCACCCCGAGTCTCCGATCGCCGTCGACGACTCGCCACACGATGCCTCCGGCGGCGAGGATGTCGGTGGGCATCAGCGACCTGCCAACCGCTCGAGCAGGGCGTCGACGTTGTCGGCGGGGGCCGAGCACGAGTAGTTGCGGCAGACGTACGCAAAGCCGTCGCGGCGACCCTCCCACAGCGGCGACTCGAAGGGCTCGCCCCAGACGAGGACGTTGTACGGGAGGAAGCGTCGCTGCACGGCGGCCACCATCTCGGGTCGGTCACCGACGATCGCGGTCTCGCTGCCGCCACTGTTGCGAAGTGCGAGAGCGCACAGCAGGTGTGCGAAGGCGAGGGGAGCAGAGGTCACGACCTTGCCGAGCAGCATCAGGATGCGGTCGGCGTGGTTGGCATAGCGGCTCTCGCCGGTGATCGCGGCAAGCCGGTACAGGGCGAGGGCAGCGGTGGAGTTGGCCGACGGTGTGGCGTTGTCGAAGATGTCCTTCTGGCGGACGACGAGGGCCTCTCCGTCCTCGGGAACGGTGAACAGTCCGCCGCGTTCGGGATCCCAGAAGCGGTCGAGGAGATCGTCGGCACACTCGACGGCAAGCCGGAACCAGCGTGCCTGACCGGATGCCTCGCCGAGTCGCGTGAATGCATCGACGAGGTGTGCGTAGTCGGCCGCGAGCGCGTCGTGCCGTGCGCCACTGCCGGCCTGCCACGACCGCAGCCATCGACCGTTCGGTGCGCGGAGTTCGCGCACGAGGAACTCGGCGTTGGCGATGGCGAGTTCGAGCCAGTCGTTGCGGCGCATGGCAACTGCCGCCTCGGCGAGCGACGAGAGGAACATGGCGTTCCACTCGGTGAGGACCTTGTCGTCACGCAGTGGGCGGGGACGGAGGTTGCGTGCCTCCAGCAGGCCCTGTCGGGCACGCTCGACGACCTCGGGTCGTGCCAGTGCCCCGCGCTGGAGAAGTCGGCTGGGGATGTTCGAGTGCTCGAAGTTGCCGTCCTCGGTAATCCCGTACCACTCGAGCGCATGGCCGGCGAGGTCTGCGGACAGCGCTGCACGAACCTCCGCAGGGGTCCAGAGGTAGAACGCACCCTCGACAACCCTGCCGTCGGCGGCAAGGCTGTCGGCGTCCTCGGCGGAGCAGAAGCCCCCCTCGGGGTCGCGTAGGTCTCGAATGACGTAGTCGACCACCTCGCCGGCGACCTGCTGCCAACGGTCGTGCCCGAGCACCTGCCAGGCATGCACGTAGGTGCGCAGCAACAACGCCTGGTCGTAGAGCATCTTCTCGAAGTGCGGGACGAGCCAGCGCTCGTCGACCGAGTACCGACAGAAACCGCCCCCGATGTGGTCGTACATGCCGCCGCTTGCAATGGCGTCGAGCGTGGTGGTGATGACCTGGGCGATGCCTGGGTCGCGGGAGTGGATGAGTGCCCTGAGGAGCAACTCGATGTTCATCGACGGCGGGAACTTCGGCGCCGATCCAAAGCCACCCCACTGATGGTCGAATGACTCGGCGAGCAACTTCATCGCACTCGTGACGACTTCGGTGCCGGGAAGGTCGGTATGCGGTTCGAGCGAGGCGGTCCGGCGGATGGCGTCGCCGAGTGCAGCAACGTTGTTCTCGACATCGGCGCGCTTGTTGTGCCACGCATCGTCGACGGCGGCCATCACCTGGAGGAAGGCCGGCTTCGGGAAGTAGGTGCCGCCGTAGAACGGCTCACCCGTGGGGGTGAGGAAGGCGGTGAGCGGCCAACCCCCGCGCTCGGTGAGTGCCTGGATGGCGTCCATGTACAGGGCATCGACGTCGGGCCGTTCCTCGCGGTCGACCTTGATGTTCACGAAGAGGCGGTTCATGACGACCGCTACGTCGTTGTCCTCGAAGCACTCGTGTGCCATCACGTGGCACCAATGGCAACTGGAGTAACCGATCGAGAGCAGGATGGGTACGTTGCGGCGTCGGGCTTCCTCGAAGGCCTCGGGTCCCCAGGGGAACCAGTCGACCGGGTTGTCCCGGTGCTGGCGCAGGTAAGGGCTGGGCTCGTTGGCGAGGCGATTCACGGCGGTCACGGTACTGGTGGGTGGGCAGGGCTAACGGTCGCCGTAGCGCTGGGCGAGCAGGGTGCGCTGCACCTTGCCGATCGCAGTACGGGGGATCTCGTCGACGATCACGACGGCGCGGGGTGCGCAGTAGGCGGGAAGTTGTTCCTTCACGAGGGCACGTAGTTGATCGAGTGACGGCGGTTCGAGGCCGGACCGCGGCACGACGAATGCGGTGACCCGTTGCCCCCATTCGGGATCGGCTACACCGGCGACGGCAACCTCCCCGACGGCGGGGTGGGTGGCAAGGATCGGCTCGACGTCGTCGGGCCAGACCTTCTCGCCCCCAGAGTTGATGAGCTCGCCCATACGGCCGCGCACGACCAGTCGTGTGTGCGCGCCGTCGCTGGCCCACTCGCCGAGGTCGCCGGTTGCCAACCAGCCGTCGCTGTCCTTCGGGTCGCCGAGGTTGCGGTACTCGCGGAGCAGCATCGGCCCTCGGAGGTGGATCTGGCCGTCGTCGTCGATGCGTACCTCCACACCGCGCAGCGGTACGCCGTTGTACACGCACCCGCTACCGGTCTCGGTCATGCCGTAGGTGGTGAGGCAGTGAGCGGGGAGGTTGTCGGGGACACGGGCACCGCCGACGATGAGTGCCCGGAACTTGAACGGGTCGATGCGGGCGAGGGCGGTGGGCACGAGCGCGGCGAGTGTCGCAGGCGATGCCATCGCTGCGTCGGCGTCGAAGGCCGGGAGCACCGTGAGTCCGGTCTGCAGGTGGAGTGCCCGCATGACGACGGCCAGCCCACCGATGTGTGCCACCGGCAGACAGGCAAGCCAGTGATCGTCGTCACGCACGCCGAGTCGGTGACTCGTCGCCTCGGCAGAGGCTGCGATGGTGGCGTGCGTGTGCACGGCACCCTTCGGAACGCCCGAGGTTCCACTGGTGGCGACCACCACTGCGTCACCGGGCTCGACGGGGACCGAGTCGTCGAGTGTGGTCTCGTGGTTGGGTGTGCGGATGACGGCGGGCCGCATCGCGGCAATCAGGCGTTCGGCCGCAGGCCGGGGAAGCCGTTGGTCGAGCACGAAGGCGGCATCACCGTCGTCCCAGACACGTCGGAGTGCCTCGACGAACGCCGGGCCACCGGGTTGATCGAGGACAACGAGCCGATTCATGGAAACACCAGTCAAGCGCACCCGCGCCCCGTAGCGTCCATCCCCGTGAATCCGTGGATCCTCGGAGCCCGACCCCGTACCCTCCCGGCGGCCGTGGTGCCGGTTGCGGTGGGTCTTGCTGCCTGCGTCGACGAGGGGGGAGCGGCCTGGTGGCGTGTGTCACTCGCTCTCGTGGTGTCGCTGGCCCTCCAGATCGGCGTGAACTACGCCAACGACTACAGCGATGGCGTGCGTGGCACCGACGACCACCGTGTTGGCCCGGCACGCCTCGTTGGGGGAGGGCTGAAGCCGGCACGTTCGGTGAAGCGGGCAGCGTTTGCGTCGTTCGGGGTGGCGCTCGTGGCAGGTGGTGTGCTCGTGCTGCTGGTGGGGTGGCAACTCATCCCGGTGGGCGTCGCTGCGGTGCTCGCAGGTTGGTTCTACACGGGTGGCCCGAAGCCATACGGGTACCTCGGTCTCGGCGAGGTCTTCGTCTTCGTGTTCTTCGGCCTCGTTGCCACGGCTGGCACCACCTATGTGGTGATCGAGGAACTGACGTGGGTGTCGATCGTGTCGGGTTGCGGCGTGGGGTCGCTTGCCTGCGCGCTGCTTGCGGTGAACAACATCCGAGACATCCCCACCGACCGGGTGAGCGGCAAGCGAACTCTGGCGGTGCGGCTCGGTGAGCGGCGTTCGCGGTGGCTCTACGTACTGCTCGTCGACGGGGCGTTTGTTGCGGTCGTGTTCTGTGCTGCCGCCACGCCGTGGGCGCTGCTCGGACTCGTGGCGCTGCCCTTTGCATGGCGCCCCATCACCGTCGTGCTCGGCGGCGGATCCGGCCGTCAGTTGATCGCTGCGCTCGCGGGCACCGGACGCCTCCAGTTGGCGTACGGCCTCCTCTTCAGCGTCGGCCTGGCGCTTCGCTGAGCCACTGCCTCACCGCACGCAGGAACTCGTCGGGTTGCTCGAGGTGAGCGGTGTGACCGGCGTCGCGAACCAGGTGGACTAGCGCGTTCGAGCCGATCATCGTCTGCATCCGTTCGGCGATCCCGGCGAACTTGTGGTCGTGCTCGCCGGCCATCAGGAACACCGGCATCTCCAGTTCCCCGAGTCGCGGCCAGAGATCGTCCTGCATGCCGGTACCGCAACGGCGCAGACTCGAGGCCAGTCCCGGGACGCTGTTGCGGAGACGATCGGCGCGCTGTGCCCGTTCGGGTGGGAGACCGGCGAACAACGGATTGGCGAGCCAGTGGTCGAGGAAGCGCTCGAGGCCGTCGCGCTCGAGGCGTTGCGCAAGTTGCTCGTCGTCCCGGCGGCGTTGCACGCGCTCGTCGTCGCTGCTGATTCCCGCAGTGCCGCCGACGAGCACGAGTCGCTGAACTGCCTCCGGGTGCGCCAACGCCGCGTGGAGTGCGAGCCGTGCCCCCATCGAGTAGCCCACGTACACCGCGGGCCCGCCTTCCTCCACGATGAGGTCTGCGGCCTCCCAGAGTCCGCACTCGATCGTGGCCGAACCGGCATGGCCCGGTGCATCGATGAGCAGTACCTCGAAGCGATCGGCGAGTTGCTGCGCAAGGTCGAGCCACGACCGACCGGTCTGGGTGAATCCGTGAAGCAGCACGAGACGCTCGGCCCCTGCGGTGCCCAGACGTTCGACGTGCAGCATGCGAGGGCGATCCCCGGGCCCGACCGGTTCAGACGTCGCAGGCGTCGTCGGAGCAGGCATCGGCACCGCTGTGGGACGCAGCCGTTGAAGGGCGGTCGTCAGCGCCCTGCTCGGCGGCACGCAGCTCTGCCACACGGCGGAGGACGTTCACGAAGGTCTCTGGGTCTTGGGCGCCGGGTACCGACCACTTCCCGTCGAAGACGTA
>Ga0129333_10003592_pt1 | contig 14531 bp, 5 predicted proteins | sample CPB6_08_DNA_FD_94474 | JGI IMG/M metagenome (GOLD analysis project Ga0129333, IMG submission 94474) | Freshwater to marine salinity gradient microbial communities from Chesapeake Bay, USA - CPBay_Sum_0.6_0.8_DNA | ecosystem: Environmental > Aquatic > Marine > Coastal | place: USA: Chesapeake Bay...
ACAAGGCATAAATGGTGTTCAGTCTACAGATCTAAGACTTGAGCTCATTGATCCTGAAGAAGAAGTTCAAAAAGAAAAGCAAAAAGCTGCACGTCATAATCTTTCAAAAAAAGAAGGCGAAGCGGAGTACGACGACCCAATTGCTCAAAAACTTTGGGGTATGCGTTAAAATAAAGGGAGTATTAAGTGATAAGAGATCGTGGTCCCATACATAACTTAGGTTATGGTGTCACATCTAGAGATCTTCCCTTTAATGAAGGAGAAACAGAAGGCGTTTCTCCTAATAGTGGTTATGTATCAAAAGCGCTTGATGGTCATCCCGTCATGCGCTTTTTTGCGCATACGGCTACCTCCATTGTTGTAGCAGGTGCGCTAACCGCAGGACTTAAAAAGGGTGGCTTAAAGTTAACTGAAAAGCTTCAAAACAAGCTTTCAACTACAACAATAAAAGATATCATTCAAATAAGAAAGCATTTGGATGAGTTACAGGGCGTTAAAAGAGCAATAGATGGAGTTGATGATCCATACTCTGCATTAGTATTTAAAGATCCAAGCGAAGAATTAACAACAGGCTACTTTGGCAAAAATAGCGAGGTCCATGGTTTTCTTTATGCTACTAGCGATGAATTAACTCAGGCAGGTAGAGGAATAACATCAGAGCCAGCCGCAATCTGGACTGCAAAAGACGAAATTCAAAAAAAGCTCATTAGAGCTGGAAGAAGAATGCCATATGAACTTCCAGCACTCTATGCTTCTCAAAGGGTGGTAAGTGATCAGCTTTTTGGAGAAGGAGAGAATAGAAAAAAGGTAAATTGGTATAATCCGGCTGACGTAGTATCTGATTTTGTTAAAACTTCTGTAACAAACATGGCAACAATGATATTGCCATTTGAAGTAGCTGGTGCCGGGGCATCAACAGCTAGACATTCAATGAGTACATTCAAAAACTCAATGGCTCAATTAAATGAGTTAAGTCCTATAAAACAAAAAGCATATAAAGGTTTTATTGATTTAACTGAGTTACTTGGCGAAGTTGGTCATGACGTCGCTTCTATATCAAATAGATTTTTACGTACAGCATCACAGACTTCAGCAGCCATAAACGCAGCTGCTTCAGGTATGTCTGAACAGCCTAGGATAGTCGATTCTTTGCATAAAGCAAGAAGCGGCATGGAAAAAGCTAGAATAAGATCTATTCAAGCACAACAAAGTCCACTTAAAAGAGCTGGTCAAATGGCAAAAGGCTTTGCCTTCGGCATTGACGATGAGTATGGCGCACTAGATGCAATTCCAGCGTTTAGGGGACTAACGCAAGCAGTTAAAAGAGGGTACCAAGAATTTAAACTTTTTGGTAAAGGTTACGATGCTCTTCAAAGTTCGATAAAATATAATCAAATATTAAATTCTGGAATTGATGCAACGCAACTGCAAAGGGCAATGAATACTATTCAGGCCCAATACTCTAGTAGATTTTCCAGATTAGCTGAACAAGTAGGGGTGCTAGGAAAAGGTGGCCCAGGAGATAAATCTTTCAATGGTTCAGATTTCTTTTTGGGTCAACAACAGCATGAGTATAAAAAGCTTTTAGCAAGAAAACTTGAAGCAAAAGGTTTGACAGCCGATGAAGCTACAGAGTTTGCAACTCAATTAAAAGTATCTAACTTAGCAAAAGGTACTGATCCAACAAACATTGTTTCGATAGGAAGAAACGCCATAAGAGCCGAAGGAGACGAATATTATAAGCAAATAATAGATCGTTTTAGGGGAGTAAAAGGTGGTAAGGAACTTGCGGAAAAATTTACCACTTTAGCTGGTACATCTTCTAGTCCAGAATCATTTCTTAGGGAAATTATAGAAAATAGTAATTCTCAATTTTTTTCTAAAGAATTTCAAAAGGGTTTAAAAAATAAAGTAGCTAGTCAATGGAATCAATTTTACAGAAATGATTTAGCAGATATAGGGTCAAGTTTTCTAAAGCCACAAAAAGCAATGTATCATGATTTTGTTGGTCCACTTTCTCCTCAAAAACAAGAATTTTTACAAAGAAAAACAGCACAAGCTTTAGGAATAAAACTAAAGCATGCAAATGGAACCCTTTTAACAACTCAAGAAGTTAGCTCAAAGCTTTCTTCTAGAGGTTTTGATCCAACTAATTTTGTAAAATTAAGATCTCTTCTTATTGAAAGAAATAAGATGACATCTGGTATTTTCAATAGCGGATTTAATTTATTTGGAATGAAACCACTTCTTCTAGATGAAGCAATATCATCAGGAAGATTCTCAGCATCAAGTAAATTAGATCAAAAAGTTATTGGAGATTTGGCCACTAGAATGGCAATAAATGACCCTGTATCTAAAAGCATAGGGCTAACAAGATTAGATGGAGTATACAAAACAAGATCTGGACAAGTATTAGATTTTAGTTCAATTAAAAAAACTTTTGCTGGAATGGCGGATTTCTTCGCTAGCGAATTTCATATTCCAATTGTCAAACTAAATATTGCTGATCTATTTGGATATAGATCATTTTCTGAGATGGCTAGGAGAGGTCCACTTCAATATTCTCCAGGTATGACAGTTCAACCATTTGGAGATATCGCTAGAACTAAATCTGACTTCCATATATGGCACAGTACGGGTGGATTTTTAGGGACTAAAGGTAAAGTCACTTCATATGTAACAGATAACTTATCTGGAGCCACATATGGAAAAGAGTTAACTGGAACTTATAGACCCATTCCAACTAATAGTACGGAAATGTTTTCTCGACATGCAAGGCTATCTTCAGGTCTTCAGGGCGAGTCAACTTATGATATTTCTGGTTCATCTGGCTCTAAATTCTTAGACCTTATTTTAGGTAATTCTCAAAGAGCAAGAGGGTTTAAAAATGCAATGGCAATCGACGCTGAACAGCCAAACTCTCTTTTTGGATTAACTAAAAGATTCTTAAAAAGAAATAGGGATATTAACAATCCCAGGGTTTTAAGTAAACTAGTAAGTGGTGAAGAGGTAAGATTTAAGCGCGGTACCGAATACCGTACAATGAAACTGCAAAATATAAATGACAAGTTACAAGTTGTTGATGATCTTGGAAATGTAGCAGCAGGAATAGAAGAAGCAGATATCTTAAGGGCCTACGATGCTGTCAGAAGACAGTCTTTCCAGTCTGGATATTCGCCAAAAGTAATGAGGGCGTTAGAAAACGATCCAATATTTGGCCATTTATTTAGATTCGGTCCGATGCAGAGCAGGGTGTCTGACGTTGAATCTCCGCAAACAATGTCTTCCTTGTTAGATGATGTTGAGTCTGCCCTTCCTGGAATGGCAGCAAATCTTAGGTCTCAAGGATTAGATTCTTCAGTAATACAAAAAATGTATTCAAGAATTAGGTCATTAAGGTCAGAAGCAGATTTATTATCTAGGTCCCAACTGTCGGGTAGAACTCCATCTATAAATACAAAGTTAGACCAGATAAAGTCCGAAACTTTTAGATTCCTTGCTCAATCAAACGCTCTTGTTACTCAGAATCAAGACGAACTATTTATCACGATGCAGTCCGTGATACAAAACCTAAAGTCAACCCTTCCTGCATCAGAGTTTGCCGAAGCTCAAGCTGCCGTCCTGTCTACATTGTTTAACGTAAATGCATTTGGCACCTTTAAGCAGGGTTTGCCAAGCATGCAAAATGCCAGAGCAGCTGCTATTAATTTATTTAATCAAGCTGTAAGTCCCCAAACATCGCAAACTATAAAAGAAATATTCTCTCCCTTTACTAAGGGAACTTTTGATTTAATAGGAACTAATGTTAGAAAACCATTTTCTTCATTCATTCCCCCGCTTAAAAGAATTTTTGGAACAGCACCATATCAATTAGACGATTTATCTACAGACATTCTAGGATCTGGCCAAAGAACAACTTTTGTGCCTACATTTGGAACAGTATTTGGTAAAAATCCAACCGCTGCAATAAAAAGTGCACTAGGAATAAACACATATTCTAATCCAGAAGGTTTTTCTGGTGCTTCAGTTCCCATATCACAGGGCGTAGAGCGTCTCAATAAATACTTTGGTACGCTTGGATTACAATTAGATGTTTCAAAATTTAGAGGACCATTAGACTTATATACAAGAGGAATGGTTGGCAAAAGAGTTCTTCCTATATACGCTGCAGGCACTGCCGCAATGACGGTGGATAGAACAATAGGCGGAATGGTCGGAGAAAAAGATCAATATGGAGAGAGGGTATATTCTCCATATTTTACAACAAAAGCTGCTAGAGGATTTGTAGAAATACAGGCACTAGCTGCCGGAATTGCTCCAGGTGGAATGACCGCTGAAGAAAAGAAGGAACAACTTCTTGAGGGAGAGGTTCCGATTAGACAAGGAAGATTTTGGCCACTTGGCAATACACCTTTTCAAGGTGGAAAAATCATGTATTATCGACCGTCTTGGTACAGAAAACTCCAAGCTGGAGCAATGTTTACTTCTGATACTTATGGAAGCCCTGCCGAAAAGTTCTTATTCTATAACGATATTTCTCCACTTAGGCCACTTGATCCATACAGGTTTGAAAGAAAACATTATTCCGACAGGCCCTATCCTGTTTCTGGAGAATATTTCACTGGTCCATGGGGGCCGCTAACTTCCGTTCTAAATGCTACAGTGGGCAAAGTTTTAAAGCCAACAGCAACAATGCATGAGCAAGAGGTCATGCAAGGTCTTGGTAATTATGCAGTAGCAGGACAATTTGGAGCTTATAATACAGTTGGTTACTCTGGAGGAATCGGAACATCGGTTGGAGCTGCAGCTGGTGGTGGCACTGGTCCAGGATTCACAGTTCCAGGTACATCTTCAATGCAAGTCGCTGGTCAAATGATAGGTTCTTCAAACGCCCAGTACGCATCAGCTGCAGCGTTACAAATTAATACCGCATCAAATATTACAGCAAATACTATTGCAGGATTAAATGCTCCGCTAATGCAAATGTCATATGGTCCACCAAAGCAGAGGGGTGTCATGCCACCTCCAATTGTTCCAGCTGGTCAACCCATCCTAGGTGGAGGAATGGGATTTGAAATGCAGGAAATAGGTTATAGAACTCAGGAAATGTTGGGCATATATGGATTTGGATTCTCAAGTCTTAGAGAAAAATTTGGATTTGGCAAAGGTGATTTTGAGCCAGACAAAGCTGTTCTTCAATCGGCATCTAAAGCATATGGCACAAGTAGAGCATTCTGGGATTTGAACCTTGGTGGTCTTGGAGACGTTCCGTTGACAGCTCAAGGCGCGCTTGGAAACCTAGAATTTTCAGAAATTATTAGAAGATTTATTCCAAAAGAAAGAACAGGAATAGATTATTTAAATCCAATAAGAAATACAATGGGTCAACAGTATTCTTTTTTACCAGGAGCTGAGTATTACATAGACTTTACAAGAGGGGATCCATTTACAAAAGTTCAAGAAGGAGAACTAAGACTTCCGGGAATTGGGTATGAAAGATTAAATACTTTGTATTCAGATCAAACAGGTAGATATGGAATACTAAACCAATTGGATATCCTTGCTGATGTAGCTCCTTATTCTCAGCAGTTCAAAAAAATAAATAAACTAGCTGAAAAAACTATAACTGATCCGGGTCAAAGAGAAAGACTTCTGGAAATACAATCTCAGGTTGCAGAAACAACGAAAAAGTATTCATTTAGCGAATATAAATATAAAGGAATGAACTCTAGTGAAGCTGGAATGCATCCTAATTTACTGCGAGCAGCTAAAGTTGGCGAGTATCTCGCCCACAGAGATACTTTATTCAATACAAAATTTATGCAAAAAAGAACAGCGGTTGAAGATTGGGAAAGACGAAATGTTTATGGTTCAACTTTCCCAGAATGGCAAAGACCATTTGAAAGCTTTATTCAACCAATGATCAATAGGGCAACACAAAGAGATCCGATTTCAGCTGCGGCAGCACTTGGTTTTTCTGGTTCACTGTTTGGTAGAACTCCTAGGGCAAAACTATTTGGCTCGTTACTGGGTGCTACCACTGGTTTTACCGCATCATCTCTTGGTCAATCAATACAGTTTGTTAGTGGAGAAAGATATATACCAAAAGAAAGAAGAAAAGAATTAGCATTGGAAGAATATTCAGATATCCTTACTTATGTTAAAAATACTAGACTAGCTGGAATGGCCGCAGAGTCAGGAGACAGAGCTGCAGCATTTCAATTTAGTCAGGCTGCAAAGAGAACCATGTATGGCGCTGATATATATGGGGCATCAGTAGACACCTTGAGCCTAGCTGTTCCAAAAAGAAAGAGAGAACACTTTAGGTCGATGCTGCAGGAAACAGACCAGGAAGAAAGAAAAAGAATACTTTCAACGTCTGGCAGGCTTGAAAGAAGAATCTATCAGGCAGCGTGGGGTATGCAGGTAGAAAAAAGACCTGATCTAGCAGAATATTTTGAGAGACACCAGTTACCAGACACATCCTGGGAAGGATGGCATCCAAATACTAACATGGATCATGTCAAAATAAAGATAGGTCAATCAATGGGTCTGGAAATGTCTCAAATGGGTTACTATCCACAACAGATAAAAGAAGCTACTTTATCAAATCCTTCTTATCCAGACTTTTACAAAAAAGAAAACGATGAAGATGTTTTATATAGGTTAAGAAGACTAATGAGCGGTAGTGGGATAAGCGGTTCTGTTACTCCGGTAATGAATCCATTCGGTTCAAATCAAATTGATATATCTGCTGGTATTAGGTAAAAATGGATTTAATAGCTTTTTTTAACGGAGACATAAATAGAGCGCTAAGCACTGCGCAAATGCTTCTCAAGTCTACAGAATTAGGTCGTGGCGGAGTTGTTAGAGCTGAGATAGACTCAGCTACTCAAAAAATTGTTTACAGAATGATGGCAACTGGAACGAAGCACGATTCCATAGAAGACGCCTTCCTGCAGGCAAGTGACCTAAGAATAACTCAGTTTGAAAGAATTATCCCTTCGACTGGAAGAGTTGGAACTACAGAAAATAATCCAAGAAGAGCTCAAATGGGAGCAATTCTTCAAAATATGCAAGATGAATATGATCGCCTAAAAGCCCTACAGGGCACAGAGGGTGATAAGTTTAGAAATTTTTTAGCCAGAATGGCACCCGGAGCCGCATCGTCAGATCAATTATCTTTAAATATTGTAAGCACAAAATCAAAAAGGGGTTCAGATGTAAAACAATTTCTATCTTCCGCTGATAAAGAACTGGGAGGATATATTCCGATATTTAGCGATGAAGGAGTTGATATACTTCAGTTTTCTTTAGGAAATAAAAAGTTAACATCATCAGAAAGCCACCTGCTATTGGCATACTTAGGCAATGATATTCTATCTAACCATAAGATCATTAAGGCTTTTGGTACTGGCTCAAACGTAAGTGACATTGAGGAGTATTTATCTAAAATAGGAAAAAGAGTCAGGGGTTTTACCTCTGAAAGAGATTTAAACATGACCATTGATGATATCAGACAATTTATGGGTTTAAAACAAGGTCAAAGAACTGGGTATGTAGTAGAAGAGGGTTTAGATGTATTTAGACGAATAATAGGTCAAGCTCAAGGCACAGATTTGTCAAGAGATATGTACGCAAAAAAGATAATGGGCAAAATGGACATAGAAGGAATAATATCTGCTGCCATAGAATTAACCGACCCATCTCAAGAAGCAAAATTTAGGCAAGCGTTAACTGATCTCGGTGCCGGACCTGGAAAAGAACTATTAGATATATTAACGAAACAAGATCCCAGTAAAGTTGGTCCTATTGGTTCAACCTATGAAGTTAATACAACATCTAGATTTAAGGACGCCTTGGGAAGATTGAAAGATTCTGGATCTATAGATGATGATATCTATAAATTTTTTGGAAATATTGTGGATGTTTCTGAAAAAGAATTTGACGGTATCGCTGTATTAAATAAAAGGTTAATAACTGGAGCAAAAAGAAAAATAAAAGAAAGTATAAAAGATTTAGAATCTAGAATAAATCAACGGAATTGGAAATGTAGATGACTTAAAGATTCAGCTCCAGCAATTAAATCAGCAATACAAAATGATAAACAACGCTGAGAACTTATACCAAATAACAGGTAGAGGTCAGTTTGGTGATGTTTCAGCTAAAATAGCATATGATATAGTGAAGTTTGAAGACGAATTTAAAGATTTAGCTTTTATAATCGGTAGATCAGGAATGAAATCTGACACGGATATAGCTCGTGGAGTATTTGAAATAACCCTTAGCGGATTTGGATCACCAAAAGAAGCAGTATATGCGGACCCAGTAACTTTAGCATTTCATCCAGAAGCTTTTGCAACAGAGGCAGATGTGGGAAACTACCAAAGGTACACCGCAGAGATTATGCAAGAATTACAAGATGCAATAGATAACAACTATCTTCCAGACAAAGTCTTAAAAAATCTTTCAAAAGTTTTAGACGAAGATGTATCTATGTTGCCGATATCGTCTCAGCTTTCTAGAATTAGATATCAAGAATTGGCTAGAAAAACTATAGAGTTACACCAATCTGGAATAGGTCCAAAGAATTCTGCGCTAATGATGAACATGCTTCACAAGCATTACTTGAGTGAAGGAGCTAAAGTAATAAATAAGGGTGACAGACAAATCTTTATGCCAGTCATGCCAGATGTAAATAGATTTGCAATATCAACAGAATCAGCCGATATTTTGGCTGGCGGAAGGCCAATTCTTGGTGAATATGTAACCAAGAGCGGTAAAGCTGGAATGGCGGACATTACTTTTGATCTAGGTGCTAAAACTGGAGTAACAGCAGAACTAATGAAATTTAGAGTTTCCAGAAATAGAATCCTATTACATTCTGGAGATGTAGCAAGATATTTTAATGCACTTGGTGGATTCGACCTAGACGACAAAGGCTTGCCAAAGCTAATGACCGCATCACGCAAAGACTCAAAAACTGGCAAAACAATAAGAGACCTAATGTTCACAATGACCAGACAACCTTCTGGTACTGAGGAAGTTATATATTCTAGCGCAACGTTGGATGACATTGAAACTTTAAGACACTTCTTTGCTAAAGATGATTTTATTTCATACCTAAATAATATTAGGGGAAAAGACCCTGTAATGAATAGGTTATATGAAATATTATCTAGCAACAAAGCAAATATATCTGGTCCAATGAAAATACCAGGAAGAGTGTTGTCAGAAGAAGAAATCAAAGAAGCAATATTACAAGTTTACGATGTCATGCACGCCGATGGAAAAGCAACTATAACAGCAGCATCAGATGAAGTTCTGCAAAACATAGCTACATATGGATCGTCTCCACTTAGAGCTAATGCTGTATACAGAAAGTTTGGCGTACAAACCTTGAGCAAGGTTAGCATAGACGATGCACTACAGCAGTCTTTCATGGAAGCAGACGAAGCACAACAAGTGTATATAAGAGAGGGTTTGCAAAGGGTCTTAAGCGAAGATATTTATCAACAAACTATTGATCAAAAGACATATAACGATGTGATGCAAGCCGCTACGTCCGGAGATATTAGGAAATTGATATCTACATTTGATGCAACCACTATGCCAGTAGAATTAAGGGGAGCTTTAAATAAGACAATAATAGAATTAATGGCAAAAGTTTCTACTGAAGAAAAAGATATTCTTGGAGTTTATGTAAATAGATCAATGGTTATTGGTTCGACATTTCATCAAACAGAGCAATTTATTCAAGGTTTGAGCGATGATGAATTAAGGCAATTAAGCAAATATAAAATAGCTATGGGTACTCAAGAATTCGCAATTGACCGAGCTGTAAACTTTACTGCCCAAAGACAATTCTTGGCACAGGTAGCAGAATATTCAGTGGGAGTTTCTGGTACTGGGGCAGGCGCAATATTGGTATCAAAATTACTTGGAAAAGATAAAATGGACCTTGATAACGTGATGCAAGAAGCTTTACTTAATTTGGGCAGAAGAATGGGCGCAGAAACAGCAATATTTTATGGCAAAGGTATGACTGACATGTCAATGAAACCTGTAATAGATAAACTTTTACTGGAAACAAGACTGACATCTGAATCAGATATTCCTAAGATAATTCAAGGAATGATAGAAGGTTTAACTTCTACTAAGGAAGAACTTGGGTATAATAAACAAGAAATAGAAGACTTAATATCAGCTTTACAAAGAGCTACTGTTTCATCAGAAAGAGGCCGTCAATATTTGCTGGAAAACTTCTCTGCTTCCGCAGATCACAGATTTGCAACAGTTACCAAAATGGCTGAACAAGCTGCTAAATTTCATGCAGAGTCAGCTATGATGGTAAGGTTAGGTTTATCAAATATACTAGAGGATCAAATCCTAGCTTCAACTACGGTATCTAAAGAAGCTTCAAATATTGCCGATTTTTTACTGGATAGACATGTTAAAAATATAAATTCTTTATTTGGTGATAAAGCAAAAGAACTGTCAGATTCTGAAATAATTCGTTTTGAAAAAAGAAGACTTTTGCAAACTGCAGCCATTAGCAATGAATTAGAAGATTCTGCTAGAATGTCAGGATTGTCTCAGGAAGAAATTATAAACGCTTTAGAAAAAAGAGCTTATCAACGAGGAATTGACTTTAGAAACTTTGAAAAATTAGATATACCTATAGATGATAGGGGAACATCTTTTGCTACAAAACTTAAAACCACTAGAGCAAGAAGAATAAGAAGCTATTATCAAAATGTAATAGATAGCGAAGAAATGACAAGAATAGAACAGGTAGCCAAATTCGTTGGTGGATCACCAGAGGGAGTCGACCCATATTTTTTTGCTGACCCAATAAATCAGCAAATGGTTGAATCTTTTAGGCAAGGAGAAGTAAACGAAAGAAACGTTGCCATAAGAAATATTGTTTTTCAAAATGAATTAAACCAAGATATAGTTGACAATATATCGGCAAGAGGCACCGTGCAGGCCGCAGTAAGTCAAGATAAAACTTTTACAGAAGGTGTTCAAACTGCAATGGCAGGGGGAGATTATTCTACGTATTTAACTGACAGAACTCCATACAAAAGGTTTATGCAATATATGAAAGATGGGGAATTAAAAAATCTTTTTACGGAGAACGCTACTTTTAGAAGATCCGTTTATGCTGCAGGCGCTTTAATAGCTGGAAGTTTTATTTATTCTGCGGTCAAAGATCATACGCCTGAAAAAATTCAGGGACCACCACTCCTTCCTGGCGGATCTGCATATGAACAGCAGTATCCAAATAGGATAGCTGAAATTCCACAAATAGGAACTGTAAATTATAACCCTGGAGTTTCTTATAAAGTTAATCTTTATGGTGGGAAACGAGATGTTGAAAACTTTAGATCTATGGCTATGGAACTCGGAAATTTCGATATGAACACTACTATGTATTCAGGGATCCCAGATGTAGGTAGAGATCCATATGCTGAGATAGCAAGCTCTTATTAAGGAATTAATATTGTATGATTTTTGGTGCAGATGTACAAAATAAAAACTTAAAAGACGCTGGTTCAAAACCTAAAGATACATCTCACAGAACTGTAACTTCCAATAAATACGCAGCTAGAGTCTCGTCTAGTAAAAATACTTCAGTTGGGGCAGACTCATCTGGTGCACCTTCAACTTCTCATGAATCAAGAGCTAAGATTGCTAAATCAGATAACCTAAAAGGTTCCTGGGAAGGTTTAGATAAATCATCTTCAGCTTATATAAGCATGAATGGATCTGGTTACGATAACAAGTCGTTGCAGACTGCTAGGACAAATCGCCCACAAGCTGGTCACAATTCTGTAAATTTTTCTCAACAATCGTTTACAAAACGTAATTCTTTAGATATAATTAATAATATGTCTAGAAGTTCTTTATCGAACAGTTCTTCAGATAGAGTAAATACAATTAATAAAAGAAACAATTTATTATAGGAATATATTATGGCAGATAATGTTATATCTTTAAAAGTAAAGTCATTAATAAATTCCCTGTATTCAAATAATGAAATAGGAAAATTATATAATGCACTATCCAGTGTGCAGAAAAATATAAGAAATATTTCAGATAATGATTTAAAGTTATGGCTTTTTAATTCGCGGTTCTTTTTATTTAAAATATGATATAAATTCTCTGAATGTATCTTCTCTATCTGATCTAATTTACTGGGATGCTTCCGGCAAGGATGCGTTCGCTACAGCCACTATCGATTTCTGCGTTGCAGCGAGATTTGATCAAAAACTTTCAGAAAATGTTCTACAATACTATGTAGATTTTTTTAACAAAAATATCAATGTAGGCCAATCCTCAAATAATCTACCTACTCCTACCACAGATTCTAATAGAATTAGAATTAGAAGCGACTTTTGGTCCAGGTATATGTATCAGGGTGGCACACTCGGCCAGATAACTCCATACAGAACTGTATGGGAAGTAATGATACAACAGATTCTAAAAAGAGTAGGGATATGGAATAGATATGCAGTAGTTGGTGGAGATTCCATAATAGAGTATGCAACGATAGCTGAAGTTTCAAGAATTTCTGAAGATGTTGAAGAAGAATTGGCAGACACTTCTAATATACTGGGAAACGAAGCCTTTAACGCATTATTAAAAAATGTTTATAAAGATGAGAATATAGTTGAAGATAAAAAAAGAAGTTTAGTAAACAGAGCATTTGGCTACTCAACTAATTCTTCAGGTCCTTCAACAAGACTTTCTCTTACCACGGTAGAGAGAATTCAGGATATGTGGAGAGTTTTTTCTCCAGAAGGATCCTCTCCATCACTCTCAGCTTCTTCGCTATCAGCAAAACAGATGGATGCAATCTTTGAAAAGATACTAGATTCAGGTCTGCTGAGCCTAGCAACATTTGCTAATGACATTAAAAGCTATGCGTCAGAAAGATTAAATAGATTAGCAGATAATAAAGTTGATCAGGGTTCTTTGGTCGATAAAAGAAAGGGAATAGATGCGCAATGGCAACAGCAACTTGTGCAAGTTACCTCTAAGCTCTCAAGAGATCCAATATTATTGGGAATAGTAGGATCATATTTTCCGAACTTAGTTTCCTTCTACTTCCAGGCTCTAGCAGTTGCTGGAGATTATTCTAACAACGGAATTGGCGGTGGACAAGAAGACTCAATTAATAATCCAGAAGCTTTTATTAACTCATTAGAAAAAGCATTTGGAGCTGCAGATGGTAAAGCAATTTTCACTCACGCTTCCAAGTTTGAAAATACCGCTAAGAAAATAGAAAATGTTCTAAAGAATTCTCCTTATAGACCCAATAATCAACCATCTGCTCCAGACATATTCCATCTCCGTTTGGGAGCAGCAAACTTCTTCGTTCCACCTTTATCAATAGATGTTAATACAGCGTTTAAAACAGGAAGCTTAACTGGAGGCGCATTAAGGCAGAGGAATACTCCAAAGTTTAATTCTGGATACAGAGAAACCTCTGTAAGAATGAGATTGTTTTTCCCTAACTACGAAGAGATATGGGGAATAACGATTGATGAAGCTTCGCAAGTCTACATAACTGATAATTATGAAATAGATTTTAGAACTGGAAAAACAAGTGATCAAAAAATAGACAAGTTCCTTTCCTCTTTGAGGGGACTTGTTGCTGCTTTTAAATATTCTCCTTTTCTTCCAGTTAGAAATCACTACTTAAATAGCGTTCATGGAATAACAGCAGTAGCGTTAAGCAATATATCTATATCAACTGTTCCTAATTTTCCATTTGCCCTAGCTGTAGATATTGAGCTTCTCAATTTTAACCATAAACCATTCCTACCAATGATTAATGATTTTAATCAGGCAATTCATTGGGGTAAATATAGACAGTATATGGGCAAGGCAGCTGGGGCAATGCACAACTATGTTAATGGTCAGTTCTTAATGAAGAAAGCTGACCTTAAAACAGAAGAGCAAAACATATCTAAACCAGCAACAAAAAGAACTACTGATATACCAGATTCATTCGAAGACTTTAATGGTTCATACACCTCTTCGTACAAAGATGATGTATTCACTACAAACGTTTTATCTGAATGGACAGATGGAAATCATCTATCTTTCTTCATTCCTTCAGAAACTCAAACAAAGTTCTTCATGCCAGATACAACTACATTTAGAACAGATCAGGAAAAACTTCTTAAAGACTGGAGCGGGCAAGACTTTTGGGAGCGTCTATTAAACTCATTTGGAATTGCCGACATCAATCAATCTGCTAGTTATGGAATGACTCTTAATGGGGTTTATTCTTTAATGACAACAGACATAATACCAACAAGAGCAAGGGTTGCAGTAAGAGATGCTATAGATTTGTTGACATCTGGAATAAATGCTTCAGACTATAAAAAGAAAGCCTATGCTTATTTATCAACTAATTTTGTTCAAGAAAATTCATCAATGTCTAAACAAGAAAAAGACTATATTTTAGATTATGATGATATAGTTGTTCCAGCAGGTGTGTCAAAAACATATTACGT
>Ga0129333_10003594_pt1 | contig 14528 bp, 16 predicted proteins | sample CPB6_08_DNA_FD_94474 | JGI IMG/M metagenome (GOLD analysis project Ga0129333, IMG submission 94474) | Freshwater to marine salinity gradient microbial communities from Chesapeake Bay, USA - CPBay_Sum_0.6_0.8_DNA | ecosystem: Environmental > Aquatic > Marine > Coastal | place: USA: Chesapeake...
ATTTACGATATGCAAGATTCCCCGACAGAGCGGCAAGACAGCGACCCTGATTGCCTGCATTCTGCACCTTGTATTGTTCAATCCAAGTTACAAGGCAGCAATTCTTGCCAACAAACTGAAGACTGCAACGGACATCATGGATCGTTTCAAGGTCGCATATGAGAATCTTCCCAAGTGGTTGCAGCAGGGTATCGTGGAATGGAACAAGACAAGCATCACTCTTGAAAACGGATCGAAAGTCATTTGCTCATCTACATCATCAAGCGCAGTCCGTGGTTCATCCTACAACTTCTTGATGCTTGACGAGTTTGCGTTCGTTCCTGAACAGATTGCAGAAGATTTCTTCACATCCGTATATCCCACGATCACTTCAGGCAAGACATCAAAGACTGTTATTGTTTCCACACCAAACGGACTTAATCTGTTCTATAAGATGTGGCAGAATGCCAAGAACGGCAAATCAGAGTTCGTTCCGGTTGAAGCCCATTGGTGGCAAGTGCCGGGAAGAAATGATAAATTCAAGGAAACAACAATTCGAAACACTTCGGAGCGTCAATGGCTGTCCGAATATGAATGTGAATTCCTAGGATCGCAAGAGACCTTGATCAAGGCATCAAAGATCGCATCCTTGGCATTTCAGACTCCCATCCTTGAAACCGAAGACGGTTTGTCGATATACGAACACCCGATGAAGGGTCATATCTACGCCGCCTTGGTGGACTCAAGCCGAGCCATCGGACAAGACTACAATGCCATGGTTGTCGTGGATGCCACAGCAATGCCATACAAGGTTGTGGCACGATATCGAAACAATACGATACCGATTCCAATTTTCCCCAACTTGATCAAGAGCGTTGCTGACAAATACAATGAAGCGTACATTCTTGTGGAAATTAACGATACGGGTCAGCAAGTTGCGGATATCCTCAAGGACGAACTTGAATACGAGAATGTGATCACCATTACAATCAAGGGTAAGAAGGGGCAGAAGATCGGTGAGGGATTTGGTGGTGGCAGGGTATACAGCGGCATCAAGATGAGCAGCCAAGTCAAGAAGGCGGGATGCTCTGTCATAAAAGAAATGATTGAGAGTGACAAATTGATAGTAAATGATTTTGACATCATTTCCGAGATCAGCACCTACATCGCCAAGGGCGGCTCATACGAGGCTACAGAGGGATACCACGATGATTTGATGGCTTGCTTGGTCATGTTCGGTTGGTTGACCACACAGGACTATTTCAAGGACTTGGTGAACCTAGACATTCGAAAGCGTTTGTTTGAGGAAAAACTCAAAAAACTGGAAGAAGACCTCACCCCATTTGGTTTTATGGATAGCGGTGAGGATGATTTGTCGGAAGTTGCCCGTCTTCTGGCAAACGAATCTACGGAAAAACCTAAACAATCTAGGCGTGATCGATCATGGCTGGAAGATGCCAATGAGATTCTTTGAGAATGGGTGAAATGGGCAAACGAATAAATACCCCCGTCTATCAAATTAATCCAAGGAGACCGAGATGGCATTCCAACTTTCCCCCGGCGTGAATGTAACAGAGAAGGACTTGACGACAATCGTCCCTGCTGTTGCCACCACAAATGCAGGATTCGTGGGACTCTTTAATTGGGGTCCAGTCAATCAGCGTATTCTCGTAGACAGCGAGAACAACCTAGTTCAACTCTTCGGTACACCCGATGACATCAATGCCGAGTGGTGGTTCTGCGCTGCCAACTTCCTTGGCTACGGCAATAACCTTCAGGTTGTTCGTGGCGAACTTGATGGTATGGTAAACGCTAACGGAAAGGGCTTTACCGGTACGACACAATCATCTGCTTACATCAAGGGCGACAACTACGAGTTCCTTGAGGTCAACGACATTGGTTCGTTTGTTGCGAAGTATCCGGGCGCACTTGGAAACACCTTGGAAGTTCAGATTTGCGGCTCAAGATCGGTGAGTGGAGTAGAAAGCGGTCTTACGACTTACGGCGGCGATTGGGACGACTGGAGTTATTCCACCCAATTTGATCAAAAGCCGAATACATCGACTTATGTAACCGAGCGTGGTGGTTCTGCTGATGAATTCCATATTGTCGTTATTGACAGAAACGGTCAGTTCTCGGGAGTCAAAGGAAATGTTCTTGAGAAGTTTGAAGGCGTTTCTGTATTCCCAGGAGTTGTTGGTCCCGATGGCACAAGCAAGTACTACATCGATGTCATCAACAGAACATCGAAGTACATCGCTGCCGTGGAAAAGAACAATCTCACATCCTTTAGTGACCTCTTCTCTGGAAGCACCGGCGTTTGGGGTAGCAGCGCATCTGAGCAATGGTACGATCCATCAACATCTCTTACCGCATCTGCATCTATCACAGGAAACACCACATCTTTCGGTGTTGGCGTTTGGCAGTTGAGGGCAGGAAATTCGGGCTTGAGTGGTGGTGCAAAGCCGAGTTATGTCGATGTTGCAGTCGGAAACGGCTCGGCAGTCACGGCAGCAGGATACTACCTGTTCGATGATGCGGAAACTGTTGATGTAAACCTCCTCATTGGTGGTCCAGAGTTCTGTTGGGATGGCGGTTACAATGCTGAAACCGATGGTCCTGAACTCGTTGGAACGCACATCAAGGACATCGCAGACCGCCGCAAGGACTGCGTAGCATTCTTGTCTTGCCCAAACAAGGATCCAAATGAGACCGATCAGGTCAAGTTGAATCGTGCCGTTGAGTATCGCAACGCAATCGGTTCTTCGTCCTATGTCTTCATCGACAGCGGATACAAGTATCAGTATGACATCTACAACGATAAGAACCGTTGGGTGCCTCTGAACGGCGACATTGCCGGTCTGTGCGCTCGTACAGACTTGAACTTTGATCCTTGGTACAGCCCCGCAGGCTTGAACCGTGGTCAGGTTCGTGGCGTGATCAAGTTGGCGTTCCAGCCCCGTCAGGCGGCTCGTGACACCCTGTACAAGAACAACATCAATCCCGTTGCAACATTCACGGGAGAGGGAACGGTTCTTTACGGCGACAAGACTGCCCAAGCCAAGCCATCAGCATTCGACCGCATCAATGTGCGCCGTCTGTTCATCGTGCTTGAGAAGGCAATCGCCACAGCAGCCAAGTACAGCCTGTTCGAATTCAACGATGCCTTCACACGGTCGCAGTTCCGTTCGCTTGTCGAACCCTTCCTCCGTGATGTTCAGGCTCGTAGAGGTTTGATCGACTTTAAGGTTGTGTGTGACGAGAAGAACAACACGCCCGAAGTTATTGATAGCAATCGGTTTGTTGCAGATATCTACATCAAGCCGAATCGCAGCATCAACTTCATTCAGTTGAACTTCGTTGCTACACGCACAGGCGTGAACTTCAGCGAGGTCGGTGCCTGATTCGTGATGCAGGAAACCACACTAAATACCCATAAGGAGTCCTAAATGTCACAGTTCAGCATCGATGCATTCCGTGCCAACCTAATTAATGGTCTTGCAAGAAACAACCTGTTCCTTGTGCAAGGCAACTTCCCCGGCAACACCACAGCCTCCGTTAATGGTGCAGCGGCAGTAGCCGGTGCATTGTTCGGCGGCGCAGTATCGGGAGCAATCAACTCCCTTGCTGCGGCTGTCGGCGGTCAAAGCCCATCAGCACAAGTTTCGTTCCTTTGCAAGGCTTCGAAGATTCCGTCATCCACAATCAATGTCAACAATGCCTTTTACATGGGCCGTCCATTCAAGTATCCAGGAGACCGCACATTCGCTGATTGGTCGATCTCCTGCTACAACGATGGAACATACGGTCTACGAAAGTCATTTGAGGCATGGATGAACCTCATGAACACGAATCGTACCAATGTCGGTGCGAACGCCATGAGCAACTTCATGACCGACTGGACGATTACCCCGCTCACCCGTGAAGGCAACCCAATCGCCCGTTACAAGATGGTTGGTTGCTGGCCCACCACAATTGCAGAAACAACAATGGACATGGGCGCACAGTCTGAACCTTCAACTTTCGATGTAACGATTGCATATCAATACTTCGAAGTCGAAGGGGTAACCACCTAATCTTGAAAGGTCATGAGGTATCTACATAATGGAACTCTTCGGATTTCGTTTAGAGCGGTCTAAGCAGGAAAAGCAGCAAGCAAAGTCCCTGAAGTCGTTTGTCGTTCCGACATTCGATGACGGGGCTATTCCTGTTGAGGCTGGTGGCTTTTATGGTCAATATGTCGATCTTGACGGAACGGTTCGGAATGATTTCGAACTCACCATGAAGTATCGTGAAATGGCGCAAGACCCAATCGTTGAAGTTGCAATCGATGACATCATCAACGAGGGTATTGTCATGGGAGAAAAGAAATCTCCGGTCAAGATCGTACTTGATCGCCTCAAGGCAAGCGACAATGTGAAGGAACGAATTCATGAAGAATTCAGAAATCTTCTCCGTGTTATGCAGTTTGAGACCAAGGGATCTGAAATCTTCCGCCGTTGGTATGTCGATGGAAAGGTATTTTTCCATCTGATCATTGACGAAGAAAATCCCCAAAAAGGAATTCTTGAACTTCGTTATGTTGATCCAATGAACATTCAGAAGATCCGTGAGTACACCAAGGAAACCATGAAGAATGGAACCAAGGTCATTACGGGATATCGTGACTTTTACCTGTACAACAAAGACAATCCCCGTGCAGGCGGCAACCCATCAGGCATCAAGATCAGCGAAGACGCAATCGCCTTCTGCTCATCGGGTCTGATGGACAGCCGCTACAAGAGAACGGTCGGCTTCCTGCACAAGGCAATCAAGCCGCTGAACCAACTCCGAATGTTGGAAGATGCCATTGTTATCTACCGCATCAGCCGTGCGCCCGAACGCCGCATTTTCTACATCGATGTCGGTAACCTTCCAAAGACCAAGGCAGAGCAGTATGTCAAGGATTTGATGAACCGCTACCGCAATCGGTTGGTTTACGATGCCGCAACAGGCGAAATTCGGGATGACCGCAAGTTCATGTCCATGCTTGAGGACTACTGGTTGCCTCGCCGTGAGGGTAGCCGTGGTACTGAAATCACCACCTTGCAGGGCGGTCAGAATCTTGGAGAATTGACCGATGTCGTATACTTCCAAAAGAAACTATATCGTGCATTGTCAGTCCCTGTGAGTCGCTTGGAGCAGGACAAGCAGTTCATGCTTGGTCGTTCCACCGAGATTACCCGTGACGAAGTGCGGTTCACCAAGTACATCCACCGGCTTCGTACCAAGTTCTGCGAGTTCTTCTACGATGTCCTGAAGAAGCAGTTAATTCTAAAGAAAGTAATCACCGCCGAAGAGTGGCCCGAAATGAAGGAAGCCATCTACTTTGACTTCCTAAAGGATAACCTGTTCACAGAACTGAAGAATGCCGAACTACGGCGGCAACAGGTCGATGAATTGAGCAATATTAAACCATACATAGGTAAGTACTATTCTCACGAATGGATACGAAAGAATGTGCTTGGCTTCAGCGAAGCCGAGATCAAGCAGATGGATAGAGAGATTGAGAAGGAACGCAATCTGGGCAAAATCGAGCCAGACAACACGCAATTTGGTCTTGTGTAAGAGAGTGCCATGGAAACCGATACCGACAAACTCCTCAAATCCGTCATCGAAACTCTCATCAAGAAAGAGACTCCGAAGTTCAAGAGTCTCATTCAGAAGGAGTTGTCGAATCGTATCCAAAGCAAGATAGAGGAATTGAAGAAGGCTCTTTCTTCATCCGCACTTGCAGAACCCGAGGAAAAGGAAGAGGAAAAGCCGGTCGCATTGCCCGAAAATCTTCCCGGTGCCCCATCCGCACCGCCAGTCACTTCACCCCTGAAGGCAGGGGATCTGCGTATCGTTCCAACCGCAGCGGGTGCTGCCAAGGATGACATCTCGCTTGACCCGAACTTCGAAAAGGAGTTCTATCACGCCAACGAGAAGTACAAGAATCAGGAAATTCTGATCAAGCAGTTGGGCACGGGATTCGGAAAGCCCGTCCGTGTTTACATCAACGGACGGAGATGGGAATTCTTCCCTGGACCAAAGGCTGCAATGAAAGCAGCGAAGAATTACATTGATGGGCTGATGAAGGATGTTAAGAAAGATCCTGAACTAGCCGCAAACATGACTGCACAGATCAAGAAAGACAAGTCGGCTGGCGTATCGCAAGTTGCCGCACCTGTCGATGCAGGAAAGCCAAATGAAGTGGCAGATGCCGATCTCAAGAAGAAAGAACTTGAATCGGGAAAGCCGATTGAAAAGAAACCCCAGTCAAAGAAACCAAACGCCAAGTGAGGAACCCAAAATGTCGGAAGAGAACTTGAACGAAAAGGTAAATATCGATGGTCGCACACGGATTTATCGGGAAACCGTTGCCCGCCTTGATGCTGCACGGAAGTTGCGTGAGCAGCGTCTGAAGTCCATGAAGGAAAATCGTTTCAATGGTCTCTACGATGACGGCAGCGGCAAGGGTGCAGTAGTGCCACAGCCCGTTGACTACACATTCAGCGAGGCAATGAAGGTCGTTGAGAAGTACCGTGCATTGCGGGAAAAGAAGAAGACCCTCATGGGAACCGCAAAGAAGGAAAGTCAGCACACCGAGGAAGAGTCGATTGAAATTGCTGGCGAAATTCTTGACGAGGCATCGGACATGATGCTCCGTTCTTGGATTCGCAATCACTATCCCAAGGCAGACAACGCAACCTTCAACAAGATTCTTTCCGCAATGAGTCGGCAGTATGCCAAGGATCCGAAGGGATATACCCATTTCGGCGGATTCAGCAAGGTTGCCAAGGATGCCAAGATCAAGGAGCAGATCGAAGAGTCGAACTCCGTTGAGAACGCAGTACAGATGAAGGGCGAGAAGTATGTCATGGATGAGGCAGAACTGTCTCCCGATCAGAAGAAGTATCGTGCTTTCTTTGACAAGACCCTGAAGAAGTTTGGTGCATCGTCCCCCGCAAAGATGGACGATGACAAGAAGAAGAAGTTCTTTGCATACATCAAGGCAAATTGGAAGGGCTAATGAAAAAGATCACCCTTACATTCAAGAAAGAGGACTCCGCAAACAACTTTGCGGAAAGTCTATCAATCCTTGAAGGCAAGGCATCTGTTTCAGTAGAAGGAACTCGTGTTGCAATCACATCAGATGATCCGATGATCGCCGCATTTGCGAAAAACATCATGAGCGACATTAATGAGGAAATTCTGTATGTAAACATGAAAAATCGATTCCTCAAGGCAATGGCTGAATCACTTTACACGGGAAATTCGACCATGCTCAAACTCATGGATGGCACGGTTCAGAAGATAACTCCAAGTGATGCTCGTTCCCTTGCCCTCGTTCATGATATGTTGAGCGAAAGCAATCAACTGTCCTTCCTCGTTCTTGCGGCGGAAAACAAGGGCAACTTTCAAAAAGCAATAGCGTTTGCCAAAGCCAAACAAGAGGAGACAGAGTAATGGCATATACGGAACAGAACATTGTAACAACACAGCGCAGATTGGTGAAGAAATTTCAGTTGAGTGCCCACAACACGGGGATTGCTTTCGGCATCACGGGAAATGCTTTTGCCAACGGAGCGACAAGCGGTGAGTTCTACAAGATGACTGAAGGCATTACCAACGGCACCGCCAAGTTGGCATCCATCAAGTCATCCTGCAACAATCGTTTTGTGCTTACTTGGAATGGCTCTGCGGGTGCCACGGCATTTGATTCGGGGCAGGCAGCAAACATAGATTTCTATTTTGAGCGTTTCACGATTCCAAACAACGCAACTACGCCCACAGGACAAATGACCATCACCCCGACTACGGTCACGGGAACAATCATTCTTGAATTTGTACTCTAATGCCACTCTTCCAACAAGACCTAGTTAAAACAAGCAAAAGATATGTCACAAAGATTGTGGCACAGAATGTTGAAGGGGAGAATTACGAGGGAATAGTGATCGGACTTACATCATCCGCATTCACGGATTTCGACAAAACAGGAATCGAACCAAAAGACATCAAATTGCATTCTGTATGGGGTACATCAAACTCCGGTGGACTGCAAGATAGCGGATGGGCAATACGGTGGGGTGATGATACAACTCCATTAAAAGGTGACGGTCACGACATAATCTATCTTTCGGGAAACAATGCGGATGAATTTTTTGAACCAAGATTTTCCCACAGAAACACACTAAGTGCATCACAAGTCGCAGTAATTCTAAATAACACAGAAGCAAAAGCAGGGCATGGCACAATCATTTTGGAGTTCACGATCTAAAGGAGCAATCAATGAAACTCATTTGCGAAGTCAACGAGGAAATTGAAATTCTGACCGAAGAAAAGAATGGTCAGAAGAGTTATTTCATTGAAGGCACTTTCTTGCAGGGCGACATCAAGAATCGCAATGGTCGTGTCTATGAGTTCAAGATGCTCAAGGACAAGGTAGAACAGTATCGCAAGGAATTCGTGGAGCAAAAGAGAGCATTCGGTGAGTTGGGTCACCCCGATGGTCCGACCATCAATCTTGAGCGGGTCTCCCACATGATCATGGAATTGGGTCCAGACGGCAAGAATTTCTACGGCAAAGCCAAGATCATGGATACCCCATATGGAAAGATTGTAAAGAACCTGATGGATGAGGGTGCCAAGTTGGGCGTTTCGTCCCGTGGCGTGGGTTCTTTGGAAGAAAAGAATGGCGCAAACTATGTGAAAGACGATTTCCGTCTTTCCACCGCAGCAGACATTGTTGCTGATCCTTCGGCTCCGGATGCATTTGTCCGTGGAGTGATGGAAGGTCGTGAGTGGATCTATGAAAACGGTCTGCTCGTAGCAAAGGAAATTGATGAAATCAAAGATACCATTCGCAAGACTTCCTCCAGAAAGTTGGAGGAGGAAATGGTGAAAGCATTCCAAAGATTCATCAATCGGCTTTGAAGCAAAAGATTAACCCTGCATAAATAACCAATACCAAGGAGAACCCCATGGAATATCAGAACGAGGAAATCGAAGAAGTCATCCTCGATGAGGAAGAGGTCACCGCAGAGGAAACCGATTCCCTCGAAGAGGCAAATAAGGGCGCACAGCAGAAGCAAGCAAAGAATGTTGCTTCCAAGAAGGGCATGGCAGAAGAAGAGGAGGAGGAAGAAGAGGTTGAAGAAGAAGTCGCCAACGCTTCCAAGACCGGTGCTGGCTCTGGCAAGTACGCAGGACTGTACAAGGACGGCACAGGCAAGGGAGCAGTCATTCCCGGTCCAGTAGAGACTGGTCTGCCCGGTGGCGATTCCAAGTCCAAGTTGTCTGCTAGCGTCAAGTCGAAGAAGGCAATGCGTGAGGATATTGATGTCCACATGACTGCCATGTTCGATGGTGAAGAACTCAGCGAGAACTTCAAGACCAAGGCTTCCACAATCTTTGAGGCTGCAATCAACGAGCGTGTTGAGCAGATCAAGACCGAGTTGGAAGAGCAGTTCAACAATCGCCTCGCAGAAGAGATCGAAGAGAACAAGAAGGCTCTCACCGAGCAACTTGACTCTTATCTCTCCTATGTTGTTGAGGAGTGGGTTGAGGAAAACCGCCTTTCCATCGAAAAGGGCATCCGCACAGAAGTTGCCGAAGAGTTCATGACTGGTCTTCGCAATCTCTTTGTCGAGCATGACATCATGGTTCCCGAGGCTAAGGTTGACCTAGCCGACAAGATGGCTGAAACTGCCGAGCAGTTGAAGGCTCGTCTTGACGAGGAGATCATGAAGAATGTCAAGTTGGTCGAAGAAGTCAAGGGATTCCGCAGAGAGCAGATTCTTGACGAAATGGCAACAGACCTGACAGTAACACAGAAGGAGCGTTTCCGTACACTCGCAGAGGGTGTGACGCTTGAGGGCGAGGAGAATGATGTCCGCAGCAAGTTGGAGATCATCAAGGAGTCCTACTTCACAGGCAAGAAGCCCGTTCTCACCGAAGAGAACGCAGCAACTGCCGAAGAGAGCATCGATGAGACACCTGTTGGTGGTCAAGTCGAAGTACTAAGCGAGTCGATGAAGGCTTATGCTGACACGCTTCGCCGTATCACCAAAAGGTAATTAGCATAAAGGCTAAATATCAAAGTTCGTTTCAATCATAACACCAAGGAGAATCCATAATGGAACTCACAATCTCAGAAGCACTTCAGAAGAAGTGGCAACCCATCCTCGAACACCCCGACCTACCGGTGATCAAGGACAACTACCGCAAGACGGTAACAACCATGCTCTTGGAGAATCAGGAGCAGTATCTCAAGGAAGGTGCCCCAACTAACTTTGCTGGCACTATGCCCGACAGCGGCGGCGTTGCAAAGTGGGATCCAATCCTCATCTCGCTCGTTCGCCGTGCAATGCCAAACCTCATTGCATATGACATCTGCGGCGTTCAGCCAATGAGCGGTCCGACAGGGCTTATCTTCGCCATGCGTAGCCGTTATCAGACACAGGGCGGCGCAGAAGCACTCTATCAGGAAGCCGACACCACCTACTCGGGCGGTACAGGTTCTGCTGCTAGCGGCTTCACCGGCGGCGATTTCAGCAACACCCCAGGCGTGGATCCATTCGGCGTTGGCATCACCAGCGGCGTAGCAATGTCCACTCTGCTCGGTGAAGGTCTAGGCGACAGCGCAAGCAATCCGTTCGCCCAGATGGCATTCAGCATTGAGAAGACATCGGTCACCGCAAAGACCCGTGCCCTCAAGGCTGAGTACACGATGGAACTCGCACAGGACTTGAAGGCAATCCATGGTCTAGACGCAGAGACCGAACTTGCCAACATCCTGTCGAGCGAAATCCTTGCCGAAATCAACCGTGAAGTTGTCCGTGTCATCTACGCAAACGCCAAGTTGGGCGCAAAGAGTGGACAGACACAGACCGCAGGCGTGTTCGATCTCAATGTGGATTCGAACGGTCGTTGGTCGGTTGAGAAGTTCAAGGGTCTGCTCTTCCAGATTGAGCGTGAGTGCAACATGATCGCCAAGGAAACCCGCCGTGGAAAGGGCAACTTCATTGTCTGCTCCTCGGATGTCGCCTCGGCTCTTTCGATGGCAGGCGTACTTGACTACGCTCCCGCCCTCAGCACCAACCTCAATGTTGATGACACAGGCAACACCTTCGCCGGTGTCCTCAACGGCAAGTTGCGGGTTTACATCGATCCTTATTCGTCCATGACAACCACCCATGACTTCTTCATGGCTGGCTATAAGGGATCGAGCGCATATGACGCTGGTATGTTCTACTGCCCATATGTTCCGCTACAGATGGTCCGTGCAGTTGGTGAGAACTCCTTCCAGCCGAAGATCGGTTTCAAGACCCGTTACGGTCTTGTCAACAATCCGTTCGCCACGATCAAGGCAGACAACACATCGGTCAGCGATCCTTACAGCGCAGATGCGACTCGTAAGAACATCTACTACCGCATCGTGAAGGTCACCAACCTCTTCTGATAGAACTCGTTCTGTCTGAAGATCACAAACTCGGGGGCTGTGGGGAGAAATCTCCACAGCCCTCTTCCTTTTCCCTAAATAACAGTAATGACCGTACCGAAGATTCCTGATGACATTGTTCCGGGCAGTCTTAATCGTCAGCCCATAAACACCAACCCTGCGTTTGCAACAAACTTTCGGCTGATGATTCCGAAAGTACGCAGCGGAGTGTTTTTCTGCACGGAAGTTTCGTTTCCATCATTAACAATGGAACCTGTCCGTCTTGTCGTGCCGTTCGCAACCACAATCAAGTTTTTCGGAAACAAGATAGAGCATGGTGAATTGAGCGTGAAGTTCTTGGTAAACGAGGACTTCAGCAATTGGTTTGAGATGTCTGATTGGTTTAGAAAGTCTTTGAATTACTATGGGTTTTTCAAGGACGGGTCGCAGGCTAGGATGTTGAATCAAATAGCCGATTCAGGTCAATTGCTTATCCTAAACAACAAAAAGAATCCTGTCGCCCGTGTCTTGTTCGATGGTTTGATGATCACGGCATTGAGCAATATTCCCATGAACTCTGCGGTCGCAGATGCACCATACATCACCTGTGACGCAACCTTCCAATTCACCGCATACGACATCAAGGATCCCTGATGGCTAGTCCCGATGTGAAAAATTGGTTGCCGCAGTTGGAGAACTTCGGCTCTTTGGCAAACAACCCAAAGAACATGAATCTTGCGACAAGCACGAACTTTCGGTTCGTCTGCGAAAAGGTTCCGAATGTCACATATTTCTGCACATCGGTGAACACACCGAGCCTGTCATCGCAACCGACATCCTACAATCACTTGTTTGCCGCAAACGACATCAAGTTTCCCGGCGGCAGAGCATCGACAGATATCTCGTTGCGATTCATCATCAACGAGAATTTCTCAAACTACATGGAAATGGTGAAGTGGATGCGTTCGGGTGTTCCATACCGAGACTTCAAGGAAATAGTGCCCGAGTATCGTGGAAATGTCAATCACGGAAAGTTGTTCTTTCTCAACAACAAGAAGAACCCCATACTGATGATGACATTCTCAAACCTGATACCCACTCAGATTTCAGGTTTCACATTGACCACGACAGAAACGGAACCAAGCGTGTTGACGGCAACCGTCAACTTCGTTTTCGACACATTTGATACCGTTAAGATTTAAGGTCTCGGCTTCCGAGGAGACATCGGATTCATCTGTCCTTTGGTGGACGAGCGATATCTGCCGTCAGACCCCTTCATCGGTGATGCGGGTCTTCGTGGATTCGATGGTTTTACATTTGAATTTCTTCGTGGCATAATTAGGCACCTTTCCTAACACCCGTAAAACGAACATGGAGTTCATTTCCACGGTGTTGTAAGTTCATAAGGACTTCTTCCCACCCCTTTTCACGCAAACGATTGCAATCTTTCATTGTCATATGACAAAGAAGTGTCGGGGGCACTTCATTTCCCATCTTGTAGACCATCGTTGTGATGTATTCACGCTTGGATGGATTCTGCGGGAACATAAGAGTGTTTATGTGCCGGAACCCGGTTAAATACATTCGTCACTTGACAATTCATAAGATTTCATGAACTGCATGAATTGGATGATTCGTAGTAACCAATGGAGACAAGATCATGAAAGTAATCCTATCAATTCTCGCAAGCCTGATGATGCTCGGTGGTGGAGACATTCGCAAAGTGCAGCCACAGCCGCAACAGAACATCGACACCTTCTTTGTGCAATGGAAGGAGGGAGCAGACAAGGATTCGATCCTCTCGGGCATAGATGGAATCGAAAGTGTCGAACATTACTCACACATCCCCAACCTCACGCTTGTCAACATGGATGGTGTTGATTCGATGCATGGGGCAATCGCCGCCCTGACCACGAATCCAAACATCGAATTCATGGAGGAGGATGTCCTCTTCACCGCCACTAGGCATGAAGTAATTCCCAACGATGCTGGCTTCTCCCAATGTTGGGGTCATCGCAACACGGGGCAATCGGGTGGGCTTGTCAACTTTGACATGAACACAACGAACGCATGGTCGATCACCAAAGGGTCGCCAACGATTCGCATCATGGTATTTGAAACAGGAGTGCAGCAGGATCATCCCGATATCAACCAAGCGGCAGGACGGGATTTCACCACAGGCGCAGTTAACGGAGTTGCAGGGGGCGGACCAAGCAATTCTTGCGACAATCACGGAACCGCAGTTGCGGGATGCATCACAGGGATCATCAACAATTCAATTGGCACAGTTGGAGTAGCCCCTGATTGTAAAGTCATATCTGCAAAAGTAGGAACCGCAGTCTCTCCATGCAACGGATCATGGCAGGGACAAACATCATGGACGGTCAATGCGATCAATTGGGGCATTGCAAATGGTGTCCGTGTCACGAACAACAGCAATGACTACGGGACGGCATCAACAGCCATGACAAACGCATACATCGCCGCACGAAATGCAGGGGTTGTCAACTTTGCAAGTTCGGGCAACTCGGGTAACACCACAATTGGCTTCCCCGCAAGTTCATCGGGCGTGAATGCGGTGGGTGCATCAAACCGCAATGGACAGAAAGCATCGTTCTCTTCATATGGCAGCAAACTTGTATTTGTTGCAGCAGGGCAGTCAATCTATACCACGGATCGAACGGGAACAAATGGATATGGATCGGGAGACTATACCACAATTGATGGAACATCCTTCTCCTCACCATATGCGGCAGGGGTGGCTGCATTGATCCTCTCGGTCAACCCATCGCTCTCTGCGGCACAGGTGGAATCGATCATGCAGACCACATGCCGTGATATGGGAACGGCAGGATTCGATACCCTCACGGGGTGGGGGATGCTCAATGCGGAGGCGGCGGTTCGTGCAGCGCAGCCTCTTCCATGTCTTGGTGATCTCACGGGCGACCGTGTGGTGAACGGCAGCGATTTGGGGAACCTATTGGCATCTTGGGGGACATCCCAAAATGATCTCAATGGTGATGGTGTTGTGAATGGCAGCGACTTGGGGTCTTTACTCGCTAGTTGGGGGACATGCCCATAAATA
>Ga0129333_10003595_pt1 | contig 14522 bp, 14 predicted proteins | sample CPB6_08_DNA_FD_94474 | JGI IMG/M metagenome (GOLD analysis project Ga0129333, IMG submission 94474) | Freshwater to marine salinity gradient microbial communities from Chesapeake Bay, USA - CPBay_Sum_0.6_0.8_DNA | ecosystem: Environmental > Aquatic > Marine > Coastal | place: USA: Chesapeake...
CGACAACGGCCGCCCCAACAGGGCGGCCGTTCGTTGTGAGCGTCGGTGTCACGTCGGGAATCGGGAGGAGCGAAGCGACGGATCCCGTCACCCGCTCACGACAACGGCCGCCCCAACAGGGCGGCCGTTCGTTGTGAGCGTCGGTGTCACGTCGGGAATCGGGAGGAGCGAAGCGACGGATCCCGTCACCCGCTCACGACACTCACCGACACATGAGGGCCGCCCCAACAGGGCGGCCGTTCGTTGTGAGCGTCGGTGTCACTGTCCGTACGACCACGCCATCGACCAACCGACGGAGGCCCCCAACGGCACGTTGGGTATCTCTTCGATCTCGTCGCCATCGCGTGACACGACGTACAGACCCGAACCCATGTCGTGGGCCAAACCGAGTACCACGGCCGAACCATCGGGTGACCAGTCGAAGTTCGCGATGTACGAGCCGGAGGGCAGGATCGCCGTGTCGGCCACCAGGGGTCGTATGCCGGAGCCGTCGGCGCGCACCACGGTCGGGATCGACTCCATCTGGTCGGGTCCCTCGTTCATGAACAGAATCTCCGTTCCGTCGGGAGACCAACGAGCACTGTCCGGGTACACGCACACCCCGTCGAACGGGCTGTCCGGTCCGGTGAGCAGTCGACTGAGTCCCGTGTCGACTTCGACGACCGCCAACGACTGACAGCCATCTCCCCCGGTGCCGTGAACGAGGCGAGATCCGTCGGGCGACCATCGAGCGAGGAGACAACACGCATCGTCGTCGAGCACGACTCGAACCCACTGGGGATTCTCGGGAGTCGCCCCGATCGGACTCAACCAGAACCCGGGTTCGACCCGACGGCTCGCGACTCGCCAACTTCCGTCGGGAGATTCACCGATCGTGGGTGAACCCCAGTAGTTCCGTTCGGCCAATCCGGTTCCGTCGGCCCCCACCAACCAAGCCTTCTCCTCGCCGTCGAACACCAGGAACCGGCCGTCCCAACTCCACGACAGGTGATCGACGTAGGTGTCCGGAACCGGCACCGCAACCACCCGGCCGCCGTCCGGATCGATGAGACAGATCTCGTAAGTGTCCGTCCCGTCGGGACTCGGTGGCGAGAAATCGTCGCCACAACCGAAGGTCGCCACGGCGATCGATCCCGGAAGTTCCGACAGGTTCAATCCGTCGTCGGGAACCTCCGTGGTCTCGGCCGCCGAGGTGTCGGGCGATTCGAGTGGCGACTCAGTCGTCGGAACGGATTCCTCCGGTGATCCGACCACGGTCGTCGATGCCGGAGGATCGGTGGCCCCGACCGATGAATCCGACGAATCCGATCCTCCCGACGCACAAGCCGACAGCAACACCAACGTCGAGATCACCACGGCCCGCCCGAATCCCGACGGGGCAGGTGCTCGGGACTTCCACGAGTCGTCTCTCATGTCCGCAGAGTACTTGGGCGTCGATGCTCCCCGTCACGGTCGTCGGGACCCTTCACGAACCGGAGATCAAGGGCGCAACGCGATCGAACGCAGTCGGAGTTCGAACTCCCCTTCTTGTTTGTCCAGGATGTAGATGGCGAACTGCCCGATCGCCTCCGACACCAACGGCCCACGCGGTGTCACCGGATCGAGCATGAAGCTGGTCGCCTCGAACTCGTCGAAGGGCATCGTGTACACGTTCTCGCCGGGCTCGGCCACGAACCTCCTGATGTACGAGTCGGTGCCCGTCACCAGTTGCACCACGTAGGTCCGACCGTCGCCGGCGGCCGTCAACACCAGGGAGTCGGCGCCCGCCGGCGTCGCCTCCCCGAAGGGTCCGCGGACGGAGGCGAACCCACCGTTGTTGTCGAGCGACACCCGGCCGGCGAACACCAGCGTTCCGTCCACCCACTCGACGGAACTCTGCGAGACACCACCCATCACGGTGTCGTTCTGAACATTCCAACCGACGACCGAGTCGGCCTCGCTGAAGTCGTGCAGTGTCACCACTGAGTCGTCTTCTCCGCGAGGTGCGCTCGTCGGGTCAACCGTCGAGGCGACAGTCGGGGCGATCGTCGCGTCGACGGCGGTATCGGCGATCCGGGTCGTGGTCGACACCGAGTCCTCTCGAACAGGAGAGTCCAGCGAGGACTCCCCGACCGGTCGACCGGAATCCGACGCTCCACAGGCCCCGAACAACACTGATGCGACGAGGACCGAACCAACCAACACCGTCGCTCGCGTCACCCTCCCGTCGTACCACCGACCACGGGACCATTTCCATCCGGACCGTTCATCGCGCTCCGAAGGTTGTCGTAATCTGCCGACGTGTCCGAGACCAACGATGCGGGAACGGCCGTGGAGTCACCGGTTCACGTTCCGCGGCGGGGAAACCTGCCCCAACGGGCCGGCGTCGGGGTTCCCGCCACCCAAGGTCTCGAACCATCGGTCATGGACGCCGAGGTCTACCGCGATCAGGTCCGCTTCGAACTCGAACGCCAAAGGGTGTTCACCTCGCATTGGCTCGTGGCCGGACGCTCCGAGCAGCTGACCGGAGACGGCGACTGGCTGGTCTACGAGGCTCACGGCGAGTCGGTGGTGATCGCTCGACGAAGCGACGGTTCGCTGCGGGCCTTCCACAACGTCTGCAGTCACCGCGGATCCGCGATCGTCGGCGGCTCTCGCGGATGCGACGCCCGCCGCTTCACGTGTCCGTACCACGGTTGGGTGTACGACACCTCCGGCCGCCTGCTGGGAGTGCCCGAACGCGAGGACTTCTCACCCGAGCATCTCGCCTCCGCCGATGCCGCACCGGTGGCGGTCGACGAGTGGGGCGGCTGGGTCTGGATCAACATGAGTGGCCCCGAAGCGGCTCGATCGTTGCGCGACTCGATCGGCACCGAGATCCTCGACGACCTCGGTACCTTCCGAATGGAGGACATGCGCCTGCACGAAGTTCTCGAGTTCGACGTGCCCGTCAACTACAAGGCCGTCGTCGACGGATTCAACGAGATCTACCACGTCACGCAGCTGCACGGAGTCCCGCCCGAGTTCACCAAGGCCGCCCGTTGCGCCACTTTCCACGTCGTGGGCGACAACTACATGTGCTTCGTTCCCAAACCGGAACATCTCGAGGAGCTCACGTCCACCGACTACGACCACCAACGTTTCGCCATCTGCCACTACCTCGTGTTCCCGAACACCATCTTCAACTGCAACCCCGGCCACATCCAGCTCTTCCAACCGCTCCCGATCGCTGTCGATCGCACGCGATTCCTCTGTTGGGAGATCGTGTACAAGGGCGATGTCGACGATCCCGGATACCAGCGCTACTGGAAGCGGACCATGTCCCAATGGGAGGGACTGAAGACGGTTGTCGGTCAGGACCTCGCGATCTACTCCGAAATGGCTCGCACCAAGAACTCGAGCGGATTCCGCCGACAAATCCTCTCCGAGCGAGAGGGAAAGATCGCCCACTACCACGCCAACATGGCCGACAAGGTCGAGACCCACTGAGTGGGGACGTGACGCCCCACGAGTGGGCGCATCGTCGGAGGCGTCGTTACGATCCGGAAATGTTCCGCCGTGCGCTAACGATGACGATCATCCTCGCCTCGACCCTTCTTGTCGCGCCCGCGTGCGCTCCCGACTCGTCGGAGGTCGTCACTGGTGGATCACCCGTGGCGGCCGGGTCGGAATCCGAACTGCTCGAGGTGCGTGCCCCTCTCGTCGGAGGAGGGTCGGTCGACCTCTCCGAGTTCTCGGGCCGGCCACTCGCACTCTGGTTCTGGGCGCCCGGTTGAGGCACGTGCAACCGTGAAGCCCCCTCGGTCGAGGAGGCCCGACGAAAACACTCCGGGGAGGTTGCGTTCTTCGGCGTCGCATGGAATGGCAGCGATGAATCGATGGCCGAATTCGTGCGAAGACACGGATTGACGTTCGGCAGCCTGATCGACGAGGACGGTGACCTGTTCTCCCGGTTCGGCGTGCCGTATCAACCGGCCTGGGTCTTCGTGGCCACCGACGGAACGTTGACCCGCGTGCAGGGAACACTCACCGCCGAAAGAGTCGACGAGATCGTCGCGACGCTCGACTGATCGACGCGCGACCGATCACCAAGGATCGAGGCTCGAGCGCTTCGCGGCGTGCTCGCTCAACTCGGCGTCGAGTCGCTCCGGATCCCACTCTTCGGCGACGGCTCGTCGCACCACGTCGGTCTGGCTCGGCGGGGTGAGACCACCGGTGGGCGGATCGCGATCGAGGTTGCTCGGGAAGGCGTAACCCTCCGAGCAGGTGGCGACCACGTTCTCGACGAGGTCGGCCGCGAGTCCGTTTCGTTTGGCCCTCAGGATCGCCGGATAAACCGCCCGGGTGATTCGCGCGGTGTCGATGGTCTCCATTGCTCTCGCCATCGACGACGAGATCTGCAGGAGGTTCGCCATACGGCGGATGTGCGCGGTCTCGTTGCGGCCACCGGCATGGAACAGCGCCGGGTTGAAGAACAACAGGTCGCCCTTGGCCAAGGGCGACTGCACGTAGTGGCCCCGGAAGTACTCGATGAACTCGGGACGACGCCACGCGAGATACCCGGCCGGATACTTCTGCGAGTGCGGCAGGAGGAAGGTCGGGCCGCTCTCGACGGGCATGTCGCAGTGCGCCACGGCCCCCTGCAGCGTGAGTGCGGGTGACAGCACATGGGCGTGCGCCGGGTAGGTCTCGGCGACGGCGTCGGTGAGGAAGCCGAGGTGGTAGTCGCGGTGCGGCATCTGGGCGTCGCCCCCGGGATTCACCACGTTGACCTGAGCCGACATCTGGTAGGCCGGACCCAACCACGCCGTCGCCACGAGCGAGATGATGTCGTTCGAGTAGTAGGCGACGAAAGATTCCGGATCGGCGATGGCGTGCTTCTCGAACGAGTTCCAGACCCGGTCGTTCGCACCCGGTTTCGCGTAATGGTCGCCCACCGATCTGCCGTTGGCGTTCTGCTGATCGATCAGGTCGAAAAAGACGGTCGAAGCACGATCGACGACCGTCGGATCCATGGCTCCGGTGACCACGACCGTTCCCGGACCGGCCAACAGTGACGCGGCGATCTCACCCTCCACCACCCGGCGATCGAGTCCACCGGCGATGCGGTCGCGGAGGTCGGCCGCCGAGTACACGGGAACTCCGTTGTCGATGCGCTCGGCGAGGGGATGATCGGCGGGGTCGGTGTCGACCTCCACCACGGCCCGAAACTCGTCGAGATTGCAGTCGGCGGCCCGCAGGAAACCCCGCGGTGACGTGGCTCTGCTCATGGAAGCGACAGTAACACCGGCCGCAGCGGGGGTCCGCGACATCAGCCGCCGGAGACGATCGCCTTCACCGCGTCGACGATCTCGATCGACACCAACGGAGTCATCCACGAGACGAACGTCGCCGACAGATGACTCTGGTCTCGGTACACCAGCAGATTGCCGACGACCGGTGGGCAATAGCCGTCGACGCACAACCAACGCCGCGGCTCGATGAGACCCACCTCCCGGTCGTCGGCGATGCGCCTCATCGACTCGTCGATCGCCGCCAGTTCGGCAGCGGCCTCGCCCGGTGCGCAACGGTCGACACGTGAACGATTGGCCGCGATGCAGCCGGGCACTTCGTCCTCGAGGTACGGAGAGTCGCCGATGAGGATCGGTTCGATTCCGTCGTCCCGGAACGAATCGACCAGTGCGGGCAGGAGCGACTCCCATTCCTCCAGTCCGATCGCCTCCTGGTCGGACGCCGCACGCAACCGGTAGTACTGGGAGAGGAACACCACGGTCACGCTCTGCTCGCGCAGGTACGCGCGCACGCTGTCCCGCCAGGGCTGACACCAGGTGAGGTTCACCTTGTCCTTGCCGTTGTAGGTGAGAACATCGAGGTACGGACAGCCACCCTGGGTGAGCGAGAGCAGACGCCATCCGTTCTCGGCGGCGATGGCATCGAGCGCCGGAAACCACTGTGCGGCGTGCGAGTCACCGAAGAGAGCCACGGTCACCGCGCCGTTCGGGTCGCCGAACACGCAGTCGGTCTTGACCTCGGAGTCGTAGTACACGTGACAGTCGTTGTCGTACACGATTCCGGTGTCGTACTTGGCCGAACCGAGCGGGGGAAGGAGGTTGTCGGGAACGACCGACGTCGAGAGAGCGTCCACCACCGCGGACGGAGCCGAGACGTCGTCCATGCGGACGAGCCGAGCCGGCGGAGCGATGACGGTCGAGGTGGGAGCGGTCGCGGAGGAGTCCACGGCGACTCCGGCACTCTCGCCACTCGATTCACTCGGCCCTGGCGCGACAGAGCCCGCGGTCGGTGCGATCGAGGCCGTCGATGCCACCACCGGCTCGAGCGAAGGAGTGACGGCCAGAACACCCGTGCGGAGGTCGGGTTCGTAGGAATGGAGGGCGAACGCCGATGTCGCGGACACCGCGATCATCACCGCTCCGAGACTGAGTGCGGCCACGGGATCTCGTCGCAGGACGGGAGCCCGGCGAACCGGATTCTCGATGGACCGAAAACCGATCTCCGACGCTCCGATCACCACGAGGGCGACGGCCAGTTTGGCCCGCCCCGAGAGGTCGCCGCCGAGGCGCGACTCGGCGATCATGAGTGCCGGCCAGTGCCACAGATACAACGAGTACGAACGGGATCCGAGCCACTGCAACGGACGCCGATGCAAGAGCACCGAGGTCGCCGACGAATCCCCGGCCGCCAGTACCGCCACGGTGCCGAGCACCGGAACCACGGCGATCCAGCCCGGGAAGCCCGTGACATCGCCGAATCCGACGACGGCCACGGCGACAGCACCGAGCCCGAGCCAACCCACCATCGACCGCCGCTCGGCCGACAACCATCCGGTCCCGAAGGTGGCGAGCAGGGCACCGGCGGCGAGTTCCCAGGCTCGGGTGTGCAGTCCGAAGTACGACCACGAGGGAGACGACGACGTGGTCGCGACCGAGAACGCGAACGACAAGGTCGCGATCAACGTCAACACGGCTCCGATTCGACGGCGACGATCACCACGGCCGAATCGGGCGGTGGCGGCGATCACGAGCGGCCACAACACGTAGAACTGCTCCTCCACAGCGAGCGACCAGTAGTGCTGCACCACCGAGGGAGCGGCGGCCGCGGCCAGATAGTCGGTTCCCTCGGCGGCGAACACGTAGTCCACCGAGAACACCGCCGATGCCGCCACGTCACGAGCCAGATCGTCGAGGCGGGTGGCATCCAACCACAGCGCGGCCGCGAGCGAGGTGGTGGCGAGAACGGCGGCCGAGATCGGCAGGAGCCTCCGCGCCCTCCGCGCCCAGAATCCCCGCAAGGAGACCCGGCCGGCGGTTTCCACCTCTGCGAGGAGCAAGGAGGTGATCAGAAAGCCCGAGACCACGAAGAAGACGTCGACACCCACGAAGCCGCCGTCGAAGCCCGGTACCCCGAAGTGGTACAGCAGGACCGCCAGAACCGCGAGGGCGCGCAGACCCTCGATGTCCCGTCGATGCTCCATCGTGGTCAGAGTAACGAAGGAGACGTTTCGATGGCCGGGAGGTTCATTCCGACTTGCGTCGGCGTCGGGCCCGCACGACGAGCACCACCAGTCCCACCGCGATGAGACCGACCGCGCCGTACTGGATGACGTCACCCCACTTGCCTGCCTTCTCCCATTGATCGCCAAGCCCCCAACCGATGCCGACCCACACGGAGTTCCACACCAGCGACCCTCCGGCGGTGAGGAGTGAGAAGCGAACCAAGGGCATCCGTTCCGCTCCCGCCGGGATGCTCACCACCGAACGCACCACCGGGACGAGGCGCCCGAACAGCACCACCGCGGTTCCATGGCGCTCGAACCATTCGAATCCCTTGTGCACATCGTCGCGCCGCAGACCGACCACCTTGCCGATGGTCGCGAGGAAGCGCTCGAGACGATCCTCGTCGAGCAGTCTCCCCACTCCGTAGAGGAACCACGCCCCGACCACCGAACCGACCGTGGCCGCCAGAACGCCCTCCACGTATCCGAAACGCCCCTCGCTCACATTGAATCCGGTGAGGAGCAGAACGAGTTCGGAGGGAATCGGCGGAAAGATGTTCTCGAGGGCGACGAGCGCGGCCACTCCGAGAACTCCGATGGCGTCGATGAGGTCGGTTGCCCAGTCGATCACCTCGGGAACCGTAGCCGTCGGTCAGCTCTTGGCGAAGCTTCCTCCGTCGCAGGTGATGGTCTCGCCCACCGTGAAGGCACCGGCCCGGGAGCACAGGTAGATGGCCAGGCCCGCGATGTCCTCGGCGGTACCCACGCGACGGCGTGGGTTGGTTCGAGCCACCAGGTCCCAGTCGACCCCCTCCACCGCTCCGCCGAATCCGACGCCCGTGCTGAGCATCCACGTGGGAAACGGACCGGGCGCGATGGCGTTCACGAGAACGTCGTCGCGGACCAGCCGGGCGGCGAGTATGCGGGTGAGATGGTGCAGCGCCGCCTTCGAAGCACCGTACGGGTAGGCCTCGAAGGAGGGGTTGTGCAAGCCGTCGATCGACCCGATGTTCACCACGCGAGCCGGTGACTCGGGAGAGGCCGCGGCCCGCAACAAAGGAAGTAGTTGCTGAGTGAGGAAGAAGACACCCTTGACGTTGGTGTCCATCACCTTGTCCCAGCCCTTCTCGGGGAACTCCTCGAGCGGGGCTCCCCAACTGGCGCCGGCGTTGTTCACGAGGATGTCGAGCGACGACTCGCGATCCTTCAGTGCCGCGACCACCTTGGCGATGCCGTCCAGGTTCGACAGATCACCCGGAATGGACACGCACGGGCGACCGTAGGTCTCGGAGAGACGGGCTGCCGTCTCGTCGCACTGCTCGACCTTGCGCGCCGACACGTAGACCTTGGCGCCGTGCGCGAGGAATCCGGCCGCGATCATCTCGCCGATCCCGCGCGAGCCGCCGGTCACGAGTGCCGTGCGACCCTCGAGGGAGAAGAGTCCGTCGAAACTGGGGGCCGACACGTCAGTTCCTCGAGAACTCGCGGAGCACCCGGCCGGGACGCTGACCGGTGTTGCGACCCTGTTCGGTCACCACGACCCCGTTCACGATCGTGGCCGCGTAGCCGCTCGATCCAACGCGAAGTCTTCCCTTGCCGTTCGGGAAGTCGTTCACGTACTCGGGATAACCGACCTCGAGCGCGGCCGGGTCGAAGACGTTGATGTCAGCGAAGCAACCCTCGGCCACCGTTCCCCGGTCGACGAGACCGAGCACGGCGGCTGGCTTCGACGTCAATCGACGGACCGCCTCGGGCAACTCGGTGATGCGACGGTCGCGACACCAGTACGACAGGTAGTGAGTCGGGGCGTCGGCGTCGCAGATCTGGCCCGCGTGCGCGCCGGCGTCGCCGAGTCCCGGGCAGACCTCGTCGAGATTGAAGAACGCCGGCATGTTGGCCCGGTTGCGATTGAAGAACCACACGTTGAAGAGCTCGCGACCCTCGCTCTCGAGCAGCCGGTCGACGATCACCTCCACCGGGTGCCGCCCCTCGCGTTCGGCGATGACGGCCAGAGAATCGTCGGTCTCGATGCCGTAGTCGGGCACGGCACCGTTGCCCAACGGGAAGATGTGGCGCGGGTCGTACCATGTTCCCCGAGCCTTGCCTTCCTCGATGAGTTCGGCGCGAGTCGACGCATCGGCGAGGGCCGCCAGCCGGTCGGCGAGAGTCGGCAACGACATCAGCGAACGCCAACGCGACGCGGCGACCGGCGGAACCTGGTGCAGACCCATGAGGGTTCCGGAGGGACGGGTCATGGCGATGGCGGTGATGTCTCCGTCCTTGGCCCGAATGTCGCCCAGCGTCGCCCCCCAGAATCCGGCGGCATCGGAGTCGCCGTTGCCGACACCCGCCGAGAAGAGAACACGACCTCCACGACGGGCCATCGCCCGCAACAGATCGATCTCGTGCTGGAACTTCGTCTCGAAATCGAGCACCGCCTGGAAGAGTCCGCCCCCACCCTCGTTCATTCCGTCAGCGATGGCGAGGTACTCGTCGATCGACGAGAAGGTTCCCGGCACCTTGCGCCCATCGGGCACCACGTGCACGAGGATGCGCGACGTGGAGTAACCAACGGCGCCACCGGCGATCGACTCGGCGACGATCTCGCGCATACGGGCCAGCTCGTCGGCCGTCGGCTCCTCATCGGTGAGCGAGCGCTCCCCCATCACGTGATAGCGGACCGCGCAGTGCCCGAGCAGACCCACCACGTTCAACGACGGACGAAGACGCTCGACGGAGTCGAGGTACTGCGGATAGGTCTCCCAGTCCCACGGCAATCCGTCGAGAATCGCGTCGCGAGGGATGTCCTCGACACTCTCCATCATCTCGGCCAGATACGAACGGTTGTCGGGAGCCACCGGCGCGAAGGTGACTCCACAGTTGCCCATCAGCACCGTGGTGACTCCGTGCCACGACGACGAGGTCATCATCGGGTCCCACGCGATCTGGGCGTCGAGGTGAGTGTGCAGATCGACGAAACCGGGGGTCACCACTTTTCCGGTGGCGTCGATCTCGCTCCGCGCGACCGCATTCGTCAGATCGCCGATCGCGGTGACGCGGTCGCCATCGACGGCGACATCGGCGCGACGAGCCGCCGCACCCGTGCCGTCGATCAGTTGTCCACCTCGGATGATCAGGTCGTGAGCCACGTCTCCCCCTTGTTCAGCACATCATCGATCGTTCGGTTCTGCTCGACCACCAGCGAATCGTCATCCACCCGACCGGCGTACCAGAGGTCGTACACGGCCTCACGACCGGCCACCAGTGCCGCCGCCACGAGGATCGGACCGACCGAGGCCCGACCCTCGGAATCGGCCGTGATCGCCGCCGCCAGGGCGTCCTGCAGTCGGCGCTGACCGTGGACTCCGATGGCCACGAGGGTCGGATCCTTGTCGACCCAGAGTCGGTAGCGCTGGAAGTTCCGCACGAAATCGCGGTAGGCCGTCCGGCGCAGGTCGACGAGGTCGGCCGCTTCGTTGACGACCATGACGCGCCACGTGTCGACGGCTCGACCCTCGCGCTCACCGAGCGCCTCGATGATGCGGTCGACGGCATCGAGCGTCGGAGCCACCGCCAGGTGCGCTTTGGATTCGAAGTAGCGGAGAAGAGTCTGGGGAGTCACCTCGACTTCGGCGCAAATCTGGTCGAGGGTCGTCTCGTGGTAGCCCTGCGCCGCGAAGAGCCGTTGCGAGACGGCGATGAGACGGGTGCGCATGGCGGCCTTCTTGCGTTCGCGCAAGGACGTCGTGCGTGAGCCGTCCATCAATCTCGCCCCCTCTCTGGCCATGGCCACCTCGAGCGTATTCCCCCCTCCCCGACGTCCACGACACGGAGGCTCCCGTCGAAAGCGGGGCAATCACCACCGAATCGGTCAGACTCGGGCCATGAACATGATCCTCGTCCGCCGACCGAGTACCCGACTCGCCGAGGGCATCGTCACCCACATCGAGCGTTCGGAGATCGATGTCGACCGCGCCCGCGCACAATGGTCCTCGTACGTGATGACGATGCAGACGAACGGTTGGACGCCCGTCGAGGTGCCGCCCGCCGACCACTGCCCCGACGGGGTCTTCATCGAGGACGCCGTCGTCATGTTCGACCGTCTGGCGGTGCTCACGAATCCGGGACACGAGGTTCGCCGACTCGAACTCGAGGGAGTCGGCGAAACGTTGCGCGATCTCGGGTACCGGGTGAAGGCCATCGGTGACGCCGGAACCCTCGACGGTGGCGACGTGCTGAAGGTCGGCTCGGTCGTGTACGTGGGCCTCGGCGGTCGAACGAACGAGGCCGGAATCGAACGTCTCGAACGACTGGTGGGTCGACGGAGGTACCGGGTGCGTGCGGTGCCCGTCACCAAGGTGCTCCATTTGAAGTCCGCCGTCACCGCGCTACCGGACGGAACCGTGATCGGCTGGGAACCGGTCGTCGACGATCCGTCGTGTTTCGCGACGTTCCTGCCGATGCCCGAAGAGCAGGGGGCGCACGTCGTCCTGCTCGACGGGACGACTCTGCTCATGTCGGCGGCCGCACCGGAGAGCGCGGATCTACTGCGACGACGCGGCTACCGGGTGATCGAGACCGACATCAGCGAGTTCGAGAAACTCGAGGGCTGCGTCACCTGCTTGTCGGTGCGGATCCGCGCCTGAGAGTCGAGGGTCTCGGCGCTTCAGCGACGATGACGCAACACGTCGTCCATCGTGAGCGTCGCCCCGCACGCCTCGCTGGCGGCGACGACCACGGGCGAGAACACGGTCGCGGTGTCGAAGTAGTCGGCGGCGTACACCGTCCAACCGTCGCGGTACCGACGAACGCTGGTGCCTCGCGTCATCGGCACACGAGAACCATCCGGCATCACCGCACTCTGCACCCACTCCTGCACGAAGACCTCCCCGTCGTCGAACACCGGCCCGACCGACTCGAACGCGACGTCGCCGACCTTGGGCATCACGTCGAGCATCCACGCGGTGATGGCCTCACGTCCTCGGAACTCGCCGAAGATCGGGTCGTGATACACGGAGTCGGTGGGGTGGAACCGAGCACAGTCGGCCTCGAAGTCGAAGTCGCGGACCCTGGTCTCGGGCACCGATGGGTCCCGTGGCCAATCGATGGGTGGAGCGGGGGGAAGTCCCGCCGCCGGATCGCTCCGGAATGTTCCCGTGTCGTACACGTCGCACGACCAGTCGATCCAACCGTCGCGGTAGCGACGCACCGACACGCCGCGACCCATCGGTATCGGGTCACCTTCCAACCCCATGGCCGCCGGATTCACCACCATCATCCATTCGTCGACACCCGCGGTGCCGGAGCCGTCGACGAACAGGTGACCCTCCATCGTGGGCACGAAGTCGATGAACGAGATCGACGACATGGTGGGCACCAACCAGCCGCGAATCTCGCGCTGGCCATGGAAGGCGCCGTAGATCGAGTCGAAGTAGACCGAACCTTCCGGCCTCATGAAGTCGGCCATCAACTGGATGCCGTGGGCACGACTCGCCGCCGCCAACTCGGGATGAGCGAGGGCCTGCAGCATCTCCTCGGGTGACAACCCACTCGGCTCCAGCACCAATCGCTCGACAACACTGCTCGGGTCGCCAACGAACCCGTCGACGAAAGAGCGCACCACCCGTCCGACCGAATGTTCCGTCATCACCGAACCCTAGGCGTCCTTCCCGGCCCGTCGCGCCGCCAGTCGGGCGAAGTAGTCCGCTTGCACCGCGCGGCTCTCGGAGTCGTGCAGCGCGAACACCAACGCATCGGCATCGGCGGCGTTGCGTCCGGTCCCGGCGATCTCCTCGACCACGGCGTTCACCTGCTGCTTGGTGGTGCGTAGGGCGTAGGCGGGCTTGACGGCGAGCTCTCCGGCGACACGATCCACCTCACCCTCGAGGTTCTCGGGCGCGACGTGGGCGTTCAGGAATCCGATGCGCACGGCCTCGTCCGCTCCGAACGGACGGCACAGGAGCACCAGTTCCTTGGTTCGTGCCGGACCGATCTCGCGCACGAGCCGGGGAATGCCTCCCCACGCCAGAGGAATGCCGAGGTCGACCTCGGGGATGACGAATCGGGCGTCGGAGGAGGCGAAGCGGAGGTCGCAGGCCGCCGCCAACACCACTCCTCCTCCCACGCAGTTGCCCTGGATCATCGCGATCGAGATCTGCGGGATGCCGGTCAGAGCCTCGGCAGCGCGACGACCGAGGTCGGCACCCTCGCGCGACGAGCCCCCCGACACCGACGACGTGAAGTCACCGAGGTCGAAGCCGGCCGAGAACGACTTCCCTGCTCCACCCAGAATCACCACTCGCGCGTCGTCACGGGTGTGCAACCAGTTGCAGCAGTCGACCACCTCGGCCAACAACCGAGCCGAGAGCGCGTTGAGGCGCGAGGGGCGGTTCAGCGTCACCCGCACGATTCGGTCCTCGAGCGACAGTGCGAGTGTCTCGAAGTGGGGCACGGAACCGGTCATGTGCACAGTCCAGCACACTCGATCCGGCGGGGCGAAGAGTCCCGGCGGATGATTCTCAGAGGAATCGACGCACGGCCTGGATGCGGCCACTCGACGGAAGGTTCGACACTCGAACCGAGTTGCCCGTGTTCGGCGCCTCGATCCACTGAGTGGACGAGATCGCGACTCCGACGTGACTGATGCGCGTCTGGTTGTTGGTGGAGAACGTGAACACCAGGTCTCCGGGCCGGATCGGCTCGGTCTTCCAGTCCACCGCGACTCCGAGCCTCGACTGCTCGAGGCTCTGGTGCGGAAGAGAGACGCCGACTTGGAGGTAGGCCGCCCGGGTCAGGCCCGAGCAGTCGAAGGTGGCCGGACCCGCCGTTCCGAAGGCGTACGGCTTGCCCACCTGGGCCCGAGCAAAATCGAGGACCTTCGCGAGTCGCGGATCGACGGTCGCCGAGGCCGACGCAGCAGTCGACGACGACGTGCCGCTCGACGATGTGGAAGACGAGGACTTGGCACCATCGGGAAGCCTGATGACCTGACCGGGAACGATCACCGAGGCCGCCGTGAACCCGTTCACCG
>Ga0129333_10003596_pt1 | contig 14522 bp, 15 predicted proteins | sample CPB6_08_DNA_FD_94474 | JGI IMG/M metagenome (GOLD analysis project Ga0129333, IMG submission 94474) | Freshwater to marine salinity gradient microbial communities from Chesapeake Bay, USA - CPBay_Sum_0.6_0.8_DNA | ecosystem: Environmental > Aquatic > Marine > Coastal | place: USA: Chesapeake...
CCGCGCGCCGGTGTGATTGCAACTGAAACAGCACCGCAGGTGATCGCCGCCATCGAGGAGGCTGCCGGGCTTGTCCTGTCGGGTGCGGGCACCGGCATGGTGACCAATCCAATCCAGAAGGAGGCGCTCTACAGTGCCGACTTCCGGCACCAGGGACATACGGATTTTCTGGCGCATCTTTCAGCCCGCCATGGCCATACCGTTCAGGAAGTGATGATGCTGGTGGCGCACGATCTGCGCGCCATTCCGGTGACGGTTCACATCCCCCTCAAGGATGTGCCTGCCAAACTCTCAGGCGCCGCCATCATTGCGCAGGCTCGCGTGGCGGCGCGCGATCTCACGCGCTTCTTCGGAATTGCCGCGCCGCGTCTTGCCTTCACAGGTCTCAATCCACATGCGGGTGAGAACGGCGCTATGGGGCGGGAGGAGATCGAGATCATCGGACCCGCGCTCGAAATGCTGCGCCGGGAGGGTTTCAGCGTGCTGGGGCCATTGTCCGCCGACACTGCCTTTCACACGGAGGCGCGGGCGCGCTATGACGTCATCCTCTGCATGTATCACGATCAGGCGCTGATCCCCGTCAAGACGCTCGACTTCCACGGCGGCGTCAATGTCAGCCTGGGACTGCCCTTCATCCGCACGTCGCCCGACCACGGCACGGCGCTTGCGATTGCAGGCAGCGGCACCGCCAATCCGCAGAGCCTCATCGCCGCCATCCGACTTGCCGCCCGAATGGCCGGAGCCCAGAGGTGAGCGATGATCCGCTGCCGCCCCTGCGCGAGGTGATTGCGCGGCACGGGCTGGAGGCGCGCAAGGCGCTGGGCCAGAACTTTCTCTTCGACATGAATCTCACGCGCCGCATCGCGCGGGCAGCGGGCCCGCTCGACGCGGTGACGGTGATCGAGGTCGGCCCAGGCCCAGGCGGACTGACGCGCGCCCTGCTGCTGGAAGGCGCCCGGCATGTCATCGCGATCGAGCGCGATGACCGCGCACTTGGTGCGCTTGCGGAGATTGCCGCCGCCTTTCCCGGACGGCTCACCATCGTGGCCGGCGATGCGCTGGCGGCCGATTACGCAACGCTCGCGGCGGGACAAAGGGTCAGGATCATCGCCAATCTGCCCTACAACATCGCAACTCCGCTGCTCACGGGGTGGCTCGAGGGTGAGCGCTGGCCGCCGTTCTTCGAAAGCCTCACGCTGATGTTCCAGAAGGAAGTCGCTGAACGCATCGTGGCCCGTCCCGGCGGAAAGGATTACGGGCGCCTCTCTGTCCTCTGCCAGTACCGCTGCGCGGTGAAGAAGCTTTTCGACGTCAACCGCTCGGCCTTCACGCCGCCACCCAAGGTCACCTCGAGCATCGTGGAGCTGCTGCCCATCGCCGCGCCGCAACCGACCTGCTCCGTGGCACGCCTTTCACAGGTGACGGCGGCCGCCTTCGGCCAGCGCCGCAAGATGCTGCGCACCAGCCTGAAGAGCCTGATCGACACGCCCGAGCCACTGCTTTCCGAACTTGGCATCGACCCCACGCTCCGGGCCGAGCAGCTTCCCGTGTCCGCCTTCGCGCGGCTCGCGGCACGGCTTGCCTGACGGATCAGAGATTTTTTGTCAGTTCACGGACGAATTGCGTCAGCCCCACGCGCCGCCGCCGCCGCAGGCGCTCGGCGCGCAGGATGGCCGTGATCTCGGCATCCGACACGTCGATGTCGTCGTTGACGATCACATAGTCATATTCCGGCCAGTGGCTGATCTCGTCGGCCGCCTTGGCCATGCGCCGGGCGACGGTGGAGGCAGAATCCTGGGCCCGGCCGATGAGGCGCTCGCGCAGTTCTTCCGCCGAGGGCGGCAGGATGAAGATGCGCACGAGATCCTCCTCCATCGCCTGGGCAAGCTGCTGGGTGCCCTGCCAGTCGATGTCGAAGAGCACGTCGCGCCCAGCCTGCAGTGCCTCCATGACCGGGCGTTTTGGCGTGCCGTAGAAATTTCCGAAGACCTCGGCGTATTCGAGCAGGTCGCCGCGGTCCCGGAGCCGCGCGAAGTCCTCCTGGGTGATGAAATGATAGTCCCGGCCATTGACCTCGCCGGGCCGCGGTGCGCGGGTGGTGACGGATACCGACATGGCAATGCTGGGATCGGCGGCGAGCAGGCGGCGCGACAGCGTGGTCTTGCCCGCGCCGGAGGGCGAGGACATGACAAGCAGGAGGCCGCGGCGGGCGATATCTGTCATGGCGATGCTTTCACTCGATGTTCTGGACCTGCTCGCGGAGCTGGTCGATGACGGTCTTGAGTTCGAGGCCGATCGCGGTGAGCGAACGGTCGGCGGCCTTGGCGCACAGCGTGTTGGCCTCGCGGTTGAACTCCTGGGCGAGGAAATCGAACTTGCGGCCAACGGCATCCGGTGCGGCCAGCAGGGCGCGCGCCGCCTCGACATGCGAGTCGAGCCGGTCGAGCTCCTCCTGGATGTCGGCCCGTGTCGCGGCGATGACCGCCTCCTGATGCAGGCGGTCAGGATCAAGGCCCGCACCGGTCTCGACAATGCGGGCGATCTGCTCGGACAGCCGCGCGCGTATGGCCTCGGGGCTGCGGGCCGGATTGTGTCGTGCCGCCGCAGCCATTTCGGCGATGCGCGTGACATGGGCCTCCACCACGGCCTGAAGACGCTCGCCCTCGGCGCGGCGCGCGGCGCCCAGATCGGCCAGCGCGGCATTGAAGCTTGTGAGCAGCGCACCATCGCGCCGCTGGCGCTCGGCCTCGTCTTCGGGCTGCGGTGCGACATCCACCACGCCGCGGATCGACAGCAGCACATCGGCACGCAGGGGCTCACCGCCGATACGCCCGCGCAGTGCCTCGCCGGCTGCCACCAGACCATCGAGAATGTCGTGGTTGAGGCGCAGCGTCTCGCGCGGCAGGCCGCCGCTCACCACGAGATTGGCCTGGAGATTGCCGCGCCTGAAGGCGGCGGCGAGCGCTGCCCGCACCGGCGTTTCCAGCGCCTCGAAGCCCGGCGGCAGGCGCAGGCGGAGATCGAGCGCCTTGCCATTCACGCTCTTGATTTCCCAGTGCCAGAACAGTCCGTCGCGCTCGCCCGCGGCACGGGCAAATCCGGTCATGCTGGAGATCGGCATCGGGTCTCCCGGGAAAAAGGAATCACCGGAGAATTAGAACGTTTCGGCGCCGCTGGGAACCGCTCAGCGCGTCGGGCGCAACCGGGGGATCGCCGTGGCCCGGCCCTCGACCGTGATCACGCTGCCGGGCTTCAGCCTGACCGGTTTGGAGGCCTGCGCGGCTGCTGCCGTCGCGGCAGGCTCGGGCGCGACATCGGCCAGCGGGGCATCCCCGGCATCGGCCGCGGGCGCATCCGGCGGCGCGTCTTCGGCAGCGTCGGCCGCAGCGGCAGCGACGGCGGCGTTTCCTGCCAGCTGCCGCCAGGTCCGGACATTGCGGTTGTGCTCTTCGAGGGTGGAGGCAAAGGCATGGCCGCCCGACCCATCCGCCACGAAATAGAGATGCGGCGTGTCCTGCGGGTTGAGCACCGCCTCGAGCGCGGCGCGGCCCGGATTGGCGATGGGCCCGGGCGGCAGGCCATTGATGCGATAGGTATTGTAGGGCGTCGTGGTGGCGATGTCGGCCTTGCTGAGCGGCCGGTCGAGGCGGCCCTTGCCGCCCACGATGCCATAGATGATGGTCGGGTCGGACTGCAGCCGCATGCCCTTTTCGAGCCGGTTGATGAACACTGCCGCGATCAGCGGGCGTTCTTCCGCCACGGCGGTTTCCTTCTCCACGATCGAGGCGAGCGTGACGGCCTGCTCCTTGCTTGCGATCACCGGCACGGGCTTGCGCTGCGCCCACAGCTCATCGAGCAGCTCGCGCTGGGCCGTCTGCATGTCCTGCACCAGTTTCTGCCGCGTCATGCCGCGCCGGAACACATAGGTGTCGGGCAGGATCGAGCCCTCGGGCGGCACGGCGGCGGGCGGACCGGTCAGCACCTCGTTGGAATTGACGCGGGCCACAGCCATCTCGCTGGTGAAGCCCTCGGGAATCGAGATCTTGTAGGTCACCACCTTGCCGCTGGCGAGCAGTGCCATCACGTCACGCATCGAGATGGCGGCGGGGAAGGCGTATTCCCCCGCCTTCAGGCGGCTGCGCTGCCCGGTGAGCTGCGCCATGACCGCGAACAGCGGGCCATGGGAGATGATGCCATTCGAAGCCAGCACATCGCCGATCGCGGCGGCGGACAGGCCCGGCTCGACGGTGAACACCTTCTCGGCGGCCAGCGGGCCGGGCGCTCCATATTCATGCTGCGCGTAGATTGCCGTGATGCCTGCGGCAAGCCCGGCGGCGGCGAAGATCAGCGCCGTCCAGACCAGCACGCGCACCAGCGCAGGCGCCCGCCGCTTCGAAAGCCGCGGGCCCGGTACCCGGACGGATGGCGGCGGTTTGCTCAATCCGGTTCTTCTTCCTCACGCCTTCAGGCCGCGCAGCGGCGCATGATCAACGATGCGTTGGTGCCACCAAAACCAAAGGAATTGGACAGAACTGTGTTGATCTCCTTGCGCTTCGCAACATGCGGCACGAGATCGACGGCGGTCTCGACAGAGGGATTGTCGAGATTGATGGTCGGCGGGGCGACATTGTCGCGGATGGCGAGCACCGAGAAGACCGCCTCGACCGCCCCCGCCGCGCCCAGCAGATGGCCGATGGAGGACTTCGTCGAGGACATGGTGAGGTCTGCCGTGCGGTTGCCCATCAGACGCTCCACGGCACGCAGTTCAATCTCGTCGCCGAGCGGCGTCGAGGTGCCATGCGCATTCACATAGTCGATCTCATGGGCCTGAAGTCCGGCGCGCTTCAGCGCCGCCGTCATGCAGCGGAACGCGCCGTCGCCATCCGAGGATGGCGCGGTCACGTGATAGGCGTCGCCCGACATGCCATAGCCCACGACTTCGGCGTAGATCCTGGCGCCGCGCGCCCTGGCGTGCTCATATTCCTCGAGCACCATGATCCCGGCGCCCTCGCCCATGACGAAGCCGTCACGGTCCTTGTCATAGGGCCGCGAGGCCTTCCCGGGCGTATCGTTGAACTTGGTGGCCAGCGCCTTGCACGCGATGAAGCCCGCGATGCCGATGCGGCAGATGGAGGATTCCGCGCCTCCCGCCACCATGATGTCGGCATCATCCATCGCGATGAGCCGCGCGGCATCGCCGATGGCGTGCGAGCCGGTGGAGCAGGCGGTAACCACCGCATGATTGGGGCCCTTGAGGCCATGCTCGATGGAGACGAGGCCCGACGCGAGATTGATGAGCGAGCCCGGAATGAAGAACGGGCTGATGCGGCGCGGGCCCTTCTCATGCATCAGCATGGTCGTGTCCGCGATGTTGCTGAGCCCGCCGATTCCCGATCCGATCAACACGCCGGCGCGGTACTTCTGATCCTCGGTCTGCAATTCGATGCCCGAATCGGTCATCGCCTGCTTGGCGGCCGCCACGGCATAGACGATGAAGTCGTCGAAGCGACGGATCTCCTTGGCGTCCATGTACTGCTCGGGATTGAAGGTGCCATCGCTTCCGTCGCCGCGCCTGACCTCGCAGGCGATCTGGCACGACAGGTCGGAGGCGTCGAAGCGGGTGATGCGGCCCGCACCCGACTGGCCCTTGAGAAGACGGCTCCAGCTCTCCTCCACACCCGAGGCGAGCGGTGTGACCAATCCCAGTCCGGTGATGACGACACGGCGCATGGAGTGCCCTTTCCACATGAAAAACGCGGCGGCAGGATGTGTGCTCCCCTGCCTCCGCGCCAGACTTCAAATTGACCGGCCTCGCGAGGCCAGCCGACCGCGATGGCTTACGCCGAGCTCTTTTCGATGAACTTGACGGCGTCGCCGACCGTCTGGATGGACTCGGCCGCGTCGTCCGGGATCTCGATCCCGAACTCTTCCTCGAACGCCATGACCAGCTCGACGGTGTCGAGGCTGTCTGCACCGAGGTCGTCGATGAAGCTCGCCTCCGCCTTCACCTTGTCGGCGTCAACGCCGAGATGCTCGACGACGATCTTCTTCACCCGCTCAGCCACGTCACTCATTGTCTTCTGGTCCTTGATTGTTTCCGAAACTCTTCGGCCGGGCGGCAGGAACACCCCGCAACCCCCCATATGCCGACGGTCTCCCTAGCACAAAACCGAGGCAGGTCAAAAGGGGCAATGGGCAGGACTTGCGCGGGACGGGCAGGTTTGGCAGGCTCTGGACATGCGCTTTCTATTGACAGCATTGATCTTTTTCCTTGCAGGCGCCACGCTCGCACACGCTGACGGCGAGCTTGACCGCCGCCTGACACCGGCGGACAGGGACCGGCTGGCCCGGTTTGACGCCAGCCTGGCCGAAGCCCTCGGAGAGGCGAGGGCGGGCGGCAGCATCGCCGACCGAAGCATCCTCGAGACCGTGCTGGCGGGCCAGCCCCTGCCGCTTGGCGAGGGCTATGATCCCACCGGCCCGTGGCGCTGCCGCACCCTCAAGCTGGGCGGCGGCCTGCCGCTGACCATCTATGGCTGGTTCAAATGCCGCATCCGGGATGACGGCGCGGGCTGGATGCTGGAAAAGCTCACCGGTTCCCAGCGCACCCAGGGCCGCTTCTATACCCTGTCCGCGACCCGGCTGGCCTATGTCGGCGCCGGCCATGTGGCCAGTGATGCGCCGCGCGCCTATGGCGCGGACCCGCAGGAAGACCAGGTGGCCTATGTCGAGCGGCGCGGTCCCAACCGCCTGCTGCTGCTGTTTCCAGCCCCGCACTACGAGTCGAAGTTCGACATTCTGGAACTCGAGCGCTGAGGCTCAGATCATGGCCATGCCGCCGTTGACATGCAGGGTCTGGCCGGTGACGTAACCGCCCTCGTCCGATGCGAGATAGAGCACGGCAGCCGCCACGTCCTCGCCCGACCCCAGCCGTCCTGCCGGCACGCGTGCGAGGATCGCCTCCTTCTGCTTGTCGTTCAGCACATCGGTCATCGGCGTGGCGATGAAGCCAGGCGCCACGGCGTTGACGGTCACATTGCGGGAGGCGAGTTCCTGCGCGAGGGATTTCGTCAGACCGATGACGCCAGCCTTCGAGGCAACGTAATTGGCCTGACCGGGATTGCCGGTGACGCCGACCACCGAAGTGATGTTGATGATCCGGCCCCAGCGCTTCTTCATCATGCCGCGCATGGCGGCGCGCCCCAGCCGGAAAGAGGCCGTGAGATTGACATCGAGCACGGCGTTCCAGTCCTCGTCCTTCATGCGCATGGCGAGCCCGTCGCGCGTGATGCCGGCATTGTTGACGAGAATGTCGAGCCCGCCCATGGCGGCCTCGGCCTCCGGCACCAGCTTCTCGACCGCCGCTGAATCCGACAGGTTGCAGGGCAGGACATGCACCCGCTCGCCGCCGAGTTCCGCCTTCAGGTCTTCCAGCACGCTGGCGCGCGTGCCCGAGAGGGCCACCACCGCGCCCGCCTTGTGCAGCGTGCGTGCGATGGCTGCGCCGATGCCCCCCGTGGCGCCGGTGACGAGGGCGGTCTTGCCGGTGAGATCGAACATGCTGTTATCCCCTGATCTGGGCCGCTGCGGCGGCGATGTCGTCGGCCGCGCCGATGGCGACGGCGGTTGCCTCCGGCGCGTTCTTCTTGGACAGACCGGTCAGCACCTTGCCCGCGCCGATCTCGAAGAAGCGGGTGACGCCGTGCCCCGCCATGTAGGCCACGCATTCGCGCCAGCGCACCGTGCCTGTGACCTGGGCCACGAGGCTCTGCCGGATGGCTGCAGGATCAGTGAGCGGTGCCGCGCCGACATTGGCAACGACGGGCACCACCGGGGCGGACATCGTCACGCTGGCAAGCGCCTGCGCCATGGCATCGGCAGCCGGTTGCATGAGCGCGCAGTGGAAGGGAGCCGACACCGGCAGCATGATGGCACGCTTGGCGCCCTTCGCCTTGGCGATCTCGGCGCAGCGCTCGACCGCCGCCTTGCTTCCCGAAACCACCACCTGGCCATCGCTGTTGTCATTGGCCGCCTGGCAAACATCGCCCTGCGCGGCCTCCGCCGCTGCCTCGGCGGCGGTCGCGAAATCAAGTCCCAGAAGGGCCGCCATGGCGCCGGTGCCGACCGGCGTTGCGCTCTGCATGGCCCTGCCGCGGATCTTCAGGAGCCGCGCCGCATCGCCAAGCGAGAAGGTTCCGGCCGCGGCCAGCGCCGAATATTCGCCGAGTGAATGCCCCGCCACGAAGGCCGCCGCATTGGCGGTGGTGATCCCATGCTCGGCCGCGAGCACCCGCATGACCGCCATGGAGACGGCCATCAGCGCGGGCTGGGCATTTTCGGTGAGCGTGAGATCGGCCTCGGGGCCCTCCCACATCAGGCGCGAGAGGTTCTGGCCAAGAGCCGCATCCACCTCCTCGAACACGGCGCGCGCCGGCGCGAAGGCCTCGGCGAGGCTCTTGCCCATGCCCACCGCCTGGCTGCCCTGGCCCGGAAACATGAAGGCCGTTGTCATGCGCAATTCTCCGCCTGATTCTTCTGTCTCCGGCGCACGAAACATGTGCCGCTGCGGGTGTCAAGATTGACCGCGGCGGCGGGATGAGACTTAAATCAGCCGCATGTACACCGCAGATGAGCTCGAAACCGCCAGCCGCATCGTCTATGCGGCCATGCCGCCGACGCCGCAATATGCCTGGCCCCTGCTCCGGGAGGAAGCGGGCTGCGAAGTCTGGGTGAAGCACGAGAACCACACGCCGACCGGCGCCTTCAAGGTCAGGGGCGGCCTTGTTCACATGAAGCTGCGCAAGGAGCGCGGCGAGACCAACGGCGTCATCACCGCCACGCGCGGCAATCATGGTCAGTCCATTCCCTTCGCGGCAGCACGCGTCGGCATCAGGTCCACCATCGTCTGCCCGGTCGGCAATTCGCCCGAAAAGAACGCCGCCATGCGCGCGCTGGGCGCGGAGCTGATCGAGACCGGGCATGACTTCGACGCGGCGCGCGAGACGGCCATGGAGATCGCCGCGGCGCGCGGCCTCGATTTCATCGCCTCTTTCGGCAAGGAACTGGTCATGGGCGTCTCGACCTATGCCCATGAGCTGTTTCGCGCCGCGGGCGAGCTTGACGAAGTCTATGTGCCGATCGGCATGGGCTCGGGCATTGTCGGCACCATTGCGGCGCGCGACATGCTGGGGCTTCGCACCAAGGTGGTGGGGGTCGTGGCCAGCGGCGCCAATGCCGTGGCCCTGTCCTTTGCGGCGGGAAAGCCGATATCGACCAACGCCGCCACCAGTTTCGCCGACGGCATGGCGGTGCGGGTGGTGAACCCCGAGGCCTTTGACCACATCCGTCGTGGCGCCGACCGCATCGTGACGGTTGACGAGGATGAGATCGCGGAGGCCGTGCGGATCTATTTCCGCTGCTGCCACACCATTGCCGAGGGCGCCGGCGCGGCTCCGCTCGCGGCCCTGATGAAGGAGCGTGATGCGATGCGCGGCAAGCGCGTTGGCGTCATTCTCTCCGGCGGCAACATCGACATGGTGAAATTCGCGGCCGTGCTGGCGGGCAAGACACCACCGCCCTGAGGCTACAGCGACACCGAGAGCCCGCCGTCAACCGCCAGCACATGGCCGTTGACATAGGCAGCCGCGTCGGAGGCCAGAAACACCACCGCGCCGCCCAGTTCCTCGGGTTTTGCCCAGCGGCCTGCGGGCGTGCGCGCCTCGACCCAGGCGGTGAAGGCCTTGTCGTTCAGAAGGGCGGTGTTGAGTTCGGTCGCGAAATAGCCAGGCGCCAGCGCATTGACGGTGATGCCGCTGCGCCCGAGTTCGGCCGCCATGGACCGCGTCAGGCCATGCAGGCCTGCCTTGGCGGCCACATAAGCATGAATGGTCGGCCGTCCGAGAATGGCCGCCACGGAGCCGGTATTGATGATGCGGCCGTGGCCGTTGGGCAGCATCAGGCGCGCGGCATCACGTGACAGGCGGAAACAGGATGTGAGGTTGATGGCGATGACGCGGTCGAAATCCTCGTCCTGCCATTCGGTCAGCGGCCGCCGGTGCTGCACGCCCGCATTGTTGACCAGAATGTCGAGCCGGCCGTGCCGCGCGGCGATGTCCTCGAGTGCCGCGCGCGTGGCACCGGCATCGGTCACGTCGAAGGCCATGGGCTCGGCGCCGATTTCACTGGCCGCCATAGCCAGCGTCACAGGATCACGGGCGTTGACGACGACGCGCGCGCCGTGCTGCACCAGCGCCCGCGCCATGGCGAGGCCAAGCCCGCGCGAGGCCCCGGTCACGAGAGCCACGCGGCCATCCAGCGAGAACAGGCCGCTCATCTCACTTCTTCACGCCGTTGACGCTCATCAGCACGTCGATGAGCCGCGGGATGAAGCGGTCGCCATAGCCCATGTTGTCAGCCATCACCGTGATCTGATGTGCGGTTTCCGCGAGGAAGGACGTCACCGGCAGGCGCTCGGTCATGTTGGTGTAGTAGCGCAGGTCCTTGCGGGCATTGCGGATCGCGAACTGGGCATGGCTGTCGTCATCGGCGAGCGGCACGTTGATGAGGCGTCCGAACATGACGGAGGCTGCGCCTCCGGCCATGACGATGTCGCGCATCGCTTTCATGTCGACACCGGCCTTGGCGGCAACGGTGATCGCCTCGGCGGCGACCGCCGCATGGCAGATCGACAGGAAGTTGTTGATGAGCTTCAGCTGATGGGCCGACCCCACCGCGCCGGCATGGACGATGGTGTCGGCGAAGCAGTCGAGCACCGGCCGGATGCGGGCGATCACATCGACGGGCCCGCCGGTCATCAGGCCGAGCTTGCCGGCCTCCGCCTCCTTGGGCGTGCGGGTCATGGGCGTGTCGACGAAATGCCCGCCCTTGGCCGCGACATCGGCGGCAATCTTCACCGTCGAGTCCGGTTCCGCGGTCGAACAGTCGGCGATGATCAGGCCCTCGCGCATGGCGCCCAGCAGACCGTATTCGCCATAGACGATCTGCTCGACCTGCGGCGTGCCGGTGACGCACAGGATCACCATGTCGCAGTCACGGGCGAGGCTCTGCGGATTGTTGCGCTCCTGCGCACCCCTGGCGATGAGATCCTCCGCCGGAGCCCTGTTGCGGTGCGCCATCACGGTGAGCTGATAGCCCTTCGCCAGAATGTTCTTGCCGATGCCATGGCCCATGAGGCCGACACCGATGAGGCCTACGCGCTTGATCGTCATGTTTCTCCTCCGCTTGCAGTCAATGCCGTCAGCCCATCCTGCTCCAGAATGTGGAGCCTGTCTTGCGTCTTCTTGGCGAAGCCGAGCCGTGCATAGAAACGCTGGGCGCCGCTGTTGGATTCGTCGACCTCGAGCTTGATGAATTCGGCCCCGCGCGCCGCAAAGCGTTGCGCGGTGCAGCGCAGCAGGCGCTGGCCGATGTTGCGGCCGCGCGCTGCGGGCTCGACGTAGAGATCGACGACGTAGAGACCGCGCGCGCCCCGCCAGGTCGAAAAGGTCATGAGCCCGAGGCAGGCGCCGATCAGCCGGCCATGTTCCTCCGCCACGACCACATCGATCAGGTCCGCCGCCGCGCGCAGGCCGGGACCCGTGAGCTTCGCCACCACCCCCTGGCCGATGTGCCCGGCCAGGCCCTGCACCATGTCCGCCACGGCATCCGCCTCTGCCGCCCGCATCGGCCTGAGCGTGAGTGTCATGACAGCAGCCCTCGCAGCAGCGCCTCGAGATTGGCGCCCAGATTGGGCGAGGGATAGCCGCCCTCCTGGACGATGAGCATGGGAAGCCCGAGCCCGGCGATTCGCCTTCCGATCTCGGTGAAGTCCGGCGTGGCGATGGCAAAGCCCCGGAACGGATCATCGATTGCAATGTCGAGGCCCGCCGCCAGCACCAGGACATCGGGTGCAAAATCCGCAAGCCGCGCCAGCGCCACATCGAGTGCGGCGCAATAGGCTCTGAGATCGGTTCCACGCGCGAGCGGAAGATTGAGGTTGAAACCTTCGCCGGGGCCCCGGCCCCGTTCCTCGGCATAGCCCCAGAAGAAGGGGTAGAAGCGGCGCGGGTCGACATGGATCGACACGGTCAGCACATCGCTGCGGTCGTAGAAGATGGCCTGCGTGCCATTGCCGTGGTGGACGTCGATGTCGAGGATGGCGGTGCGGCGTCCGCCGGCCGTCAGACATGCGGCCGCAATGGCGGCGTTGTTGAGATAGCAGAAGCCGGCTGCCAGGTCGGCAGCGGCATGATGCCCCGGCGGGCGGCAGAGCGCATAGGCCACCCGTTCGCCATCAAGCAGGAGTTGAGCGCCCCATGCGGCAGTCGAGGCGCTGGCGCGCGCGGCCTGATAGGTCTCCGCAGTCACCGGGCAGGAGCCATCGCCGAGATGCCAGCCGCATTGGCCGACGACACTGTCGGGATAGCCGGGCGGCGGCAGGCTGGCCCGGCCCATCGCGAAGACATTGGGCACCGGACCGGGGGCGGCATCGGGCAGACGCTGCCAGCGCTCCCACAGCGTGGCAAGGAAGCGCAGATAACGCGGCTCATGCACGCGGGCGAGGGTCTCCTCCCCGATGGGCGGCGGGGCGATCACCGGGCCGCCCAGCCGCCGCACGCCCTCCAGCAGCATGCCGATCCGCTCGGGCGTCTCGGGAATGGGCTGGGGCCTGCCCGAGACGATGAAGTCGCGGGGGGCATGGGTGGCTTGCAGCTCATCGAAGACGGTCTTCACCGGTTTGCCGAGCCTCTGTGTTGAGTGGTAAGAGTTTGGCCGTCCGTCACCTCCAAAGCAAGGCGCAACCCTCATGTCCTCCGCTGCTCTTCCCAAGCACATCCATTCCACCGGCGATCTTCCGAAAGTCGCCTGGGCCAGGGGAAGCTACGTCTATGACGCCACCGGCAAGCAGTACATCGACGGCTCGGGGGGGCCGGCCGTCTACTGCATCGGGCACGCCAGCGCGGAGGTGAATGATGCCATCAAGGACCAGCTCGACCGCATCGCCCATGGCTACCGCTACAACTTCTCTTCGGATGCACTGGAAGAGCTCACCGACATCATCCGCAAACGCTGCGGCGGCACGCTGAACCACATGGTTTATGTCACCGGCGGCTCCGAGGCGGTGGAGTCCTGCCTCAAGCTGGCCCTGCAATATCACGCTGCGCGCGGCGAGATGAGCCGCCGCCGCTTCATCGCGCGCGAACGCTCCTGGCATGGCAACACGCTGGGCGCGCTCTCCGTCTCGGGCTTTCTCGAGCGCAAGCGCGCCTTCGAGGGTTCCCTGCTCGACGTCTCGCGCCTGTCACCTGCCAATGCCTATCGCCCGGTGGCGGGCGCGACAGCCGAGACGGCAGGCGAGGCCTGCGCGCAGGAACTTGAAGCTGAAATCCTGCGCCTCGGACCGGAGAAGATCTGTGCCTTCATCTTCGAACCCGTTGTCGGCGCTGCCGGTGGCTGCGTTCCCGCGCCGCCTGGCTATGCGAAGCGGGTGCGCGAGATCTGCGACCGCCATGGCGTGCTGATGATTTCCGACGAGGTGATGTGCGGCGCAGGCCGCACAGGCAGCTGGCGGGCGCTTGAACGCGATGGCGTCGAACCAGACATCATGTCGGTGGCCAAGGGCCTTGCCGCCGGCTATCTGCCGCTTGGCGCCGCAATCTATACCGACAAGGTGGCCGACGCCATTCATGGCAGGCATGGCGCGCCGATGACCGGACATACTTTCACCGGCCACACGGCCTGCTGCGCTGCCGGCGTCGCGGTGCAGAAGATCGTCGCGCGCGAGAGGCTGGTCGAGCGCGTCGCCGCCATGGAGCAGCCGTTCCGCGCCATGCTGGCGGACGCCACCCGCGACATCGCCGCTGTCGGCGACATCCGTGGCCGCGGCTACTTCCAGGCCATCGAACTGGTGGCCGATCGCGACAGCAAGGCGCCGTTCGACGGCGAGCGCAAGCTGTTCATGAAGGTGCGCCAGCAGGCCTTCGAGAATGGCCTCATCTGCTATCCGGTCGGCGGCAATGTCGATGGCATCAACGGCGACGTGGTGATTCTCGCCCCGCCCTACAATGCGAGCGATGCTGAACTCACCGAGATCGTCGACAAGACGGCCGCCTCGATCCGCCAGGTTCTGCGGGCCGAAAGGCTCGGCTGAGCGTCACTGCGGCCAGGGCAGCGACCAGGTCTTCACATTGGTGAAGAACTTCATCGCTTCCATGACGCCTTCCTTGACGCCATTGCCGGAGTCCTTGATTCCGCCGAAAGGCGACATCTCGATGCGGTAGCCGGGCACTTCCCAGATGTTGACCGTGCCGACGTTCAGGCCTTCGATGAACTTCGTGATGCGACCGAGATTGTTGGTGCAGACGCCCGAGGACAGGCCGAAGGGCGTCGAATTGGAAATGCGGATGACTTCGGCATCGTCATTGGGCACCCGCACGATGGGCACGATGGGACCAAAGGTCTCCTCGAAGACCAGTTCCGACTGGTGGGGCACGAAATCGACCGTGATGGGCGGAAGCAGCGCG
>Ga0129333_10003597_pt1 | contig 14522 bp, 11 predicted proteins | sample CPB6_08_DNA_FD_94474 | JGI IMG/M metagenome (GOLD analysis project Ga0129333, IMG submission 94474) | Freshwater to marine salinity gradient microbial communities from Chesapeake Bay, USA - CPBay_Sum_0.6_0.8_DNA | ecosystem: Environmental > Aquatic > Marine > Coastal | place: USA: Chesapeake...
GCCCGGTGGGCAACCAATCCAGGGCTTTGCGCAAATTTTCACCCGCCACCCCTTTGATGTCGCTGGCATGGGCCACCAGGGCGTCCAGAGAACCAAATTCCTGCAGCCACTTGGCGGCTGTCTTGGGCCCAACTTTTTCGACCCCCGGCACATTGTCCACGGCGTCACCCACCAGCGTTTGAAAGTCCACCATCAAGTCAGGAGGCACCCCGAACTCGGCCTGCACACCCGCCAGATCGCGCCGCTTGCCGTTCATGGTGTCGACGATCGTGATATGCCGGGTCACCAGCTGTGCCAGATCCTTGTCGCCGCTGCTGATAATCACTTCCAGCTGCTGCTCGGAGGCTGTCTTGGCCAGCGTGCCGATCACATCATCAGCCTCTACCCCGGGCACATCCAGCACCTTCCAGCCCATCAGACGTACCACCTCATGGATGGGTTCGATCTGCTGGCGCAGATCATCAGGCATTGGGGCGCGCTGGGCCTTGTAGGCAGGATAGAGCGCATCCCTGAAGTTAGGCCCCTTGGCATCGAAAACGCAGGCTGCATAGTCAGCATGGACCTCCCTGCGCAGGCTTTGCAGCATGTTGATCATCCCGCGGATTGCACCAGTCGGCTGGCTGGTGGGATCGCCTGGCACCGCCCGCAGATCGGGCATGGCATGAAAAGCCCGGTACAGATAGCTCGAGCCATCGACCAGTAGCAAGGTTTTGCCTGTTTTTTCGGATTCGCTCATCTGCGCATTGTGCCTTCAGCCGCATCTGGCGGGGAAGTCTTACAATGGCCCGATGCGCAACTTTGCCCTGCCCCTTTTATTGTTGGCCCAGGCCTTTTTTCTGGCTGGCCCGGCGTTTGCTCAAGCCCAAGCCGCCGCTCCAAGCGATGATTCCCGTGGCAAGCTCGAACAGCGAACTGAACAGATTCGACATGAAGATGCAGGCTCGCGCATCGATGAGCTGCGGGTTGGCGGTGAGACCAGAAGCATCACAGTCCAACCCAAGGGCGGCGCCCCAGCCTACGACATCACCCCCGACAGCACCAACCGCAACCCGGCTACTGCCGATCGTGACCGCAATTCCAGTGGCTCGGGGGGCTGGAAAATCAAGAGTTTCTGAGTCATGGCTGTCTTCACCGAGGTCTCTTTTGAAGAGGCCGGCGAATTGCTGGAAAGGCTCAGACTGGGCAAACTGCACAAGCTCGAGGGCTGTGCAGGTGGTATCGAAAATACCAACTACTTTGTCAGCACGGATCAGGGTGATTATGTCTTGACCCTGTTTGAGCGCCTCAGCTTGCAGCAACTGCCCTTCTACCTGCGACTGATGAAGCATCTGGCGCTCAACGGCATTCCCGTTCCCGATCCGGCGGCTGACTGCGATGGTGAAATCGTGCACCAGCTCAAAGGTAAACCGGCTGCAGTCGTTGATCGCTTGCGCGGCCAAAGTGAGCTCCATCCCGAACCGTCCCACTGTGCAGTGGTCGGCGCAATGCTGGCCAACATGCATCTGGTAGCGCGCAGCTTTGATCGACAGCAAGCCAATTTACGCGGGCTGGCCTGGTGGAATGAGACCGTGCCACAAGTATTGCCCCATATCACCCCTGCGCAGTCCGACTTGCTGCAAAGTGAGCTTGCCTACCAAAACCATGTGGGGGCAAGCGCGGCCTACGCAGCACTGCCGCGCGGACCGATCCATGCCGACCTGTTTCGCGACAATGTGATGTTCGACAATGCTCCTGGGTCGAAGGCCCCGGTGCTGACAGGCTTCTTTGATTTCTATTTTGCCGGGGTCGATACCTGGTTGTTTGACCTGGCTGTTTGCCTGAACGACTGGTGCGTCAAACTCGACTGCGGGGTGAGCGACGAACCCAGAGCATCGGCTTTTTTGCAGGCCTATGCCAAAGTTCGGCCACTTCAAGCCGCAGAGCGCCAACTGCTGCCAGCCATGCTGCGCGCGGCAGCCTTGCGCTTTTGGCTCTCGCGCCTATGGGATTTACACCTGCCGCGGCAAGCCAGTATGCTGCAAGCGCACGATCCCAGCCATTTCGAACGAGTCCTGCGTCGGCGCGTGCTTGACGCCAAGATGTACGCGCAGCCCTTGGAGACAGTGCCCGCATGAAGCTCAATATAGTTCCAGCCCGCACTGGCTGGCTCTGGGTTCGTCTGGGGCTGCGCACATTCAGACGGCAGCCCTTGGCATTGGCCGGCCTGTTTTTCATGTACATCACCACCATTTCCCTGACCAGCCTGGTTCCCCTGGTGGGCAATGTGCTGGCTTTGGCCTTGCTGCCAGCCGCCACCCTGGGGCTGATGGCGGCCACGCGGGAGGCTGAACAAGGGAACTTTCCCATGCCGTCGATTCTGCTGAGCGCGTTTCGTGCAGGACGCCATCGCGCCCGTGCCATGGCCTTGCTGGGCTTGCTCTATGCAATTGCCTTTTTGTTGGTTCTGGCGGCCACCGCGCTGCTTGATGGTGGAGCCTTTGCGCGCTTTTACCTGATGGGCGGGGCGATCACCCGTGAAGTGGTGGAGTCCGCAAGCTTTCAACAGGCCGTCTGGCTGGCCATGCTGCTGTACCTGCCTTTGTCACTGTTGTTCTGGCACGCGCCGGCTCTGGTCCATTGGCATGAAATTCCCCCGGTCAAGAGCCTCTTCTTCAGTGCGGTGGCATGCGTGCGAAATTTTGGCGCAATGACCATCTTTGCTTTGGGTTGGATGGCCATCTTCACGGGGGTTGGCATCCTGCTGACCCTGGTGACCATCCTGTTGGGTCAGCCCGGCATGATTGGCACCCTGATGCTGCCCACCCTGCTCCTGCTGGCGGCGATTTTCTTCACCTCGATCTGGTTCAGCTTTCGCGATTGCTTTGCCGATTAGGCAAAATTTGAGCGGTCTCTTGCCAGCAAGAGATTTTGCCGGCGATAGAATTTCGCCCTCTGGCTTGTTCGAACGGATCCATTTATGCAAATCCTTTTCCAACGCGCAGTTCAGATCGGCTTTGCCCTGGCCTTCAGCGGGTGGCTGACGCCTTCTTTGGCTCAGTCTGCGGCCCCCGCCCCTGCCCATGCGGCAGAAACAGACACCAGCGTGGTCAAGCCTCCGCCACGCGACATCAAAGACATACTTCGGGTGCTTGAAGCAAGCAAGATTGACCTCAGTGAAGTCGAGCGTGCCAGGCAGCTGATCGCCGCACCTTTACCCGCCGAGAATGCCGGCAATATGGCCCTCAATGCCTTTTTTCATAAGCGCGCGATTGCCTATCAGAAGCTTGGCAAAACCCAGGAAGCGGTTCTTGATTTCAGGCGCGTCGCCATCAATCATCCGCATGACAACCCTCAGTTCCAGATGCGCGATTTTCTGGAGCTGGGCGTGATCGAAGGAAACGCCGGCAATATTGCCAAGGCACTGGAGGCACTGGAGAAGGTCAAGTCCATGGCAGAGCGCCAGCGCATGGGAGGCATGGTGTTGACTGCCAACCGGTTGCTCTCTGCCTACCATGGCATTGCTGGAAATTTTGAGAGGGCTGGCGCCTTGTTGCGGGATGCCGATGCCCAGATGGTCTTGCTTCGGCGCAGCCCTCGCCTGACCGAATTTGCCACCAATTGGGAATCGCAACTGGAGAGTACCCGTGGCACCTTTTATCGCCAGCAAGGCCAATGGGTGGAGAGTGAGCGCTCCACACGCAAAGCGATTCGTCTGCTGCAGCAAATGCTTGATAAAGCCAAGAACAATCCCAAGAAAATTGATGACCTATCCAACGCGGAGCGTAGCCTGGCCGACGGCAACAACAATGCTCGGGGCACTATTTCCCAGCTCATTTACCGTCAGATGGAGCTGGCCAACGTGCTGCTGGAGCAGCGCAAGATGGTTGATGCCGAGTATTACGCCCGGGAGGGTCTGACTCTGGCCCTGGACACCTTCGGCCGCAACTCCACCGAGGTCGGTAAAACCCTGACCCAGCTCTCAAAAGTCATCTCAGAATTGGGGCGCTCTGGTGAAGCGCTTGTGCTGGCCAGGGCGGCGCTCGCAGCCAATGTGGAGGGCGGCATCTCTGACGACTCCTATGTGATGGCCATCTCCAGAAAGTTCTACGCCACTGCCCTGGTGGCCGATGGCCAATACCTGGAAGCTGACAAGGTATTTCGCGAAATGATGGCCGGTGTCCGCAAAGACCCTGAATTGGAAAAAACCTTCCGACCCAATGACCTGGACTGGGTGTTGGCGATGCAAAAGATTGGCCGCTCTGCAGAAGCTGGGGTCATGTCGGCTGCCATGCTCAAAAGCGCAGAAGATCGCCTCGCGAAAGGCAGTCCGCGCGTGGCGCTGATCAGAGCTTTCAATGCTGTTTCACTTCAGAATCAGGGCAAGCTCAAAGAGGCTCAACTGGCCTACCAGGCTGCCATTCCAGTCTTGGTGGACCAGACCAAAAATGACGCCGAGAATGACACAGCCACCTTGAAACAGCAGCAGCGCAGCACCTATTTGTTTGAAAATTATCTGGCCATGCTGGCTCAGCTGGCCAAAGCCGAACCAGCCCAAGCCCAGGCAGCCGCGGTGGAGGCCTTTCGCATCGCTGATCTGGCCAAGAGCAGCGGCGTACAGCGTGCACTGACCGCCAGCGCAGCGCGCGCCAATATACGTGACCCCAAGCTGGCCGAGCTGGCCCGTAAGGAACAGGATCTGCAGCGCCGGGTCACTTCCCTGTCAGAGCTGTTAACCGGTTTGCTGGCTGCGCCGCCCGAGCAGCAGCTGCCTACAGTGCAGGCCAAGATCCGGCAGGACATTGCCGGCTTCATCAGTGAACGCGAAAACCTGAAAAAGGAAATTGAGCGCAAGTTTCCTGACTATGCGGACATGGTCGATCCCAAGCCGGCCACCGTGGAACGTACCCGCCAGTTGCTGCGTGCCGACGAGGTTCTGGTGTCCTGGTATTTTGGCGAAAAAGAAGCCTATGTCTGGGCGATCAGCAAGACCGGCGTGCCGCTCTTCAAAGCCTTGACGCTGGTACGGGGTGAAATGGCCAAACAGGTCGCCTTGCTTCGCAAAGCCCTGGACCCGGGTGTCTCCACCGTCGATGAAATTCCGCCGTTCAACACCCAGGCAGCCTATCAGCTTTATGAACAGATCCTGGCCCCGGTTCAAGATAGCCTGAAAGGGAAAAAAGTACTGCTGGTCGTCCCGCACGCCGAACTCGGTCAGCTACCTCTGGCTGTCTTGCTCACCCGTGACACGCCCATGCCTGCTGCCACTGCCGTTCCTTTTGCTGGCTACCGCGCTATGCCCTGGCTGATCCGTGACATTGCCCTGGCGCAACTGCCTTCGGTGACCGCACTGGCCGCCTTGCGCAACGCGCCGGCTGCCAGCCCCGGTCGGAAAAACTTCATCGGCTTTGGTGACCCCTTTTTCAGTAGCGAGCAAGCCCAGAGCGCTGAAAAACGCCAGCCATCTGCTGACCCCACGCAATTGGCGACCCGTGGCCTGCCCTTGCTCCTGCGCAGCGTGCCTAAGACCAGCGGTGTGAGTTCCGCCGAACTGGCCTTGTTGCCCAGATTGCCGGATACGCAGGCCGAGATTCTGGAGATTGCCAAGGTCCTGGCCGCTGAACCAGGAGATGTCTACCTCAACAAGCAGGCCAGCGTCAAATCGGTACTCGAAACAGATTTGTCCAATCGCAAGGTGGTGATGTTTGCCACCCACGGCCTAGTGCCCGGTGAACTCGATGGCCTGACCCAACCTGCCCTGGCCTTGAGTTCGCCGGATGTGACTGGCGAAAAAGGTGGCGATGGCTTGCTCACCATGGACAAGGTCTTGACGCTCAAACTCAACGCGGACTGGGTGGTGCTTTCGGCCTGTAATACCGCCTCGGGTGAAGGCTCAGGATCGGAGGCGGTTTCCGGCTTGGGACGAGCATTTTTTTATGCTGGCGCGCGAGCCCTGCTGGTTTCCAACTGGCCTGTTGATTCGGTGGCAGCCCGCTTGCTCATGACAGACCTGTTCAAGCGGCAGCAGGGCGGCTCCGAGGCTCAGAACAAGGCTGAGTCTCTGCGACAGGCCATGCTGGCCCAACTGGACCAGGGAGGCATGCCAGGCCCCAAGGAAATGCAGTATTCTTACGCCCATCCCTTGTTCTGGGCGCCCTTTGTTGTGGTTGGCGACTAAGGCTGGAAAGTTCTTGGCTCTGGGTCAGTCTGACTGATCGACTTGATATGGGCGCATTTTTCTAGATGCTCGTAGGAGCGCATGTGAGGAGAAAAAAATGATCAGGTTTTTGATGGCCGCCGCTGTGGTGATCAGCCAGGCTTGTATCGCCGCATTGGCCCAAAATTCGCCGCTGATTACTCCGGCTGAAGCAGCCTTGCCGCCGGCTGCGGGCGCATTGGCCACACGTGGCATCTCGCGCGGACCGGCGGTCAAATTGGTGTCGCCTGCTCCCGATGCGCCGGTGAAGTCCCCCTTCAATCTACGCCTGAATTTTGAAGCCAGGGGTGGTGAAAAGATTGACCCCAATTCGGTCAAGGTGGTCTATTTGAAGTCGCCTTTTGTTGACCTGACCCCCAGACTGCAATCGGCGATCACCGCCTCGGGTATCGAAATGCCTCAGACGCAAGTACCCCCGGGGGAGCACACCCTGCGTGTAACTGTCAAAGACTCGGCTGGTCGCGAGACCAACAGCACTGTGACCCTTTCAGTCGGCAAATAATGAAGTGTCCTTACTGCCAGAGTGAAATCGAGGATGAAGCTCTGGTTTGCAAGGTATGTAGACGCGACCTCTATCTGTTCAAGCCTCTGCTCGCCAGGATTGCATCGCTGGAGGAGCAGGTCCAGGGCCTGGCGGAACACGAGTCTGACAAGGTCCGCATCCAGCAACTGGAAGCGCAGGTCAGCACACTGCATGAACAGCTGCACCGTCCGCCTGTTGGCGCGCAGGGTGTGTTGCTGGCCCTGGCCACCTATATCCTGCTGCCCCTTGGCCTGCTGCTGCTGGCGCACGCCATCATCACCATCGTCCTCGACACCAACCTGCTGTTTCTGCGCATCATCTCGATTGTCTTGCCACTTCCTTTTGGGCTGATGCTCATGCGGCAGGCCCGGCGCTCGATCTTTATTTGGTTTCTGGGAACCGTGGTCCTGGCAATTGCATCGGTGATAGGCATGAGCTGGATCACCAGCCTTGTCGACCATACACCTGTATTGCCCAAAGATGCTTTCGAGTGGAGAGAGTATCTTGAATACGCTGCCAGCATCTCGCTCAGTTTCCTCACCGGCATGTTGATCGGAAGTATTTCCAGTACCAAGGCCCACCGGGCCGCTGGCAAAGCCCAGGCGCGCGCTTCTTTTGCCCAATCGCTTCTCTCCAGGGTGCTCGGCGCCAATCTGTCACCGGCCCAGATCAACGAGATCATGAAAAAGCTCAACGACTATGGCAGTTCGGCTGTTGCGCTGGGAACAACCGCCTTGTCTATCTACACCGGTTTGAAGGGCTTCATGGGCAAATAAGCCCAGTGCATGCGCCTTGTCTCAGGGCGATACGTCGAGCGGCGTCAACTTGGCCACGCTCAGTGCCAACCACTTGAGGCCATGGCGATTGAAGTTCACCTGGGCCCGTGCATCCTCACCTGCGCCTTCGAGAGTCAATACCTGGCCCTCACCAAACTTGTTGTGAAATACCCGCATCCCAGTGCGCAAGTCACCTGAGGGCGCTTTGGATGTGACTTCGATCTGGCGCTCGCGCTCAGGCGTGGGCCAACTGGCAGCCGCATGCTGTGCACCAGCGCCCCAGCGAGGGGCAGATACAGAACCAAAGCCAACTTGCTTGGGGGTAATCCATTTCAGGGACTGCTCGGGCAACTCGTCGAAAAAACGGCTGCGCACGTTGTAGCGTGTCTGCCCATGCAGCAGCCGGGTCTGCGAGTGGCTGAGGTAAAGACGCCGACGCGCGCGCGTGATGGCCACATACATCAGGCGGCGCTCCTCCTCCAATCCGTCGAAGTCACTCAATGCGTTCTCATGCGGAAACAGGCCTTCTTCCAGGCCAGAGATGAACACACAGTCAAACTCCAGGCCCTTGCTGGCGTGCACTGTCATCAGTTGAATGGCATCCTGGCCTTCCTGCGCCTGGTTATCTCCTGACTCCAAAGCCGCATGGGTAAGAAAAGCGGCCAGTGGGGACAAGACCTCACCGCTGTCCTCTGGCGGGCTGGCTGTATTTTCAGCCTGGAGCGGTATGGACGTGCGCTCTGCGTTGTTGGAAGATGTTCCTGGATCCGTTGGGTTCGAGACAGGACCTCCTCTCGGTTCCAGCCCTTGGGCCTGCTTGCCAAAACCCTCGATCGAAACAAAACTTTCGGCTGCGTTGACCAATTCTTCAAGATTTTCCACTCGGTCAGCACCGTCGCGCTCGGCACGATAGTGTTCCACCAGACCGCTGTGCGAGAGCACCAGCTCAACAATTTCGCGCAAGGTGAGCCCTTGGGATTGTTCTCGCAGGACATCGATCAACGCAAGAAATGCTCCCAGATTGGCTCCCGCCTTGCCTCCGACCGATCGTACGGCCTCATTCAATGAGGAGCCAGCCCGAATCGCCACATCCTGCAATTGCTCCAGACTGCGCGCGCCGATGCCACGCGGCGGAAAATTGACCACCCGCAAAAAGCTGGTGTCATCGTTGGGATTCTCCAGCAGCCGTAGATAGGCCAAGGCATGCTTGATTTCCGCACGCTCGAAGAAACGCAGCCCGCCATAAACGCGGTAGGGCAAGCCGGCGTTGAACAAAGTGGTCTCCAGCACCCGGCTCTGGGCATTGGAGCGATAGAGCAAGGCGATCTCACGCTTGCCCGCCCCCTCACCAATCAGTTGACGAATCTCTTCCAGCATCCATTGCGCCTCAGCAAAGTCACTGGTGGCTTCATACACCCGCACCGGTTCACCCGGGCCCTGCACAGTGCGCAGATTTTTACCCAGGCGCTGCCGGTTATGGCTGATCAACTCATTGGCCGCATCCAGGATGTTGCTGAAGCTGCGGTAGTTTTCCTCCAGTTTGATCTGGTGTTGCACATGAAACTCGCGTACAAAGTCAGCCATATTGCCAACACGCGCTCCACGAAAAGCGTAAATGCTCTGGTCATCATCGCCCACCGCAAACACCGCCCCACCATCGGTCCTTAACCTTGCTTCGGTGTCAAATCCAGCAAGCAATTTGATCCAGGCATATTGCAACTTGTTGGTATCCTGGAATTCGTCAATCAGGATATGACGAAAACGACGCTGATAATGCTCACGCAGCGCATCGTTGTCGCGCAGCAACTCGTAGGTACGCAAGAGCAATTCGCCGAAATCAACAACGCCTTCACGCTGGCACTGTTCCTCGTAAAGTTGATAAAGCTCGACTTTTTTTCGGGTATCAGGATCCCGAACGCTGACTGCTGCAGGCCGCAGGCCATCTTCTTTGCACCCTGCAATAAACCATTGAAGCTGTTTGGGTGGAAAGCGCTCTTCATCGACCTGATGCTGCTTGCACAGGCGCTTGATAGCGCTCAATTGATCCTGCGTATCCAGGATCTGGAAAGTCTGCGGCAGTGCCACGGTTCTGTGGTGCGCCCTGAGCAATCGGTTACACAGTCCATGGAAGGTGCCAATCCACATGCCGCGCACATTGACTGGCAGCATGCTGCTCAGGCGGGTCATCATCTCGCGCGCGGCCTTGTTGGTGAAAGTCACCGCCAGCAAGCCCCCTGTGGAGACCTGGCCGGTCTGCATCAACCAGGCAATGCGCGTGGTCAGCACCCGGGTCTTGCCGGAACCGGCGCCGGCCAGAATCAGCGCATGTTCGGCAGGAAGGACTACAGCAGCGCGCTGCTGTTCATTCAGGCCGTTGAGCAGGGGAGGATTGATCTGATCGGTCAATAGAGGGTCGACCACTCACGCCACCACTTTCAGCGCCGCCGCCCGCACAGGATTGGCACCGGTTGGGAAACGCTTTTCGATAGCAGCCAGAATGCCGCCAGCGTCCAGGCCCTGCATGGCCAACAGCCGTGCCGGATCACCGTGTTCAACAAACGTATCAGGTAGACCAAGTTGCAGCGTCGGCCTGACTACGCCAGCTGCCTGCAGGGCTTCGCCGACCGCACTGCCAGCTCCCCCTGCAATGCTTCCTTCTTCCAGGGTCACCAGAGCCTCGTGTTCGGCCGCCACTTGCAACAAGGTTTCAGTATCCAACGGTTTGGCCCAGCGCATATTGACCACCGTGGCATCCAGTTTCTGGGCAACCTCCAGGGCCGGATACAGCAAGGTTCCAAAAGAAAGAATAGCCAGGCTTTTGCCTCGGCGACGAATTTCTGCCTTGCCGAGGGGCAAACCAATCAAGCTTGGGTCGACAGCAACCCCCACTCCAGCGCCACGTGGATAGCGCACCGCCACCGGGTGATTTTGCTCAAATGCGGAGCTCAGCAGTTGGCGGCACTCCCGCTCATCGGCAGGACAGGCGATGCTCATATTGGGAATACAGCGCAAGTAGGCAATGTCATAGGCGCCAGCATGCGTCGCGCCATCGGCGCCCACCAGCCCAGCCCGATCCAGGGCAAGGACGACTGGCAGGTTCTGTAATGCCACATCATGGATGAGCTGGTCATAGCCGCGCTGCAGGAAAGTTGAATAGATGGCCAGTACAGGCTTGAGCCCCTCGCAGGCCAGGCTGGCAGCAAAAGTCACCGAATGCTGTTCGGCAATGCCCACGTCGTAGTAGCGATCGGGGAAGCGACGGTGAAACTCCACCATACCCGAACCCTCGCGCATGGCTGGTGTGATGCCCACCAGTCGCTTGTCCTGCTCGGCCATATCGCACAACCACTGGCCAAAAACCTGGGTAAAGGTCTGTTTTTGCGGAGCACTCGATTTCACCAGACCAACTGCCGGATCAAACTTACCAGGGCCATGGTAGGCCACCGGGTCCGCTTCAGCCAATTTATAACCCTGCCCTTTTTTGGTCACGACATGCAGGAACTGCGGCCCCTGCAGATGCTTGAGGTTCTCCAGGGTCGGAATCAGGGAGTCCAGATCGTGGCCATCGATGGGGCCGATGTAATTGAAGCCAAATTTCTCAAACAGCGTGGCCGGCACCACCATGCCCTTGGCATGTTCCTCGATTCGCTTGGCCAGTTCAAACAAGGGCGGCGCGACCTGCAACATCTGCTTGCCCATGTTTTTGGCCGCCGAATAGAAACGGCCGCTCATGAGCTGGGCCAGGTATCGGTTGAGCGCACCCACCGGCGGGCTGATCGACATATCGTTGTCATTGAGGATGACCAGCAGCTTGCAGTCCTCCACACCACCATGATTGAGCGCCTCAAACGCCATGCCTGCAGTCATGGCGCCATCGCCAATCACTGCGATGGCATGACGGTCTTCCTTTTTTTGGCGAGCAGCCAGGGCCATGCCCAGAGCAGCCGAAATGGAGGTGCTCGAATGGGCTGTGCCGAAAGCATCGTATGGGCTTTCGCTGCGCACCGGAAAACCGCTGATGCCATTGAGTTGCCGCAGCGAATTCATCCGCTCGCGCCGACCGGTCAGAATTTTATGCGGGTAGGTTTGGTGGCCAACATCCCAAACCAGCCTATCGAAAGGGGTATTGAACACATAGTGCAAGGCCACTGTCAGTTCCACGGTGCCCAGATTCGAACTCAGGTGGCCACCGGTCTTGGCAACGCTTTCGAGCACATAGGCACGTAATTCATCTGCCAATGGACGTAATTGTTGGCGCGCCAGTTTGCGCAGATCCGCAGGATCGTTGATTGTCAGTAACAAGGGGTAGCCGGCTGTTGTCATGGTCAATCAGTAGTGCCTGCTTTAGTATGCCCGCCCCACCACCATCCCGGCAAGCGCATGCAGAGCATGGGTGTCTTTCAAGCCACTCTCGTCAAGGGCCAATTGGGCTTGCGCCAATAATTCTTGGGCATAGGTTCGAGACCGTTCCAGGCCGAGCACCGAAACGTAAGTGGGTTTGCCCTGCTGTGCATCCTTGCCTGCGGTTTTGCCAAGCACGGCTGAATCTGCAGTCACATCCAAAATATCGTCCACCACCTGGAATGCCAGGCCCAGGGCTGCGCCGTAATCCGATAGGGTCTGCCGTACGCCAGCTCCCACCTCGCCGGTAGCTACCCCCATCATCACACAGCACTGCAACAAGGCGCCCGTCTTGAGTTGGTGCATCTGGCGCAATTGATTTTCATCCAGGGCCACGCCGATGCTGGCCAGGTCGATCGCCTGACCTCCAGCCATACCGGTACTTCCAGCGGCGTGCGCCAAGAGCCGGCACAAGCGCGCCTGCATCGACTCTGGGATGCCTTCTTCGGCAGGTGTCAGCAACTCGAACGCGAGAGCCTGCAGGGCGTCCCCCGCGAGCAGGGCTCCCGCCTCACCAAACCTGACATGCACCGTGGGTTTTCCCCGGCGTAAAACATCATTGTCCATGCATGGCATATCGTCATGCACCAGGGAGTAGGCATGAATCAGCTCGGCCGCACAGGCAGCCCGCAATGCAGCCTGAGCATTGCCTGCCACCGCCTCACTCGCAGCCATCACCAGCAAAGGCCGCAGGCGCTTGCCACCGTCGAGCACGGCATAACGCATCGGTTCGCCCAAGGTGGGAGGTGCATTGCGTCCAACCCAAATGTCCAGCGCCTGCTCCACCCGATGCAGGCGCTCGGCGCTCCACTTCTCCAGGTCGAACAAGGTGTCCAGTTTCACTCGGGTGTCCATGTTTTGAGGAGTCCCTCGTCCAGCAACTTGATTTGGCCTTCCACGGCAGCAAGCCGGTCCCGGCAGTATTGCAACAGTTGGGCGCCCCGCTGGTAGCCCTGCAGCAGCTGCTCCAGCGGCATGGCGCCAGACTCCAGACGGCTGACCAATTGCTCCAGTTCGGCCAGAGCCTGCTCATAGCTGGTGGGGGGCTGAGATTCGGGGGTGGAGGGCGTGGCCTTGGGCATAAAAATAAGGGCGGTTTCGACCAATTTTAGCTGTCCCGGGTACAATCTTCCCTCTTGATAGTGTTTTCCCCGTATCTGGCAGTGACAAGAGTTTGACTTGAAGTCCCTTCCTGTCGGGTTTTCCCAGTATCTCCCTGTGGGGAGTCTTTAGGTCAGAGGATATGTCTGATTTAAGTCTTCGACTGCAGCAGGCGAACAGCCAACTACCCGTTTCCAGTTATTTCGATCAAGCGCTCTACCAGCGCGAGATGCAGTTGCTCTACCAGCAAGGGCCTCGTTACGTCGGGCACTCCCTGAGTGTGCCTGATGTGGGCGATTACTACACTTTGCCTCAGGAGGGTCAGGGTCGGGTACTGGTCAGAACTGAACAGGGTGTGCAGTTGCTATCGAACATCTGTCGCCACCGCCAGTCGGTGATGCTCAATGAAAGAGGCTCGCTGCTGCAAAACCAGCTGGGAAGTTCGGGAGGCAATATTGTTTGTCCCTTGCATCGTTGGACTTACTCGCCCAATGGAACGCTGCTTGGTGCGCCGCATTTCGCCGATGATCCCTGCCTGAATCTGAACAACTACAAATTACGTGAATGGAACGGCCTGTTGTTTGAAGACAATGGCCGCGATCTCCAGCTTGATCTCGGCGGCATGGGCCCGCTTCCCGAACTTGACTTTACTGGCTACAAGCTGGATCGGGTAGAACAGCACGAATGCAACTACAACTGGAAAACCTTTATCGAGGTCTACCTGGAGGATTACCATGTTGCCCCCTTCCACCCTGGGCTGGGGCATTTTGTCGCCTGCGACGATCTCCAGTGGGAATTCAAAGACAACTATTCAGTCCAAACCGTTGGTGTTTCACGCGCTTTTGGTCAACCTGGATCTGCAACCTACCGTCGCTGGCATGAGGCGCTTCTGAAATACCGCCAGGGGAAGTTACCGGAGCGCGGGGCTATCTGGCTCACCTACTACCCCCATATCATGGTCGAGTGGTATCCCCATGTCTTGACTGTCTCTTCACTGCATCCGATGGGACCACGAAAAACCCTCAACCTGGTGGAGTTCTACTACCCGGAAGAAATTGCCGCTTTTGAGCGGGAATTCGTCCAGGCGCAACAAGCCGCCTACATGGAAACCTGCATGGAGGACGATGAGATTGCCGAGCGCATGGACGCCGGACGTCGTGCTTTGATGCAACGCGGTGACAACGAGGTCGGCCCCTACCAGAGTCCGATGGAAGATGGCATGCAGCACTTTCATGAGTGGTATCGCAGACAAATGGGTCTTTGATACCTTGATTTTTGTGCGATCTCCAGATCGAGCAGGTCGGTGCTGCATCCCCTTGCCATGTCACACAGCTTTCGTCTTGCGCTGAAGCTGGCTTGCCCTTTAGCGGGTAGCCAGCCTGTTTTGTCTCGCTTCCATGGGTGTTGACTTCAATCCTGAGACCTCTGCCAACAGAATCTTGGCCCTGGCTGGTCCGACCGCCAGCGGCAAGACCGCCGCTGCCCTTGCCCTCGCGCGCGAGATTCCAATAGAAATCATCAGCGTGGA
>Ga0129333_10003598_pt1 | contig 14522 bp, 11 predicted proteins | sample CPB6_08_DNA_FD_94474 | JGI IMG/M metagenome (GOLD analysis project Ga0129333, IMG submission 94474) | Freshwater to marine salinity gradient microbial communities from Chesapeake Bay, USA - CPBay_Sum_0.6_0.8_DNA | ecosystem: Environmental > Aquatic > Marine > Coastal | place: USA: Chesapeake...
ACGTTGGACAGGATGACGGTGTGGAACTGCGAGGCCAGCTCCAGATAGTCGTTCTGCGAACGCGGCCCGCCGCACAGGGTGCGGAAGTCAAACCACACCACGCCACCGGCACGCCGCACCGCGTGGATTTCGCGCGACTCGATCACCAGCACCGCGCTTTCGTCACGCGCCTCGGCCAGTTGCTCGAAGGTACGCTCCAGCGCCACTTCGGCGTCCGGCCCCAGGGGCGTGTGGTACAGCTGCACCCGCTCGAGCGTGCGGCGCCGGTAGTCGGTGCCGTTGTCCACATTGATCACCTCAAGCTGCTGGTTCAGCAGCGCGATCGCCGGCAGGATGCGGTCGCGGTGCAGGCCGTTGGGGTACAGGTCGTCGGGCTTGAAGTTCGAGGTGGTGACAAAGCCGATGCCGTTCTCGAACATCGAGACCAGCAGCCGGTGCAGGATCATCGCGTCGGTGATGTCGGCGACGTGAAACTCGTCGAAGCACACCAGCTTGTAGCGCCTGGCCATGCGCTTGCCCAGCTCGTCCAGCGGGTTCACCGTGCCCTGCAGGTCGGCCAGTTCACGGTGCACCTCGCGCATGAACTCGTGAAAGTGCAGCCGCGTCTTGCGCACGATGGGCACGGCGTTGTAGAAGCAATCCATCAGGAAGCTCTTGCCGCGGCCCACCCCGCCGAACATGTACACCCCGCGCGGAATGTCGGGGTGGTTGATCAGCTTCTTCAGGCGGTTGGAGCGCTTTTCCTTGTAGGCGGCCCACTCGCGCGCGCAGCGGTCCAGCGCGTCCACTGCGCGCAGCTGCGCAGGGTCGCTCTGGTAGCCGCGTGTCTTCAGCTCGGCCTCGTAGGCCTCGCGCACCGAGGTCACGAACCGACAGCCTTCGTCAGAAGTTCAGCGTGCGCTTGTCCACCGCCAGCGCCGCTTCCTTGGTGGCCTCGCTCAAGGACGGGTGTGCATGGCAGATGCGGGCGATGTCCTCGCTGGAGGCGCGGAACTCCATCGCCACCACCGCCTCGGCGATCAGCTCGCTGGCCATCGGGCCGACGATGTGCACGCCCAGGATCTCGTCGGTCTTGGCATCGGCCAGGAACTTCACCATGCCGGTGGTGTCGCCCAGGGCGCGCGCACGGCCGTTGGCCAGGAACGGGAAGGTGCCGGCCTTGTAGGCCACGCCGTCGGCCTTGAGTTGCTGTTCGGTGCGGCCCACCCACGCGATCTCGGGGCTGGTGTAGATCACCCACGGGATGGTGTTGAAGTTCACATGCCCGTGCTGCCCGGCGATGCGCTCGGCCACCGCCACGCCCTCCTCCTCGGCCTTGTGCGCAAGCATCGGGCCGCGCACCACGTCGCCCACCGCCCACACGCCACCCAGGTTGGTTCGGCAATCGGCATCGACCACGATGGCACCCCGCTCGTCGAGCTTCAGGCCCACGCCTTCGGCGTTCAGGCCGGTGGTGTTGGGCACGCGGCCGATGGACACGATGAGCTTGTCGACCTCGAGCGTCTGCGCGGCGCCCTTGGCATCGGTGTACGCAATGCTCACGCCCTTCTTGCCGGTCTTGATCTCGCCGACCTTCACGCCCAGTTCGATCTTCAGGCCCTGCTTGGTGAAGGCCTTGTGGGCCTCCTTGGCGATCTGCTCATCGACGGCGCCCAGGAACGTGGGCAGCCCTTCGAGGATGATCACCTCGGCGCCGAGGCGGCGCCAGACCGAGCCCATCTCCAGACCGATCACGCCCGAGCCGATCAGGCCCAGCTTTTTCGGTACCGCGCCCAGACGCAGCGCGCCGTCGTTGGAGAGGACCAGCTCTTCGTCAAACGGCACACCCGGCAGCGCGCGGGCGTTCGATCCGGTGGCCACGATGACCTGCTTGCCCGTCAGCGTTTCCTTGGGCGTACCGCTGACCTGGATCTCGTACCCACCCTCCACCGCCTTGCCGAAGGAGCCGCGGCCGTGGAAGAAGCTCACCTTGTTCTTCTTGAACAGGTACAGGATGCCGTCGTTGTTCTGCTTCACCACGGTGTCCTTGCGCGCGATCATCTTCGCCACGTCCAGCCCGAGGCCCTTGACCTCAATGCCGTGGTCGGCGAAGTGGTGCGCCGCATGCTCGTAGTGCTCGGACGACTGCAGCAGCGCCTTGGACGGGATGCAGCCCACGTTGGTGCAGGTGCCGCCGGGGGCCGGGCCGCCCTGCGCGTTCTTCCACTCGTCGATGCAGGCCACGCTCATGCCGAGCTGCGCAGCGCGAATGGCCGCGATGTAGCCGCCGGGGCCGCCACCGATGACGATGACGTCGAATTGTTTGCTCATAGTGTTCCTTTTTGGCCCCCCAGCAGACTGAAGGGCGTAGCGAGCGGGATGCAGGGCAAGGCGCGGGTGCCGACGCACCGCAACGTAGCAGCGCTACGTGAGGATGCGGAGGACGGGACCCGCAACGCCGCCATGCGCCCGCGCAGTAGCCCCACCGATCAGATGTCGAACAGCAGGCGCGCGGGGTCCTCCAGCGCCTCCTTCATCGTCACCAGCCCCAGCACCGCCTCGCGGCCATCGATGATGCGGTGGTCGTAGCTCATCGCCAGGTAGTTGATCGGCCGCACCACGACCTGGCCGTTCTCCACCACCGCGCGGTCCTTGGTGGCATGCACGCCGAGGATGGCCGACTGCGGCGGGTTGATGATCGGGGTGGACAGCATCGAGCCGAACACGCCGCCGTTGGAAATCGAGAAGGTGCCGCCGGTCATCTCTTCGATGCCGAGCTTGCCGTCGCGGGCCTTCACGCCGAACTCGGCGATCTTTTTTTCGATGTCGGCAAAGCTCATCTGGTCGGCGTTGCGCAGGATCGGCACCACCAGGCCGCGCGGTGAACCCACCGCGATGCCGATGTCGAAGTAGCCGTGGTAGACGATGTCGTTGCCGTCCACGCTGGCATTGAGCACCGGGTACTTCTTGAGCGCGGCGACCGCCGCCTTGACGAAGAAGCTCATGAAGCCGAGCTTCACGCCGTGCTCCTTCTCGAACTTCTCCTGGAACTTCTTGCGCATCTCCATCACCGGGGCCATGTTGACCTCGTTGAAGGTGGTGAGGATGGCGTTGGTGGCCTGCGATTGCAGCAGGCGCTCGGCCACACGGGCGCGCAGTCGGCTCATCGGCACGCGCTGCTCGGGGCGGTCGCCCAGGTCAGGCGCCACCGGGGCAGCGACCTGCGGCAGCGCCGACTTCGGCGCACCGGTCGGGATGGCAGCCGGCGCCACGGCGGGCCTGGCGCCGCCGGCAGAACCGGAGGCCACCGCAGCCAGCACGTCGCCCTTGGTCACGCGGCCGTCCTTGCCGCTGCCCGCCACCGAACCGGCAGCGAGGTTGTTGTCGGCCATCAGCTTGGCCGCTGCAGGCATGGCCACGCCAGCCATCGCTGCGCCGGCAGATGTCGCAGGCGCCGCAGCCATCGCGGGCGTTGCAGCAGGTGCAGCGGCAGGGGCCGGTGCGGCGCCCTTGCCCTCGGTGTCGATCTTCGCGAGCAACTGGTCGGACACCACGGTGCCGCCATCGCCCACCACGATCTCGGCCAGCACGCCGGCTGCGGGTGCAGGCACTTCGAGCACGACCTTGTCGGTCTCGATCTCGATCAGGATCTCATCGGCGGCGACAGCGTCGCCGGCTTTCTTCTTCCACTGCAGCAGCGTGGCTTCGGCCACGGATTCGGACAGCTGCGGAACCTTGACTTCTACGATCGCCATGGAATTCTTTCGGTGTTCTGCTTGATTCAACGACAGGCAGGCGCGGCAGCGCGCCCCCTCGGCGCGCCGCCCGCCGGCATCACTTGGTCAGGACAAAGCCCTTGAGCTTGCCGAAGGCCGCGTCCACCAGGGCCTTTTGCTGATCCTGGTGCAGGTGGGCGTAGCCCACCGCAGGCGAGGCCGATGCGGCGCGGCCTGCATAGCCGAGCTTCTGGCCCTCGAGCATGTTCTCGTGGATCTGGTGCTGGATGAAGAACCAGGCACCCTGGTTCTGCGGCTCGTCCTGGCACCACACGATGTCCACCGCGTTCGGGTACTTCTTGAGCTCGGCACCAAAGGCCTTGTGCGGGAACGGGTAGAGCTGCTCGATGCGGATGATGGCCACATCGTAGGCGCCTTTTTCGTCGCGCTTCTTGACCAGGTCGTAGTACACCTTGCCCGAGCAGCAGATCACGCGCTTGACCTTGTCGGCCTTCTTCGCGATGTCTTCGCTCTGCTCGACCAGCACCGTCTGGAAGCTGCCCTTGGTGAACTCGGTCACCGGCGAGGTGGCGTCCTTGTTGCGCAGCAGGCTCTTGGGCGTGAAGATGATCAGCGGCTTGCGCAGCGGGCGGATCATCTGGCGACGCAGCACGTGGAAGATCTGGCTGGCGGTGGTGGGCTGCACCACCTGCATGTTGGTCTCGGCCGCGAGCTGCATGAAGCGCTCCAGGCGTGCCGAGCTGTGCTCGGGGCCCTGGCCTTCGTAGCCGTGCGGCAGCATCAGCGTGATGCCGTTCACGCGGCCCCACTTCACCTCGCCCGACGCGATGAACTGGTCGATGACGACCTGCGCGCCGTTGGCGAAGTCGCCGAACTGCGCCTCCCAGATCACCAGCGTGTTCGGGTCATTCGACGCATAGCCGTACTCGAAGGCCAGCACCGCTTCTTCAGACAGGATCGAGTCGATCACGACGAACGGCGCCTGGTTGTCGGCCACGTTCTCCAGCGGCACGTAGGTGCCGGTGTCCCAGCGCTCACGGTTCTGGTCATGGATGACCGAGTGGCGGTGGGTGAAGGTGCCGCGGCCGCAGTCTTCGCCCGACAGGCGCACCGGGTAGCCGCTGGCCACCAGCGAGGCGAAGGCCATGTGCTCGCCCATGCCCCAGTCGACGTTGATCTCGCCGCGGCCCATGGCGGCGCGATCGTCCAGCACCTTCTTGACCAGCGGATGCGGGGCCATGTTGGCGGGCAGCGTGGTGATCTTCTCGGCCAGGCGCTTCCACTCGGTCAGCGGGATGGCGGTGTCAGCCGCGTCGGTCCACTTCTTGCCCAGGTACGGCGCCCAGTCGACCGCGTACTTGCTCTTGAAGTTGCTGAGCACCGGGTCTGCCGTGTGGCGCCCTTCGTCCAGCGCCGCGCGGTAGGCCTTGGCCATGTCGTCGCCCAGCGTCGCGCCCATGCCCTGCGCCGCCAGCCGGTCGGCGTACAGCTTGCGCGTACCGGGGTGCTGCGAAATCTTCTTGTACATCATCGGCTGCGTCAGGCTCGGCGTGTCCTGCTCGTTGTGGCCGAGCTTGCGGAAGCAGGTGATGTCCACCACCACGTCCTGGCGGAACTCCATGCGGAACTCCAGCGCCAGCTGCGTGGCCAGCACCACCGCCTCGGGGTCGTCGCCGTTCACATGCAGCACCGGTGCCTCGACCATCTTCACGATGTCGGTGCAGTACACGGTGGAGCGCATGTCGCGCGGGTCCGAGGTGGTGAAGCCGATCTGGTTGTTGATGATCAGGTGCACCGTGCCGCCGGTGGTGTAGCCGCGGGTCTGCGACAGCGCCAGCGTTTCCTGGTTGACGCCCTGGCCACCGAAGGCCGCGTCGCCATGCACCAGCACCGGCAGCACCTGGGTACCCTTGGGGTCGCCGCGGCGGTCCATGCGGGCGCGCACCGAGCCTTCGACCACCGGGTTGACGATCTCCAGGTGCGAGGGGTTGAAGGCCAGGCTCAGGTGCACCGGGCCGCCGGGGGTGGACACATCAGAGCTGAAGCCCTGGTGGTACTTCACGTCGCCAGCGGGCAGGTCCTCGGGGGCGGTGTGGTCGAACTCGGCGAACAGGTCCTTGGGCATCTTGCCCAGGGTGTTGACCAGCACGTTCAGGCGGCCGCGGTGCGCCATGCCGATCACGATCTCCTGCACGCCCTTGGCGCCGGCCTGCTGGATCAGCTCGTCCATCGCGGCGATGAAGCTCTCGCCACCTTCAAGCGAGAAGCGCTTCTGGCCGACGTACTTGGTGTGCAGGTAGCGCTCGAGGCCTTCGGCGGCCGTCAGGCGGTCAAGGATGTGCCTCTTCTTCTCGACACCGAAGTTCGGCTTGGAGCGGATGCTCTCGAGCTTTTGCTGCCACCAGCGCTTTTGCGTCTGGTCGGTGGTGTGCATGAACTCGGCACCCAGCGTACCGCAGTAGGTTTCGCGCAGCGCGTTCATCAGCTCGCGCAGCGTCATCGTGTTCTTGCCGAAGAAGGTGTTGCTGGTGTTGAACACCGTCTCCTGGTCGGCATCGGCGAAGCCGTAGAACGACGGCTCCAGCTCGGGGATCGGCGGGCGCTCGGTGCGCTTGAGCGGGTCGAGGTCGGCCCAGCGCTGGCCGACGTTGCGGTAGGCGGCAATCAGCTGCTGTACCGCGGTGCGCTTGCGGCCGAGCTCGGAGTCGGCGCCCGACGCGACCACGATGCGCGACGCGCCCTGCTTGGCACGCTCGGCAAAGGCGCTGATGACCGGCATGTGCGGCACATCGCGTGCCTCGGTGCCATCGACCGCGGGCACATGCTGCAGGGCGTCGAAATACTCGCGCCAGGTCTCGGGCACGCTGCCCGGATTGGCCAGGTAGTTCTCGTACATCTCTTCGACGTACGGGGCGTTGCCGCCGAACAGGTAGGAGTTGCCCTGGTAAGAGACGTAGACGGATGAACCCGTCTGGGGCGATGGATCGCTCATCTGGCGCTGACCTCCGTTCCCCTGCAGGGAACATTAGCTGGTTGAACTACCTTCCGCGACACGGCTGAACCGGTTGGCGGATGCGACTGTGGCTGGAAGGGCCTTGAGTGCGAGTGGAATTGTGCCACCGAACCGCACCATTCTCAAAGCCGCGCGCGACGCCAAGACGCAAAAAAGGGGCCCGATGGCCCCCTGTCTTGCGCGAATGCACGCCGGCGCTGTCAGCGACCGGTCAGTCTCGCATTGGCGGCACGTGCATCAGGCCACGCCCGGGTTGCCCGCCATGCCGATCAGGCGCGGCTGGTTGAGCCGGCGCGGCGCCACCTTGCCGCCGCGCGCCTTGAGCCACTGCTCGGCCAGGTCCCACACCTGCGGCAGCTTCTGGCTGCGCGCCTCTTCGGCCACCGGCGCCCAGCCGGCCACCTTGTACTTGCGGGACGCATCCAGCAGCTGGCCGCCCAGGCGCATGTCGCTGATGCGCTGGCCCATGCCCGCGTTCGGATCGCACGCATAGGTCAGGCCGCCCACCCGCACCATGTCGCCGCCCTGCTGGTAGTAGGGGTCGGGGTTGAAGAGGTTGTCGGCCACGTCTTCAAGAATCGTCTTGATCGTCTCGCCGGTCATCTCGGTCACCGTCGCATACGAATAGGTGGTGGCGGTCATGTCCAGCAGCCACTCGCGGGTGATGGCCTGCCCCGGCAGCAGCGAGGTGCCCCAGCGAAAGCCCGGAGAAAACGCGATCTGCGCGCCCTGCACGTCCATCAGCGCATCGAGCAGCAGCTGGTCGCCGGTGCCGTTGAAGTTGCCGCGCCGGTACAGCGTGCCCTCGGTCACGGCCAGCCGCTCGGACAGCCTGGCCTCGTACGGCGCGCGGACGCGGTTGATCAGCGCGTCCATGTCCTTGTCGGCCGGCAGCATGTTGGCAAACACCGGCAGCAGCCGGTATCGGTAGTCGCTGACCTTGCCGCCCTTCACGTCAAAGTCGAGCACGCCAAGGAACTTGCTGTTGGACCCTGCGTTGGTCACCAGCGTCTTGCCGCTCTTGTTGCTGACCACGGAGGCCACCGGCATGCCGTCGTGGGTGTGGCCGCCCAGAATGGCGTCGATGCCCGTCACGCGGCTGGCCATCTTCAGGTCCACATCCATGCCGTTGTGCGACAGCACCACCACCACCTGCGCGCCGCCTTTCGGCCCGTTCGCGCGCGCCTCGTCCACCACCTTCTGCAGGTTCTCTTCCTGGATGCCGAACTCCCACTCGGCCACCATGTAGCGCGGGTTGGCGATCGGCGTGTACGGGAAGGCCTGCCCGATGATCGCGCAGCGCACGCCGTTCATCTCGCGGATGACGTAGGGCTCGAACACCGGGTCACCGAAGTCATTGGTCTTGATGTTCTGGGCAACGAAATCCACCTTGCCCTTGAAGTCCTTCTCGACGATCTCCTTGACCCGCTGCATGCCGAGCGTGAACTCCCAGTGGCCGGTCATCACGTCCACACCCAGCAGCTTGCAGGCGTCCACCATGTCCTGACCGTTCGTCCACAGCGCTGTGCCGCTGCCCTGCCAGGTGTCGCCGCCATCGAGCAGCAGCGCGCCGGGGCGGCTGGCCTTCATGCGCTTGACCAGTGTGGCCAGGTGCGCGAAGCCGCCCACCTTGCCGTAGCGCTGCGCCGCCTGCTCGAAGTCCAGATAGGTCAGCGCATGGGCGAGTTCGGTACCGGGCCGCACACCCGCCACCTTGAGCAGGTGTTCGCCCACCAGGTGCGGCAGTTGCCCGCGCATGCTGCCCACGCCGAGGTTGACGCTCGGCTCGCGAAAGTGGATCGGCTTGAGCTGCGCATGGCAGTCGGTCATGTGCAGGAACGACACGTTGCCAAAGCGCGGCACGTCGTACAGCGCGTTGGCGGCGGTGGCCGCATCGGCCTGCGCGTGGCGCCCGAGCCCCATGCCTGCAACGACGCCGGCGCCAAGGACCTGCAGGAATTCGCGGTGGGTAAGGTTCATATATCAGCGATCGTTGATAAATACGCCCAAAGAAGACCCGGTCGAGGCCGGGTCTGCAGGGTCGTCGCGCTTACTGGTTCACGGGCGACTTCGGGTCAAGCAGCAGCGCCATGATGTGCCTGATCTGCTGCTCGTTGAGGATGCCCATGTGCCCCGCGCGCGGCATGTTCGAGCAGGCGTTGTAGGCCTTGGAGTTGTAGATCTTGCCCCAGGTGTACTCGACGATCGCCTTGGACGCCGGGCTGTTCGGGTCGGTCACGCCGCGGATCTTGCCGTAGTTGTACAGGCTCGGGCCCAGCGTGCCGAAGGAGATTTCTTCCTTGCTGATCTGGTGGCAGTTGTAGCAGTTGCCGCCCGCCGGCGTGCTGGCGGTGTCGGTCCAGGTCAGGCCGCGGCCGCTTTGCGCAATCGCCTCGCCCTGCTTCCAGTCGCCAAGGAACTTGCCGTCCGACGGCCACTTGATGGTTTTCATCTCCACCGCCTCGATCGCCTTGGCGGTGTCCTTGTCGATGCCCTTGCCACGCGCATCGGCGGCGCTGCAGGCCTTCAGCGAATCATCGACGGCGGTCACGCGCTCGACCTGGGCGATGCCCTTGGTGCGAAATGCCTCGCGCACCATGCGCTCGGTCATTGCATCGAGTTCCGACGGCGCCGGTACCGCAGCGCAGCCGGCCAGTGCCGCACAACCCAGCGCAGCCCAGAGGATCTTGGCATTCATCGTGAGTGTCTCCTGTACTTCAGCGCTTGACGGTGGGCACGGCCGACGCAGCGCCCTTGGAATTGACACCGAGGTACACGCTCAGTGCGGTCAGCGCATCACTGCCGAAGCCCGGCTCGGGGAAGCGCTGCTGGCGGTAGCAGTCGTTCAGTCGCAATTGCATGCTCCACATCTGCCCGTTGGACACGCGGTACGCGGGCCACGCGGCAAAGCCGATGCCGTCGCCCGGGTTCTTGGTGAGGTTGGGCAGGTCCTGCAGACGGATGCGCTTGCCGTCTTCGCCGTGGCACGACGCGCACGAGAAATCATGCGTGCCGGCACGCTGGAAGAAGATGCGCTTGCCTACCTCGTAGAAGGTGCGCTCCATCAGGTGCGACTGCGGCAGGTTGAATCGCATGCCCTTGGACTGCGCGGCCACAAAGGTGGCCAGTGCCGTCACGTTGGCCATTTCGCCGCGGCCGAAGTCCGTCTTGGCGATCGCTGCGGCATCGAAGCCCTGCAGCGTGGCCATGCAGTGCACCAGACGCTGCTCGAGGTCCATCACCTTGTTGGTGTCGGCAAAGTAGCGCGGCAGCTCGACAAAGGCGCCCTTGAGCACACCGGCACCCTTGCCCAGGTCGCAGGCTTCCAGCGACGCATTCTTCGGCCCGCGCTTTTTCTTCCACAGGTCTTCGCCCTTGGCCTCGAACAGCTCGGCCGGGTTGCCGTCGGCCAGCATGGCGCGGTATTCCTCGATCGCCTGGGTCGATGTCTTGGGCTGCTGCGCCAGCGCTGGCATCGCAGCCAGGGCGGCCAGCGCAACCACGCCGCTCAGTCGGGCGGGCGCGTGCAGCGGGCGCTTGGTGAAGATCGGCATCCTTGTCTCCTGTCGTTGTGAAATCGGCCTCTGCGGGCCCCATGGATGCGGGTGCGCCAGGCACCCGCGCGGATCACGACACCGTGGCTTCGTCAGTGCGGGTCTCGCCCTTGTTGTCCTTCCAGGTCACCGACACCTTGTCGCCGGCCTTGGCGCCCTTGATGGTGAACTGCAGGAAGGGGTTCTTGGACACCGCGGGGCCCCACTCGGCGCTGAACACCGGCTTGCCGTTCAGGCTGGCGGTGACGTCGCTGATGAACCAGGCCGGGATCGTCTTGCCGGAAGCGTCGCGACGCTGGCCGGTTTCCATTTCGTGGCTCATGAGCACGCGCACGGTGGCGTTGCCGCCCGAAGCTTGAGCGCGGATGCGCATCGGATCTGCCATGTTTGACTCCTTGATCTGTGGATGATGGAGGACGGCGCGCGATCAGCCGCCGCAGCCGCCCAGGGTGACCTTGACTTCCTTCTTGGCAAAGAAGGCCTTGCCGTCGTTGGTGATGGCCACCGCGTACACGTCGGACGACTGGCCCATCTTGGCGCGGGTGGAGAAGTTGGCCACCACCGCTTCGGTGACGCCGAAGCTGGCCACCAGCGCGCTGGGGTTCTTCTCGACCAGGATCAGCAGCTGCTTGACGTTGGGCAGCGTGCTGGCAGCACCCAGCGGCACCACCGCGCCGTTTTCGGCGATGTCGGGTGCGGTCAGTGACACCGCGTCGCTGGCCGTGGGCGCAGCGCCACCGTAGGCCTTGATCGCATCAGCGATCGACTTGGCATCGAAGGCCGCCTTGTTGAAGGCCTGCGCGTACTGGGGGAACAGGCCGGTGGCGGCCAGCAGGCCGGCCACCTTGGCGCTGTGCTTGAGCATGTCTCGACGGTTGTGCATCGTCTCTCTCCTGTGATGAAAACGTGATTGTCGCGCGGCGTGTTGCCAAGGCGCCCTGCCCGGCGACTAGCGGGCGGCTCCCGCAGCCAGCCAGGCCGCGATCGCCTTGGCGTCTGCATCCGGCAGATTTTGCGCCGGCATCGGGATGGCTCCCCAGACGCCTTGCCCACCTGCCCTGATTTTGCCTGCCAGATAGTCTGCCTTGCCGGCATGCTTCTTGGCAATGTCGGCCCAGCTCGGGCCCACCAGCTTGCGCTCGGCGGCGTGGCAGGCCATGCAGTTGTGCTTTTGCGCGAGGGCCTGCGCCGCAGCGTTGCCCGGTGCCGCGCCGGGGGCAGCGGCTGCCGCCGGTGCCGCCGGTGAGGCAGGCGCCGCAGCCGCGGGCCGGGGCGCCGCCTGCGCCACCACCGCCGGCGCGCCACGCGGCTGCTCGGGGCGGGTGGTGTCGGCGCCGCGCTGCGGGCCCACCGGGCGGTTCTGCTCGGCGAGGTTGCCGTGGGCGTTGCGCGCAAAGTCGGGCAGCAGCGAGGCCACCTTCGGCTCGGCCGCGCAGTTGCTCATGCACGCACTGCCCTGCGCATCCCACTTCGGCACGCCCTTGAACTCGTTGCCGGGCCACATCGCATGGGCGGTGGTCTTGCCGTTGCGGTTGGGCAGGCGCTTTTGCACGTCGGCCATGTTCTTGTCCGACAGCGTGAAGTCATCGGGCACCACGCCGCCCAGGTTCAGCATGAAAGCGGTGACCGCATACACCTCTTCCACCGTCAGCGACTTCGGCGCGTTCCACGGCATCGCGCGGTTGATGTAGTCCCACAGGGTAGAGAGGGTGGACACCTTCATCAGCGTCGTGCGGCCAGGAAAGGACTCGTCGGTCAGGCGCGCCACACGGCCGGTCTCGATGTCCTTCTTGGTAGTGCCGCCCACCAGCGGGCTGAACACTTCATTGGATTCGCCAAAGATGCCGTGGCACGAGGCGCACTTGCCCTCCCACACATCCTGGCCCCTGGCCACGCTGCCCGATCCGGGCGGCAGGCCCTTGAAGTCGGCCCGCACGTCGATGTCCCACGCGGCCACTTCCTTGGGCGTGGCCGCACGGCCAATGCCCGGGAACTCGGCGCGTGCGGAGGCAGGCGCGGCTGCGCTCACCGCTGCGGCGGCCGATGCCTTGGCAGGCGCGGCCGACTGCGCCCAGGCGGTCGGTGCCACGGCAAGCGCCAGGGTCGTGGCCAGCCCGGGCAGCGAACGCGCCGCCTTCAGCGCCACGGTGCGCATCGCATCACGACAGCTGGACATTCTTCACCTCGCCGTTTTCCTGCACCAGCCACGACTGGATCGCGTTGTTGTGATAGATCGAGCGCGAGCCGCGCACCGCACGCAGTTGCGCGTAGGTGGCCTGCACATGGCCGGCCTCGTCCGTGGCGCGGCTCTGGATGATGGCCGGCTTGCCGTCCCATACCCAGTCGATGTTGAAGCGCGTGAGGCAGCGGTCCATCACCGGGCCCTGCAGCCGCGCCGCCCGCCAGTTGCGTCCGCCGTCCACCGACACATCCACCTTGCGCACCTTGCCGCGGCCCGACCACGCCAGCCCGCTGATGTTGTAGAAGCCCCGATCGAGCAGCACCTGGCCGCCCGACGGCGTGGTGACCACGCTCTTGACCTCCTGGATGCTGGTGTACTGGCGATGCACGCCATTGGGCATCAGGTCCACGTAGTGCAGCACCTCGTCCTTGGTGGCGTAGGGCTGGTCGCCCACCTCGATGCGGCGCAGGTACTTGACCCAGCTCACGCCCTGCACGCCGGGCACCACCAGGCGCAGCGGGTAGCCGTTTTCGGGGCGCAGCATCTCGCCGTTCTGGCCGTAGGCCACGAACACCTGGCCCGAGGTGATCAGGCTCATCGGGATGGTGCGCGTCATCGACGAGCCGTCGGCGCCCTCGGCCAGCACGAACTTGCCCTGCCGGAGGTCGGCACCGGCCATCTCCAGCAGCGTGATCAGCGGCACGCCGGTGAACTCGCTGCACGAAATCATGCCGTGGCTGTACTGGCAGGTCGGCACCGCCACGTTGCCCCACTCCATGCCGGTATTGGCACCGCACTCGATGAAGTGAAAGCGCGACACCGAAGGCAGCCGCATCAGCTCGTCCATGGTGAAGACCATCGGCTTCTTCACCATGCCGTTGACCATCAGGCGGTGCTTGGACGGGTCGATGTCCCACCAGCCCTGGTGATGACGCTCGAAGTGCAGGCCGCTGGGCGTGACGATGCCGAACAGGCTTTGCAGCGGTGCGAAGCTCACCGAGGCCTGCGCGGTCTGCGTCAGGCCCGGGCTCTGGCGGCGCTGCACATTGCCTTCGTACTTCGAGGGCTTGCCGTAGCCGTCGGTCACCACCGGCTGGCCCAGGCCCCGCGTGTGCTCGGGCAGGTTCAGGATGTTCGGATCGCCCCCCTCGGTGGGCACCGGGTTGCCCTGCGCATGCGACAGGGTGGCCGCACCTGCGGCCGCCGACGCGCTGGCTGCGGCGAAGGCGCGGCGAATGAAGTCGCGGCGGCCCTGCTTGCCCTCGGCAAACACCGTCTTGATGTCCTGCGGCGCGAGAAAGTTCTCGGGCGCCTTGATCAGTCGTCCCGAGCACGCACCGCCGCTCACCACCGCAGCCCGCGCCGCCGGTACCGCGGCCCTGTCCTGTTCCGAGTCTGTTGCTCTCACTGTGCCTCCTGCACCTCGCGCCGCTGTGGCGCCCGCCTGCCCCTGGATGAGCGCATGGTGGCGCCACATCCTTACTCAATCCTTATATGATTGATTACGAATATATTGGAGTCGGCGCAAGTATGGATCGGGGTTTACCCGATGCCTGGATGCCTGGGCTCAGCCAGGTCAGCGAAACTTGTAGTGGTCGCGGTTGAGCACCGCCGCCACCGCGGTGACCTCTTCGGGAAACAGCCCGAGGTTGAGTTCGGTGTTGCACTGCTCCACCATGCCGCGCAGGAAGCCTGGCGTGTTGATGCGCCCCTGCGGCCGGTAGATGGCCGAGCCGTCGCCGCCCACCTTGCGCGTGTGGCACTGCGCGCACTTGTGCTCGGCGATCAGCTTGGCACCCATCGCCAGATCGGCGTCCTTGAAGATCGAAGGCCCCTGGGCCTGCGCCTGCGCCACGCCAACCCACAGCAGCAGCGCCAGGCCACCGACCCGCGCCACGCGACGCCGCTGCATCCACCCATCCTTCATCGCATGCTCCTGTCTGCCGGTGCGCTGCACCTCGCGCCGGGATGGCGCCCGCGGTTCATCCACACACGATGGATCATCAACAGAAGGCACCGGAAGTCAATCCCCGCAGGCCGCGCCAGATGCGGAGCAG
>Ga0129333_10003599_pt1 | contig 14521 bp, 22 predicted proteins | sample CPB6_08_DNA_FD_94474 | JGI IMG/M metagenome (GOLD analysis project Ga0129333, IMG submission 94474) | Freshwater to marine salinity gradient microbial communities from Chesapeake Bay, USA - CPBay_Sum_0.6_0.8_DNA | ecosystem: Environmental > Aquatic > Marine > Coastal | place: USA: Chesapeake...
GACAAAGAGATTGTCAACCTCAGTGATTGACCAAATCGCATCAAGACCATGTTCAGTCTTGACCTGACTATAGTGATCGTACCGACGATCCTTGATAGCCTGTTCCTGCGCGTAAGCACCCTTGAGGGCGCCACGAAGCTCCTCGACCAGTGACTGGACCTCGGGCTTATCAATCTGACCTAAGTACCAGAGGACGTTGTGAATTGCCTCAAACTCTTTTGCAGTAAGTGTCACAGAAACCATACAATATCTCCTTTAATCAACTATAGATATATGGTAACACCAAATGACCCAAATGTCAAGCCTTGACTGGACGAACCAGTCCTTCATCACAATAATACAAGCGACCTTCAGCCGTGCGAACACCAATCGCCTGCTCAAAGTCCTCGGGGTCGTCGGTGATAAACTCGTAAGTACCCATGACCAAAATCTCGTTACAATCCCTGTCGTAAGTATAACCCTGAACCATGTCACCGATTTTCATCACAATCTCCGTAACTCGACTATAGATATAGTCTATGCCCAAACTTAGATAAAGTCAAGCCTTTTTATACAGAAAAATTACTTTACAAATCAACAACTTAGAAGGTTGTGTTGGACATGCGGGCAGCAGCCTGCTTCATTCTTTTAGTATTTGGGGGTTGGCCAGTACCTAATTCGTCGTGGGTAAAAATTCCGTAAAGTTTGATTACCCAAGGATCTCGCCCTGTTATAGTGTAAAGAATACTAATATCGGATGTTAATTTAGCATGTACTAGGGTTTCATTAGGTATTGCGTGTTTTAATACAGGATTATTTCCTACAAAAACATTATCGTCCTTGCCAAACGGCTTCATAGGATTTTCCTTTTTTACTTTGAGAAAATCCGCAATTCTATCAGCAAGTTTTTTGTTGCCAGATAGAATTTTTTTGCTTAATGTTTCATTAAACAATTCGCTAGTTTTAACTATTACCTTGTCCACAAGCCATAGCCCTAATTTTTTCCATCAATTCATCAGGGGTATGTGCAGTCCATACTTCGTCGTGATTAGCAGCATAAATCATTTCCGTTAGGATTTCATTCTTAATACTGCTGTCATTACGGCTTTCTACAAGGCGCTGGATTTGCTCCTTACTAGCGTTCTTATAAAAGTCCTTGATTTCATTGAGGCGCATAATGTATTTAGTAATGTGCGCCCCAATGCATGAACTCAATAAGATCAGGGTCAGTCACAGCAGGACCGAAAATGATCTCCTCGACCTCTGGTACAGGGATCTCAAGTTTGCGGGCAATGTTATAACAGTCATAGCCCTCAGCCCTGAGGTCTTTTACCATCTGTACGATATCAGGCGTAGTCATACTCTTCCCAACGGTTGTTGCGTGGCTTGCGCTTGTACTCATGCTTGTCATCGTGGCGCTTGCCGCGGAAGTTAAAATCCCTGTCAAAAAGCACACGATGATTGCGCTTTTTAGGGGCCTTTACAACAAAACTAATGCGTTCAGTTTTCATAGTAAAAAGTGTAATGGAAACTCAGTCCAAAGTCAAGCCTTAGTAAACTCTTGATTTGTATAGTATTCCAGTAATTTTAGCTGCATTTGGGCAACCGTGTTACCGTTACCTGCAGTTGAAAATTTAACGGGACAATCTCCCCAACGTCGGGTCTTAGTAAACTCACCTAGCCACCTACGATGCTCCTTGTTGTTTACATCAAATTTAACAACAGGTCTTAGATTGAACATTTCTAATGACATTATCAGCTCCAAACAAGTAAGTTATTACTTTGTATATAATTACATAAATGGTTAGCGATTTCAACCTGTTTTTTGTCCGAAACATGATACCGTCTTTTGGTGTGCCCATTGTCTTCGTCTTCATCTAATGTGTCATAATAAAACGGTATCATATGTTTATGTTTTTCAAAATATAAATGTCTAGGATTTTCATTAGCAAATATGGGTATGCTGCGAAAATTACTCATCCAGCCCTGCATAAAAATAATATAAGGTATTTTTTTATCAATGAGAGTGCGTATACCGTCACTAAGTATCCAAGCGTCTTGCAATTGCCTCAATTCAGGTACAAAAAGTTCTCTGTGGTAGAATTCTATAGCTCTTCTTTGTTCTTCATCACGAACGTGTCCGTACCCAGTTAGTACATTGTTTATAGTTTCGCTTACAATACTAGGGTTCACAAAGTTAGAATTTAGACTACTTAAATCAGGATGACTATTATAAATTATATTGTATATACCTTCTGGGTAATAAAATCTATCGCTTTCTAAAGGATACTCAATCCTGCCTTCGCTAGTGACGCCTATCAAAACAAAGTCGCAATTTTGCCTTATCATTTCATCTATTTGTAAACGTATAGCAGTATTACTACAAGCTCCTCTAGCTAATGTAAAAAGATCGTAGCCCAATGTTTTAGAAAGTATTTCAGTAAAATGTTTTCCTGCGCTTCCTCTACAATCTATTCTATCCAAATCTTGAGTAGCAGCAAAAAAGCTGTCGCCGCATACACCTATCATAGGCATTTTACATCATCCTCAAATAAAATTTGTAAAAGTTTTTTCTGTTTTTTTATTACTTCCTGTTCCCAAGGTAATTGAGTATATTCAGTGTATGAACATCTTTTGACATAATCATATGTATATTTTTTACCTTGCCAATAGATATCCCCATTTTTGTATACATCTAATTTTTTGTTTTCTATTTGATCTAAATGGATTAATTCATGTACGAACGGGAATACTATTTCTTTAGTTGCTAGACTATCATTTAGAATTATTTTTCTTTTACTTTTAGGATCTAATTTGGTTTCGCCGTAAGCGAAAGGTCCCATATTTCTAAACTCTACAAAAATTTCATTTGGTAATTTGAGATAAGAACTTAAAATACGTACAACGTTTTTTATAACTTTTACCTTATGTAAATTCTCTGGATTATCTATGAATTTGTAGCGTATATCGAACATGTTGATGCATCCGTTATATAATCAAAACTAGAAACCCTGTTCTCCTCAAGAATTCTCAGCTTTTCAAAATATCCTAGCCTGCCCCAATTACCGTGTTGTTCTTTTAATGATTGAAATAAATTACCTTTAGTTTTATCGGTATATAACATATCTGGTCGTACCATGATTGGATATATATAATCACAAATATTGACGTTTATATTATTATCTACTGCAAATTTAAAATAGCCTATCTGGCTACTGTGTATGTCTGGCACTGCCATTCTTTCTATTAATTTGTCGTATGTAGGGCTATCCATCATGAAAAACCAATCTGATACTGCTATGTCTAATAAATTCGTGCTAGGATTATTATGTAATTCGTACTGAAACGTATACACTGTGTTTGGTCTAGGTTTTAGTATAGTTTTTTCAATTTTTGCTGAATTTGTTTTGTCTTTTAATAAAAAAGGAGCTACATCAAATCTTGTGTCAAATACTGCATCATACTTTACTTGTCGCTCTCTTTGTTTCTTATCCGGCAATAGCATCAAAGACAAAAAAGCCGGAGACAGATAACAACTATAATAGTCTTGGACGATATCCATGTTTTTATAAGCAACTAGATTTTTACCATTAAAAAAACCATATGGACTTAGATAAGTGCTGCTTGGCTTCCAAGTAGCTATATAATAATCAACATTTTTAGCTACCTTATCAAAAAATTTAAATATTAAATCATGGGTATAACCAAATGTGCGTATGTGTCCTCGTAGCATTACAGCTATATGATCCATCATAATATTTTACTCTTGATGCAATAATCATACATATGCTGGGCCCAAACACTATGTCCAAACTCGCTAGGATGCATTATGATAAAAGCTTTATCAGGATCGTTAAATTGTATCTTTGCTTCCTGTTGCATGATATTGTGTGCGCTCATTATTTTCCTATCTTTATGCATGAACGTTTTATTATCGACTAGTTCCCATAATTTTTTATCGGCAGTAGATATAACACTCATGCTACGCTCTAAATATTTATTATCTTGCCAAGTATTAAACCATTCATCTAAAAAATGATAAAAAGCTTGATGCATGACAAATTTAATTTTGTAATGCTGTAATAATAATTGCGTCTCAAATACTTCTTTAATCCATCTATGCATAAACTCATGTTCATGGCAGAACATCAAAGCATATGTTTTAAGAAATTGATCTAAAGCAGGGTCTTTGTTAGGAACACTAAAAACCCAAGGACCAAATACCATAGTTTCAACATGACCTGTATCGGGATCTTTATAATAAAATTCATTACGTTCTGGACTAGACCAACCAATACTCACAAATAATTCGCTGGTATCACGTCCTGACAGGTATCCTTCTAGACACAAGTATTCCTTAAGTTTTCTTGCAATGGCTGTATTACTGATACTTGGCTGACTTAAATCAACTAACTCGTCTGCTTGAATTTTATCTTTAAAAAGTTGTATGTATCTATGTTTTTCCCTATAAGCCATATTGATAGGTTTAAGTTGACGATCAAAGTTATCACCTCCCAATTTAAAAATAGGCACAGGTTCTTCAACAGGATCAACTAATTCGGCGCCCCAGCACCAACTATCACCGCAAGCTATTAGTTTCATTTCTTAACCTTATAATTTCTTCTACAAAATCACTACATATACCATAACAGTTTGCTTTTTTTGCATTACATAATGTTTTATCAACATGCTCTGGCATGACCATTATACTTCTATCTGTTAGATCCTTACCAGGAAACGTCCAAATAAATCCAAAGCTAGTGAGTGTGTACTGATCATTCTCATGCCAAAAAAAGTTATGTCTCCAAGTATTTTTTGTAAAGTAAAGAAAAGCTTCAATGTTTTTACAGTGTATCCATAGTTTGCTGTTTCTTAACCAATATTCATTTACTTCATAATCAGGATTATCATGCCCTAATACTAATTTGTCATCAATAACTCTTACATCAACTTCAGCATGGTACCCTCGTTCTATAGCTAGTGCTACTTGTCCAGGATGATTTTCTTTTGTACTATCAGGACCGTTAAACAATCCTCTGTGTGCTATATAAATCATAAATTGTTTATAGTAACAAATGTTTGAGTGAAGCCGTTATCGATCGGAAAAAATTTGTAATTCTTAGGACCATAATACGTAAAAGGATAATCAACACCATATTGCATGTACTTGTCACCAAAAGCATATACGTTCTCATAAGCAAATGGATTTATAAAATTAAATGATAAGCCTTTATGTGCGCCTCGTACACAAATGTCAATACTGATATCACCGCCGATAAAAGCATCAAAATGTGTAAATTTTTCTAAAAACCTCATAAGTACATCTAATCTTTCTTGCTTATCTGTGTCGTATTCTTTATAGAGTTGTCTCTGTTCATTATTAGCATTTCTTCCTACGATAGAAAAGTTTACGCTGCCCCTGCGTAATTCAATGTGATTGCCTGTTTTAATTGGAAAGGGACTTACTTGTACTTCGTTTTCCAACCATGAAATTTCTTCTTGCGTTAGTTGAAACTCATTTATGACTGTCTCTCTTCCATCAATCCAAATACTATTTCCTAGACAATGAAAGCTTATAGGAGCTAGGTCTAGCATATCCTTTCCTATTTGTTTTTCTGTTTTTTCTCTGTTGCTGCCGGTATTGTAACAGACTTGAACATTTTCATTTTTAGCCCAACCCATAAACCATTCTTTGAACTTAGCATCTACAGGCATGCTTCTATCTGTCAGTACCCCGTCTACGTCAAATATGTAAAGATTTTTCATACTAAAAACTTATCCTTACTACTTCCTGGTACTTTCACACAAACTATTGTGCAATCTTCGTGGAATATAGGATCAGCTATTTCGTAAGGTTCAATCACAAATATATCTCCTGCTTCCAACTCTACATTACAAATTTTCATTTTACCTGATAACAATACATTATACTCAGTTGCTATTGCATGGTAATGAGATTGCCATACTTGGCCTTTAGGATGCTGCATAATTGCAACTTCAAAGTCTTTAGTTTTAAGTACGCTAGGTTCAAAATCTCCTATGAACCAACCTCGTGTCATTTCATCTAGCTTTTGAACTTTCATATATTTTTAAATCTTCCGGAGTACCTATAAAATTAATCTCGTCAGCATTTAACTTATAAACAGCAACTTTATGTCCTCTCTCAATGAAGTAGTTATAACATGGGCCTATGTAAAATTCATTATTAGTTCTATTATTATCACTAAACATTTGTCTTACACTTTCAACAAAGTATTTTCCTTTTTTCCAGTAATGTATGCCAGTTAATGCAAAGTTGCTTATTACTTGTTTTTCAACGACTTTGATTGCCAGATTGTTTACAATATCTACATAACTATGTTTTGGATCTTCGCTTTCAATCACAACTAATCCTGCATCGTATTTCCTTAGTTGCTTAAGAACAATATCTGCGTTCCACTTCATTATCTGATCACAATTAGCAATGATTAGTTCTTCATCATTGTTTATCAAATCTTCAGCGACTAATGCAGTTTCAGCAGCACCCTCGGTTTCGAAATCTATCGCTGCTATTTTGCAATTAGGAAATGCAGCAAATATGTTATTAGCTAAATTTTGTGTATACTGGTTGTCGTTAATTATAAAGATGTACTGCCCATCAATTTTTAGACTTCTTGCTGACGATACAAGCATCGGCATACCATCCACTTGAATTAATGGTTTCGGCAAACTATGTGTTGTTTTAAAACGGGAACCTTTTCCCGCTGACGGTATTAAAATATTCATCGTATATTTAGTTTTTACCAAATTAGCGATATAAATATTGTCATGTCTACACTTACCGATTTCATCGTAAATTATGGGAATGTCATAGAATTGGATTTTCCCAAATGGGATTGTGTTAACCTAACAAACATCTTGAACAAGCATCCGGGTTGGGTATACTATCAACCCCACAAACTCGGTTATAATAGATATGGACTTAGTGTTACAAGCTTGGATGGTAAGTTTACAGGCGAACCTGATTTATATAGTCTAAGAGAATACGCTCAATTAACTGGAAAAGTTTATACTGAGCAAGATTTCAAAATACGCACTAACGTTACAGCATTCATGCCTGAGATAGATGATTTTTTAAACTTTTGGGAACCTAATTTAGGGCGCGTACACTTTTTAAAATTAAACAAGGGCGGCTTTTTCCCCCCGCACAGGGATAACGGATTAGTATTAGATGTACAGTCATTTAGAATACTAGTGCCGATTTGTAACTTTGGTCGTAATGACATGAAATGGATACAAAATGAAGAAGTTTTGGATCTTAAAATTGGATATACTTATTTTATCAATACATGCTTACCACACAGTCTATTCAGTTTCGTTGACAACTGTATTATGCTAGTATTAAACGTGATGGTAGACGATTTCATAATAGAAAAGATGGTAAAGAAGATTGTTCCAGTTTAACTACTTTTACAATAACTGGTTAGATCCAACAAATATCTTTCAAGAAGGCAATGTTCTTGAAAGTAATGAAATTTTTTTAGATATTAATTTACCAGAAGATTTTTTTAAAACCTTACAGTTCACAAGACAAGCTATTAAAGACTATAAAATAAATGCTGCAGTAGAAGCATATAAGGCCTTAGGTTCTAAACCTGCGCTGTGTTTTAGCGGAGGGGTTGACAGTCAGGTAATGTTACAATGCTTTATATTAGCTGAAATTGATATTGATGTATATTGTTTAGTTTTTAAAAATAATTTAAATGTGCAAGATGTAAGTGCTGCCAGAGAATATTGTAAAAAATTTAATATCGAACTTAAAGAAATAGAAATTGATATTAAAAAATTTCTCCAACGAGAAAACTTTGATTACGGAATTAAGTACAAAAGTGCAAGTCCTCATTTTAACACACATTATAAACTTTTTAATTATTTAAAAAGTATAGGACATACCGGTATTTGTGCAGGTGGCGACACAGCCTATAGAGTTAATAATGTATGGGGTAACAACATAACCAGAAATCCTCTTAATTTTATAAACTATAGTCAAGAAGAAAATTTTCCTGTCATCGGAAATTTTTTGAGTTATTATCCACAACTTAGTTGGTTAATAAGTGTTTTTACTAAACCTTGCACACCCGTTCCTTTTAATTATGGTGGTAATAATTGGGCAGCAAGTGATGAGCAAAAATGGCGGTATCATGATAAAATAAATGGATATTTGAGAGCAGGGTTTAATATTACTGCCCAACCTAAAAAGTTTACAGGATTTGAATTAGTAAAACTTGAATATGAATACATGACTAATGATCCATTAGAATTTGAAAAACGATTTAGAAAACCACTCGAGGATATATTAAAACCTATAATGAATGGATCTCAATACAAACTAACTGAGGATCAATTATACGAGTTGCATATGTTGCAATCTAATAACTTTACTGGGAGTGTATTTTTTAGTAAGTTTGGTTTAATACAGGACTCATTTTGTCAAAACCCATTTTACTTCGATGACACTAGAGCGTGGGGTTGAACCTCTGCCAGGATTAGATTTTAAATGAGCCCCTTGAAATAACATATTATCTACTTTGTTGTCAGCAGTAAGCCAAAGCATATCGTATAGATGTATCTGATATGGCATATAATCTATATTCTTACAACGTGTATCATTTACAGGATTTATATGTGTTACCAACACTTTATAGTGTGAGGGCGTAAGTTCCCACTTCCTGGCTTTATCAGTTTCAATCTGGCACTTTTTGTTGATCCACTCGGGGTAAGCCCATATCCAAGAATTCCCGTGCCAAACATTACTTGTATCCTTAGGTTTTTTAAGTAACGGATGATTTATGTCTGGGGTAACTTCAGCGATCACATTTTTATAAAAATATGTGTCTTTCCAATCACCGTGATATCGTGCTATCGTGGGAAATCCAAACATAGCTAACACATCTATAGTAAAACCATTACGTAATGTAATAATCATATTGTCTTTACTATAGTATAAGTTCTTAGGCCAATTGTCATTTAATAACTGTCGATTGTTAATTCCATTGAAAAATTCATCATCACTTTTTAACAGATTTCCTATATATGCTTCTGTGAAGCCCGGATTATAGACAAAGGCTATTTCGGGATACTTTGAGCAAAGCAACTCAGCATACTGCATAGATTTTTTGCCAGATCCAATATTTCCATTTATTACGACTAAATCCACATCGGGCAAGGTTATATCTTCATCTTTAAACCGTTCGGTTTCAAAGTAAAAAAGATCACTAATTAAATGACAAGAAAACACTGGGTATTTATAAACTATTAATAAAATGATAAATAATAACATAAGAATAGGATATTTTACTATGCTAAGAGTAACATTTAAGGATGCTATTTCTAGAGATCATTTCTGCTCACGCTTTAAACTTGACACCAAAGTTGGTGAAACTCAAGCTGATATAAATTGGCATCTTTTGCAGTTCGCAAAATTAGACGATAACGCATTAGACTATGATGAAGTAGCGTTTCTACAAGCTCAGGCTGCCGGGGAAGATCATACTCCTGCTATGCACGAATTTATCGTCAAGGGCAACCCTGCAACTTTCGGTGCACACGCAACAGTAGTGCAAGATTTAGGTAATGGATTTTATTTAGTTACTTCTGACAATGGTACAGTATTAGGTGATCATGTAGATAGTATTGAACACAACAATACAGGAATGACATACCTTACGAATACTGTCGGCATAGATGAAATGAATGATACTCCCAATGGTCATGATTTAAATAGCAGCGATGCACAATGGCATAGAATTCGTGTAGCAAGTCGTTACAGACCCTTACTACCAAAGTATTCATTACACGATGTAACTTATAATAGTAAACCTGAAGTCATTGTCATGGATTCCGGTATTAACTTTAATCATGATCAGTTATCCAATCCAGATATTGAAAAAGAAAACTTTTATGCTTTACCTGTATTTGCCGGAGACTTTACTGATACAAGAGGTCACGGAACAGGTGTAGCAAGTATGATTTGCGGTAAAGATTTAGGTGTAGCTTCTTATCTTAAATTAGTAAGTGTAAAAATAGGAAGCACCACTCACAATGCCACATTACAAGAAGTAGGTGATGCGCTTGATGCAGTTATAAATCGAGTTGCATCTAACCCACTTAAAACTCACATTGTAAACATGTCTTGGGGTGTAGCTCGTTCTGCCTGGTTAGATAGCAAGGTACAAGCAATAATGGATGCAGGTGCTACAGTTGTTTGCGCTGCAGGTAATGATGGTATTAGCGTTGAAGATATTAGCCCAGCAGGAATAGATAGTGTAATAACTGTGGGTGCTATAGACAAATATGACATTCCATCAGGTTTCAACAATATAAGCCCAAGTGATGCCGGTGTTACTACCGGTCATGGTTTAAGTTTAGATTTATTTGCTCCGGGTGAAAATGTTGTGATTGCTAAAAACGATAGCACTAATACAAATACTACTATTGGATCTGGTACATCTCTAGCTGCTCCTTTAGTGTCAGGCGTAGCTGCAATCGTTGCTTCATTGCGCAATGGTTTAACTCCAGTAAGTGAATTAAAACAAATAGTTTTGTCAACTGCAACCAAAGACGCATTATTATTTGAAGATGATCGATTTAGTGAGAACCAAAACAATTTACTTTATGTAGCGATTGCAGACCCTAATGCAGCATACAAAGAAAATGACAACGCAAGCTATATTGGTCTATTCGCTAAAGACGGATGGGACGGTATAACTCAAGCCATTAATTCAATAAGCATTGACTTAAAAAATGCATTAGCATCATCAAGTGAAGTTATTTCTTCTTTAGTTCCGGGAGAAACTTTTGAGTACTCTGTACAATGGGACGATCCTGCAATGGCAGCTAAGTACGGTCAATTTGTAGATATAAACAATTCTACAGGTATTTTAACTGTTACTAGACCTACAGGTATAGAATTAGATGCAGACGTAAAAATGGAATATGTTATGTTTAGAGGCACATTACAAAGTAATAGCGTAAACATAGTATCTCATAAAATCTTCTTCTTATATGTAAATCCTAATTTGGATGTCAATAGAGCTGACGTAACAGCAGCTTTGACTGACATTAACAGCATTAGCTTTTACAACACTTGGGGAACTATTAAGTGATTGCATGGCAGTCATAAATTACCTAGAACTTCCGTCAAGTAATCATTGGATTGAACATAACTTTAAGGTTTATACTTATAAAGACCTCTTTTGCCCTAAAGATTATGATAATCTTAAAAAACTTGTAAAACACTATTATGCACGGGACAGTCATTATAGCTTTTTAATACACGGAGCAGTTATTAAAAATAAAGATACTAAAGTCAAATTAGTATCTAGTAATGCTAGTAACAGACATCAAGAAATCCCATTTGATTGGTCTTATCATAAAGATTGGCCAGCCCAAAACCCGTCAACTATTAAAAAATTTACTCAAAACTTACTTTACAGTGGTAGAGTAGATCCGCACTTTATAAAATTTATAAGAGAAATTGAAACCTTACCGCCTTTCAGTGACGAGCCTGAAAAATGGGTATGTTACAGATTACATTTAAATATGTTAGAAAAAACCAATGCTCTAACAATTCATTTAGACGGAGGTCTAAATCTTTATAACAAACCAGTTAAAGATGTACGGGCTTGGAGTTTTACATTTTATTTATGGGATCATAAAGAAAATGAAGGCGGAGAATTTTTCACAGAAGATGGATACGTTTATAAACCTCAACAAAATACCGCAATTTGTTTGAACGGGCATCAGGCACTTCACGGAGTTACAAGTAACATGTCTGAGGATGGAAGTCCTAGACTAGGTTTCACGACAAGATGGTTACATGTAGACGATATTAATTTTGCCGAAAATGAAAACACTATGATCTATGAATATGAGCCATTTTATTAAAGCTATATCTTACGAAGAAATCTTAGAAGTTTGGCAAAATAAACTCTGGAAAAATCGCGCAAGTAAAATCGAACCTAACAGTGCAATGGTTTATTTGAACGGATATGATTTAAAAAACATGACATATACACCTACCTTTTTAGGCTACTTTATTGAAAATACTATAGTTGGGGTAAACAGTGGACATAAGTGCTATGATAATTCATATCGTAGCAGAGGACTATACGTTGACGAGAATTACAGAAAAAATGGTATAGGAAAACAATTATTATTATCTACAATTGAACAAGGTAAGCTAGAGTTTGCAGATTTTGTTTGGAGTTATCCTAAACAATCAAGTTGGAAATGTTATCAAAGTGCAGGGTTCACTTTAAGTTCAGAGTGGCACTTGTCAGAAAATGACATAAATGCCTATTGTAAATTAAGCCTAGACGAATTGTCTAAAGTAGTCTCTTAAAAGTTCTTGATCTAATTTTATACCAGTTAAAAATTTATTTTGCTCTAAGAGTTTTATTTTATCAAGGACATGACTACCCTTACTTAAATTGTACAAATATTTTTTCAGTTCATCAATGCCTTTAATAGTGTTTTCTGTCTCTGTCCATAACGCTAGATAAATTTTTTGTTCTAGCACATCATATATAAGATCAGCATCTAAAAGTTGTTTAGTTTTCTCAAAATAATTTTGAAGAGGTATATCTTTTCCATTTATTCTAAGTAGGTCATTTCTACCTTTGTGAAAGTAAAAAGCTTCTATCTTTGAAAATGTATCATTAGTTTTTATAATTTTATTGTATATTGGTAATGTTACCTCTAATTCTCCGTCTTGACCTAAATTTATATAATAAAAATTATCTATCTCAAAATATCTATGTGGATTAAATTTTTGTTTGCTGATCTGATTTAAGAAGACAGGACCGCTTGTTTCGTTACTGCCGAATATAGAAATTATATCTTTTATTTTCTTACTTTTATATATTTGCAACCATTCTTGTTTTATAAGTGATAGTGTATACAAATTTAATTTAGGTAAATCTTTAGGTATATGTTTAATAAAAGCATCTATTAAATGACTATAACTAAGCATCAAATGATCGATTTCATATTCATTCACGAATTGCGTCAGTCCACCATTTATTAGATATAAATCTGTTACGTTTTCTGAACAAAGAGCAGGTAGAAAATATGTTGCAATACTACTACCATGATTTAAATTTTGTGTTAGCCCAACTTTCCCATAATACATCTTACTATTGCGTATTGCAAGTTTACTTAAAAAGTCATGGTTATGAACAATTACTTTAGGTGTACCTGTAGTTCCGCTACTAGTACAAATAATTGCGTTGTCGTTTGGTTTACAAAATAATTTGTTTTCTAGGTTTGAATTAGTTTTAGCTACTCTATTAATGTTAATTAAAACTTTACATATTTTAGAAAATAACACATATTTTGCTCTTGCATCTACGGTATCTTTAAATTCGTCTGCAAAAGTAATAAATGCATCAAAAGGCATCAATAGTTTTGTTTTGGGATCAACATAAGATGTATCATTCCATTTATCAATTCTTTCATAGTCAATAATAGCAATCGTATGACCTAATTCAAAACATGCGATTATAACAGCTACTTGTTGTATACTAGGTAAAAGACCTATGACTATCTTGCTATTAGGTTCTAAATTATGTTCAAGTATAAGATTTTTAAAAGTATCTATGTAGAAACAAAGGGTGTCAAAATTAACACTCTGATTGTTTTGTAAGTTATTATCTGTGTCGATTACAAAATCATGATATAAAATTTTTTTATTGATTAAATTTCTTGTAATCATAAATGATGGAGCGGGCGAAGAGGCTCGAACTCTCGACATTTACCTTGGCAAGGTAATGCTCTACCAACTGAGCTACGCCCGCGTAAAATTATTTATTTAAAAAAACCTTTGATTAATAAAATCTACCTTCATCTCGCATTCTTTTTATGAAAGTTAAATAGGAGCTAATAATTCCAAAACATTTAAGCTTTACTGTGCTAAACAAGCCGCGGTCAGTGATTTCAGGTAAAAAGATAACGCTATTATTATTAATTGCTACTGTACCGGGGGTGATTAATTTACCATTACTAGCTGTAACATAATCTGGCGGGGGCATTGGACTAGTGAAATAAAACCAATTAGGATATAAAGTTGCAGGTTGTGTTGCTAGCCAGGTTTGTAAATCAGAATTTCTCGCATTTATCCAAAACTTATTACCCTGCAAGTAAGTCGGAGAAACTTCTGTGATAGGTTGATCATTTCCTAGATATAATTTATTATCTGCGCGCCAAACATCTACCATGACGCTAGTACCGTAACTCAACGCTTTCCCTATTTGTTTGGGAGTATTAGCGTCTTCAAAATTGTTTCCGTCGAATATTCCACGGTAAGAAATATATATCATCAACTATTTATGATGATTTATTTACCCTGTCCGCGGTACTTTTTAAAGCTTTGTTTGCGGTTTTTATTCATTGCACTAGTTTTAGGATTTGCTCCCCCTTGACTAGTACGCTTTATCACTGTTTGTCTTTTGCCGCTTGTTGAACCTATAGCCATTTTTGTTTCCTTATTCTGTAGTCTTATTTA
>Ga0129333_10003600_pt1 | contig 14520 bp, 14 predicted proteins | sample CPB6_08_DNA_FD_94474 | JGI IMG/M metagenome (GOLD analysis project Ga0129333, IMG submission 94474) | Freshwater to marine salinity gradient microbial communities from Chesapeake Bay, USA - CPBay_Sum_0.6_0.8_DNA | ecosystem: Environmental > Aquatic > Marine > Coastal | place: USA: Chesapeake...
ACTTAACAACGGATTAGATAATCCTGAAAAAGAAGAAACCCTACAAACAGAGTGGAAGAAAGTATTACAAGGAAAAAGTAGCAAACAAATCACAGAAAGAGCCTTACGCTACGACTTGACCATCCCCTTTGCTCGCTACGTAGCAACCCACTACCAGCAATTACCAATTCCATTTAAAAGATACCAGATCCAACCAGTGTGGAGAGCAGATCGTCCTCAAAAAGGTAGATATCGAGAATTTTATCAATGTGATGTTGACGTAGTGGGGAGCTCGTCGCTGCTCAATGAAATTGAATTAGGCTGCATTACACATAGTATTCTGACGCAACTAGGCTTGAAGGGATATTCTCTTCGAATCAATCACAGAAGTATACTAGCTGCTCTCGCTGCTCAATGCGGTGGCTCAACACAACTGATTCCCATCACTGTCGCCATTGATAAATTAGATAAGATTGGGATTGAAAAGGTCCAAGAAGAGCTACTAGCAAAGGGACTTACCAATGAGCAGGTAAATGTTGTAAAAGAGTATTTGCAACTCAATGGAAATGCAGAACAATTGTTACAAGGTATTGAGCAATTATTAGGAAAACAACCTGAAACTAACCAAGGCTTGAAAGAGCTTCGCACTGTGATTACTACATTGGAACAGCAAGGCGTTTCCATTCAACTAGATCCAACACTGGCAAGAGGTTTAAATTATTACACCGGCATCATTTTTGAAATGAAAGCACCTTCAAGTGTTAACATAGGTAGTATTGGAGGAGGAGGACGCTATGATAATTTAACAGGGTTATTTGGAGTGCCTAATGTACCTGGGGTAGGGATTTCATTTGGAGTTGACCGGATTTATGATGTACTGGAAGAATTAAATTTATTCCCTACCGCCTTACAATCTGGAACACGTGTTTTATTTTTTAATTTAGGTACACAAGAGGCAACAGCTGCCTTTGAGCAACTTCAACTACTAAGGCAACAAGGTATTGCATGCGAATTGTTTCCTGAAAATGTAAAGTTTGACAAACAATTTAAGTACGCGGAGAAAAAGAAAATCCAATATATTGTCATCATTGGAGAAAAAGAATTGCAAGAGAAAACAGCTACTATAAAAAATCTAGCAACAGGTAACCAATTAACGGTTCCAGTGAACGCACTTCAACAAGAGATTTTATTTAGCTAATCGCCTATATACTACAGCGACTCATAAATCATAGCTGCACCCTGCCCTACTCCAACACACATGGTAGCCAATCCGTATTTTGATTTTTGTCGAGCCATTTCATAAAGTAAAGTCGTAGATATACGAGCACCGCTACATCCCAATGGATGCCCTAACGCAATGGCCCCGCCATTTACATTCACTCGACTCGGATCAAGTTCCAATTCTTGCATACAAGCTAAAGATTGTGAAGCAAAGGCCTCATTCAACTCGATCAAATCAATATCCTTGATGTGTAATCCTGCACGCTGCAAGGCTAACCGTGTAGCTGGCACGGGACCAATTCCCATAATGGCAGGATCCACACCTACCACAGCCATAGAGACAATTCTTGCATGAGGTTTTAATTCATATTTTTTTACCATGTCCTCACTGGCTAATAAAAGAGCAGAAGCCCCATCATTGATTCCAGATGAATTTCCTGCAGTCACCGTTCCTCCTTTTTTAAAGGCAGGTGATAATGTTGCCAATTTTTCTAGGGAAGTTTCTCGCGGATGCTCGTCATTCACCACCCAACTTATTAATCCTTTTTGATTTAATTCAACGGATACTATTTCCTCATCCCATTTGTTAGCAGCTTTTGCTGCAGCGTATTTTTGTTGTGAATGCAGCGCAAATTGATCCTGTGCTTCACGCGTAATTTGCCATTGCACCGCTACATTTTCAGCTGTTTCACCCATCGTAAATGGAGGGTATTGATGAGCTAGCTGTGGGTTGACAAAGCGCCAACCCATTGTAGTATCAAAAAGAGAAGCCGTTCTGTCAAACGCAGTTGCAGATTTTGCCTGTACAAAGGGAGCGCGTGTCATACTTTCTGCACCACCAGCCAAAATAAAATCAGCATCCCCGCAAGCAATTTGTCTTGATCCATCCATGATAGCCTGTAAGCCAGAGGCACATAATCTGTTGACAGTAGTTCCAGGAACACTAACAGGTAGTCCCGCAAGCAGTGCGGCCATACGCGCCACATTTCTGTTATCTTCTCCAGCCTGATTGGCTGCACCTGCAATAACATCACCAATCAACGCAGGATCGATCTGCTCATTTCTTTTCATCAAGGCACGTAACACAACTGCTAATAAATCATCTGGGCGTACTTGACTCAGCGCACCACCATATTTACCAATGGGGGTTCGCACCGCATCAATAACGTAAACTGGCTTCATGAAATTGATTTATACAAATATCCGTTAAATCATTTAATAGACTCAAGCAGAGTTATCTTTGCTCAAATGAACAAGACGCCCCGCAATATCAGAGAATTGAGTTATCCCGAATTGGAGCAGGTGATAGAAGAGATGGGAGAAAAAAAATTCCGAGCCAAACAGGTCTATGAATGGCTTTGGCAAAAACAAGCAATGAGTTTTGCGGATATGACGAATCTGAGTAAACAGTTGCGTCAGCAGTTGGGAGACACCTTTACCTTACCAGCTTTACAAATTGATGCCAAGCAATATTCAGAGGATGGCACAATCAAATTAAGATTTAGAACCTGGGATGGTCATTTTATTGAAGGCGTTTTGATCCCCACAGATAAACGAATTACTGCTTGTGTCTCCTCACAAATAGGTTGCTCACTCACCTGCAAATTTTGCGCAACGGGCTATCTTGAGAGAAAACGCAATCTCCAATTCGATGAAATTGTTGATCAGGTTGTTTTGCTCAATCAACAAGCGATACAGCTGCTTGATAAAAAAATCACCAATATTGTTTTTATGGGCATGGGCGAACCCCTACTCAATTATAAACAAGTATTAAGAGCAACTGAAGTGATCAGCTCACCAGAGGCCCTTGGCATGAGCCCTCGAAGAATCACCGTATCCACGGCAGGAGTTGCAAAAGCGATTCGTCAGCTAGGAGCAGATCGAGTTCGGTTTAAATTGGCACTTTCATTACATGCAGCCAATGATAAAAAGCGAAATGAGATTATGCCTATCAATGATTCCAATAATATCAAGACGCTTGTTGATGCCTTAAATGAATTTTACCAAGAAACAGGCAACGAGATTACACTAGAATATATCTTATTCAAAGATTTTAATGACAGCCTCAAAGACGCCGATGAGTTAATTAAAATCTTTAGACAGATTCCTGCTGACCTGGTCAACATTATCGAGTACAACCCCATCGATGAAGCACGTTTTGAAAAACCAACAGAAGAGCGAATTACCGGATTCATGGAGCATCTTAGCAAAAACAGAGTAAACGCTCGATTAAGACGTAGCCGTGGAAAAGACATCGATGCAGCCTGCGGACAACTAGCTAACAAAGCTTAACATTTTTTTTAGCTATTCCTTTAAACCCGATATCACATTTGTTGTCCTATACAGGTATTTGATATCTTAATCTTAATCTTTAAAAATGAATAAACTACTTATTCTGACAACAGCAATGCTTATTAGTGCTGTCGTAACAGCTCAGCAACCAGAAAGAAAAGGACCTCCCCCACCCAATTGGAAAAATGCGCAAGATAAAAAACAATCCATGCTGGAGGAGTTAGACTTAACGGATGCGCAAAAAGAGCAATTAAAAAAGGAACACGAAAAAGCATTAGAAAAAGTTCTCACGCCCGAACAAAAGAAACAGCGCAAAGAAATGCTTGATAAACAAATTGCTCGTAAAGACAGTGCACAAAAAAGACAAGCACAATATTTACAAAAAGCATTGCATCTTTCAGATGAACAAACCTCCAAATTAATTACGCAACAAGAGAAGTTTCAGGAATCAATGAAAAAATTCAAAAAGGAGGCAAACGAACAAATAATGGAACATCGTGAAAAAGTGCGCATAATGATGGAGGAGCAATCCAACAATTTAAAACAAATTTTAAGCCCCGAACAACTTGAAAAGTATAAGTCGATCATGCGCGAACGGATGCGAAAAATGCGTGAAGATGGCCCTTTGAGAAACAAAATGCAAAACGATGAACCCTACAGAAGAAGACCAATTGATAATCAAGATGGTCCACCTCCTCCTCCAAAGCCCCGCAAAATTGATTCACCCGAGTCTATTTAATATACTCTAAAGCCTTCTTACCTAAGAAGGCTTTTTTAATTAATCCCTTCCCTTTCTTGTATCTTTGTTCAGTCCTGTTGTAAAACAGCAACCTCTATGAAAAAATCTAACAGCAACCCGTTTGCCAAATTCGGTACCCGCAAATCAAATGCGGCCATCAAAGAACAGTTCCGACAAGAAAAAAGAAAAGCAAAAAAAGAACGCGAAGCTTTTTTTGATCAGAAAAGAGCCGCCACAAAAGGAACCACACCTGGAGCTAAGCCTGTAGCCCAAGTCAACAGACAAACGGTTACCCAGGATATCATGCCACTTAATAAATTCATTGCATACGGTGGTATTGCTGCTCGTCGAGAAGCAGCGGAGCTTGTAAAAAAAGGAATTGTAAAAGTGAATGGAGTCGTTATCACAGAGCCAGGTCATAAAGTGCTTCCAACAGATGTAGTAACAGTCAATGGGAAAAAAATAACTCGACAGCGCGAACTGATTTATATTTTACTAAATAAGCCAAAGGATTATATCACCACCACAGATGACCCTCAAAAAAGAAAAACTGTACTTGACATAATTGGTAAAGCTACCCGAGAGCGTATTTATCCTGTCGGAAGACTAGACAGAAATACTACCGGAGTTCTACTTCTGACAAATGATGGAGAACTAGCGCAACAACTCACCCACCCTAGCAATCAAATCAGGAAGGTATATCAGGTAACACTAGATAAACCACTAGAAAAGGCAGACTTTGAACAGATATTAAAAGGCGTAGTACTAGAGGATGGTCCTGCTCCCGTAGACGTACTTGCCTACACAGACTCCCGTGATAAGAGAAATGTAGGAATTGAAATCCACAATGGGCGCAACCGTATTGTACGAAGAATATTCGAACATGTAGGGTATGATGTAAAAAATCTAGACCGTGTTTTATTTGCCGGATTGACCAAGAAAAATGTAGACAGAGGCAAATGGAGACATCTCAATGAAAAGGAAGTACGGACCCTGAAGCATTTTAGTAAAGGGAAATAGTCATGAAACTTGATTGGCAAATCTTATCTGAAACAGAAAACTGGGTAGCCATCAATAAGCCATCTGGTTTACTATCAGTACCCGACCGGGAAGGAAAAGAAGTTTCCCTAAAGCAGCTTCTTCAAAAAAAATACGGAAGCATATTTGCCGTTCATCGCTTAGATAGAGATACAAGTGGCGTTATTTTATTTGCAAAAAATGAATCAGCCCACCGCCATCTATCTCAGCAATTTGAGCAACGAAGTACGATTAAAATCTATGGCGGATTGGTGGTAGGGAAACCTGAACCCCTCATGCAAATAATTAGTAGTCCGATTAAAGAACATCCGGTTATAGCAGGAAAAATGATTACGCATCGTAATGGCAAACCTTCGCAAACAGAATATACCGTATCAGAAGTTCTTTCCCCCTATAGTTGGGTCACCTTTCAACTTCACACCGGTAGAACCCATCAAATAAGAGTACATATGCAATCGATAGGCTATCCATTAGCTTGTGACTCAACCTATGGAGATGGGCAGCCCATTTTATTATCGAGGTTCAAATCAAGATATAAAATAAGTAAGGACGAGGAGAGCGAAAGACCATTACTCGATCGGTTAGCGCTACACGCTCTTAGCTTACAATTTCAAGATTTGGATGGCAAATCTGTTACGATTGAAGCGGACTTGCCAAAAGACTTACAAGTCACCATTTTGCAACTTCGTAAATACGCGCGAAAAACTACTGTTGATCTCCGGTAATTTTTAAAACAGATTTGATGGCGCTGTTTTTTCTGAGCATGGCGGCAACGCCACAATATTTTTCCATTGACAAATCAATAGCCTTTTTGACTTTTTCTTCATTGTCAGTTTTGGTTTCTACTTGAAATGTCAGAACAATATCTTTAAATATGCGAGGCAGGTCATCTGTTTGCTCCGCCTCTGCTGTTACAATCAGGCCCTTAAATTCAACGCGCATCTTCTGAAGAATTTCTACTACATCAACCGAGGAACAACCGGCAAGCCCAGCCAGCAACAATGCCTTAGGGCTTATTCCTTCTTTTACATTTCCATCCATCAAAACCTTTCCTGCATCTGGCTGTGTTGATTCAAAAAGTAATCCGCCTTTCCATACAGTGTTAGTTGTCATGTTAATTGATGTTTTTGGTCAGACAGAATATTATCAAGCGTCCACTCCACTTTTTTAGCAAAGGGATGCACGCGGGAAGCGCAATCTGTTTTCTCACAGATTTGACAGGAAAACGGCAGACAACCATCACTATGAACAAACAATTCCAATGATTCGCCAAATTCAGAGCGAACCAGCGTTGCCAGCTGGTCAATTTCGACATGGGCTTCATGCACATTCAAATACCAAGGCAGCGTCAAATGACAATCCAAATGAAGGATAGCCCCATACTTGATCACCCGAAGATTATGCAAGTCTACCCAATTGATATGTCTATTTTTATTTAGTAAAGAAACCATTCTCTCTAACAGCGTTAAATCGGCCTTGTCCATGATGCCTGCTATTGAGTTCAATACGATTTTATATCCGGTAAAAATAATGATGCCTCCAAATAGTAAGGCCACCACACTATCGACCCACATCCATTTCGTAAAAAAAAGTAAAATAAGTCCCGCTATAATCCCGATAGTCGATAAAGTGTCAGTTTGCAAATGGCGCCCACTTGCTACCAACGCCATCGACTGATTACGATTCCCTATTCGCACACAAGTAAGTCCAATTAAATAATTAGCAAACGCCGTTATGGCCACCAGCCAAATACCCGTGTCGATGCTAGATAAAGGCTCTGGGTAGAGCAAGGTTTTTATCGCTTTATAAATTGTCAAGGAACCGGCTGTCAAGATAAGCGTACCCTCAATAGCAGCAGAAATAAATTCGGCTTTCCCATGCCCGTATGGGTGATCTTTATCTGCAGGCTTTGCTGAGATATAAAGACTGTAAAGTCCAATAAACCCGGCAGACACGTTAACAATGCTTTCTAATGCATCGGTAAGAATTGCAACAGAGTTGGTAACATAGTAAGCAAAAAATTTAATTCCTAGTAACACTACCGAAAGTAAAGCGACCCACTTTTGTACCCTTAAATTCTGAATGGAGGATTGAGAAGATAATTTTTCAGACATGTGACTAGGCCGTTTTTTTAGAAAATTGAAAACGTAATGGAAACGATCTTAAGAATCTAGCATAGGTTTCATTACTCAGCAATTTTGAGTCCCGCATTGCTTTGTAGGTAAGAAATACACCGAAAGGAAATAACACAATACTCGCCATCCACATTCCCAACCATGGTGCGAGTGTATTTTCTTTTGCAAACTTTTCTCCAACGGTGCTAGAGAAATAAAATAACATAAAAAATATAATGGCAAAAATGAGCGGAGTTCCTAGTCCCCCTTTACGAATGATTGCACCCAGTGGCGCACCAATCAGAAATAGAATAATACAGGCTAACGAAAGTGTGATTTTGCGATGCCACTCGATTGAATGTCGTCGAATAGATCTAGATTTATCCTCCAATACAGTACGTAGCGACTCAGCGCTCATCTTAATAGAAGAAGCGACACTCTTGGTAGCCGAATTACAATTGATCAATGCAGTATCTGGCAATAGTTGATTAAACTTTTTTTTACTATTAATCGATTTTTTTTCACCAGATGACAACTGATCTGTTTTCCAAGGTTTTTGGAGAACCGATGAAAACGTAAATAAATAAGCCATATCCTCACTCATTCTGTTAATCACGTCCTTGCGTTCCTTTTGAATAGAGTCTAATGCCTTATTTAACTGACGCATACTAAACATGCGCTCATTATTCTTGTTAACACTATCTGCAGTACGACTATTAAATCCAAGACTTCCCAAATCAAACTGCTTATTATACGTTTTAAAACCTACCCGAATAAATTCACTCTTTGGACCTTCATAAGGATTTCCTCTTTCCTGATAACGCCAACCATCTTGTAGATTAAATTCGAGAATTCGTTTGTTTCCTGTAACTCGCATCACACCCGAGCGAGCCATGATGAAATTATCCTGTAATAAATTTCCCTGTTCATAAATAATCACATCTCGAATTACACTGTCATTAGATTCCTTTTTCCCAACTTTAATGGCATACCCGTTAATCCGATCGTAAAAAATACCTTCTTTCAAATCAAATGCAGGTTTTGCATATACAATATCTGCCAACAATGTTCTAGACTTGAGATTCGCGACAGGAATAACGTAATTAGAAAACAAAAATGCAATGACGGCGATCAATACACTGATGATAAAAAGTGGTCGCATGAATCGGAGTAAAGAAATACCCGCAGATTTAATAGCAACTAGTTCAAAGCTTTCACCCAAACTACCAAACGTCATTAAGGAAGATAATAACACTGCTAACGGAAGTGCTAAGGGGACCAGTACTGCGCTTTGATAAGCAATAAACTCTAAGATTACGCCGGCACCTAAACCTTTTCCAACAAAATCATCTATGTACAACCAGAAAAACTGGATAACCAGCACCAAAAGTGTAATAAAAAAAGTTGCAGTAAAAGGCCCTAGAAAAGCCTTCACAACCAATTTATCAAGTTTTTTAAACACGTATGAAAATATCGTCATAAAAATAGACGATTATAAGGGGATTCGTTAGTTACCCAGCCTATGAAACAAATCTTTAACTTGATGATCCCACAACAAGGTCTGGTCTTTGATATCCTTTTTCTCCGCAAAATCCTTGATTACCAAAATAGTTTGGTTAGTGATTTCTGATTTGTCAATAACAAATTCAAAGTACTCATTAGCCGGAGCTCCCTGCCAATGGTAACGAACCGACTTATCCTCAATGGCTTCTACTACATCTGCTTGTTCGACATTGCCATCCCAAGCGAAATAAAATACACCATCTCTCTCATCTACTTTATCTGCAAACCATTCACTCAGTCCAGCAGGAGTTGATAAAAATTCATATAGAATCACAGGAGAACACCGCACAGGAAATTCCAACGTATATAATTGCTTTGCCATTATAATTTCAATTGAGCCTGATGCAATAATAGAGAAAATAATAGCAAAACCAAAAAAGGGGTTTTTCTGGTCCAGGTTGGGTAAAATTCACTTGTAATCTGTCGCGCAGGAATCTAGTATTGAACATAAATACATTTTATGCGCATGCGCCAAATAAAACTTGGGACATCCATTACCATAAAGGATACCCCGAGCATGGAAAAATACCTGATAGAGATCAGTAGAATCAAAAGGATCAGCCCGGAGGAAGAATTAGAACTATCCGAACGCATCAAAAAAGGATGCGAAAAAGCCCTCCACCAGCTCATTAATGCCAATCTCCGCTTTGTCATTTCGGTTTCTAAACAATATCAGTTTCAGGGCTTGCCCCTCATCGATTTAATCAATGAGGGGAACTGTGGTCTGGTAAAAGCCGCGCGGAGATTTGATGGGTCCAAGGGGTTTAAGTTCATTTCCTATGCAGTTTGGTGGATTCGCCAATCTATTTTACAAGCTCTTGCAGATCATGGAAGAGTAGTCCGTGTGCCATTGAGCAAAATCAGTACCACTCAACAAGTGTACAAAACACAGTCTCTCCTAGAACAGCAACTAGAAAGAGAAGCAACCCTGGAAGAAATTGCAACATGGATGGGGCTACAAGCTGATGAAATCAAACATTGTTTACAAATCAATTTGCGTCATTATAGATTAGACGCCCCACTTGCAGAAGAGGAGGACCTTCAATTAGCCGACACCATTGAAGATAAAGGCGCTGAGCGTGCTGATATCCGTTTGGAAGGTCCGGTTTCCTTACGAACTGAATTAGCCCGCTCACTAGCAACCTTATCGAAAAGACAGCAATACATTTTATGTGCTTATTACGGACTGGACAGAGCCAAAGCATTGAGCTTGGAAGAAATTGGTCAAGAGCTTGGAGTTAGTCGTGAACGCATTCGACAAATCAAAGAAAAAGCAATTTCTAGACTACAACATGGCCATCGGTCACGCCTTTTACATTCCTTTCGGGGTGGAGCGTAAATGAAAGGCTTCTTATCTTTGCGCCCCTTATGTTTAATAATCTCCAGGAAAAATTAGAGTCGGCCTTTAAACATTTAAAAGGCCAGGGCCGCATCACTGAAATCAATGTGGCCACAACGGTTAAAGAAATTCGCCGGGCACTAGTGGATGCAGATGTCAACTTTAAAATCGCCAAAGATTTTACTGATCGTGTCAAGGAAAAAGCAATGGGTCATAAAGTGATCAATGCTGTCTCCCCGGGACAACTGATGGTAAAAATTGTTAAAGATGAATTAGCCGCCCTGATGGGTGGCTCGGAGGCAACATTGCAGGCAAAGGGAAATCCTGCAGTAATATTGATTGCTGGTTTACAAGGTAGCGGTAAAACAACTTTTAGCGCCAAACTTGCCAATTATCTCAAAAACAAAAAAGGGTTATCGCCATTATTGGTAGCCGCAGACGTATACCGTCCTGCTGCAATGGAACAACTGAGGATTTTAGGAGAGCAGATTGGAACAGATGTATTTATTGAGGCAGAAGAAAAAGATCCGGTTGTAATTGCAACTAAAGCCGTAGCCAGCGCAAGAAGTAAAAATAAAAATGTAGTCATCATCGATACGGCTGGTCGACTAGCTGTTGACGAAGCTATGATGAATGAGGTGACTGCTATACGCAATGCAGTACAGCCACAAGAGATACTATTCGTTGTGGATAGTATGACTGGACAAGATGCTGTTAATACAGCCAAAGCCTTCAATGAAAGATTGGATTTTACGGGTATCGTCTTGACAAAACTAGATGGCGATACCAGAGGCGGTGCGGCAATCTCAATTACATACACTGTCAATAAGCCCATTAAGTTTACCAGCAACGGAGAGAAACTGGAAACCCTTGATATTTTTTATCCAGACCGAATGGCCCAACGAATTCTGGGGATGGGAGATATTACAACCCTGGTGGAGCGGGCGCAAGAGCAGTTTGATGAAGCCGAATCCAAAAAACTGGAAGCAAAAATCCGGAAGAACAAGTTTGATTTTGCTGATTTTAAAATGCAGCTGGAACAGCTCAAAAAAATGGGGAATATGAAAGATATGCTTTCTATGATCCCTGGAGTTGGAAGTAAAGTAAAAGATCTGGATATCGACGAAAACGCGTTCAAGGGTATAGAAGCGATGATCAATTCCATGACCCCAGCCGAAAGAGCGGACCCCGATCTAATTGATATGAACCGTAAAAAACGGATTGCAAAGGGAAGCGGAAAGGACATTCAGGAGGTTAACAACTTCTTAAAGCAGTTTGCCCAAATGCGAGACATGATGAAGAATATGAACAAGTTAGGAGCATTTGGTAAAATGATGCCCGGCATGAGACGGTAAAACGGTCAAAATCCACTGAAATACCCTATATTTGCAACCCGGTTTTTACCGGGTTATTTTTTAACGCTGTTAAATTTCAATTTATGTCAGCCAAAATCCGTCTTCAAAGACAGGGCTCTAAGAAGAGACCGTTTTACTTCATCGTTGTAGCCGACTCACGTGCTCCCCGCGATGGAAAATTCATTCAAAAGTTAGGAACTTATAACCCCCTGACTATTCCTGCCACCATTCAACTAGATCGCCAAAAGGCATTAGAGTGGTTGAATAAAGGTGCAACCCCTACTGACACAGTACGTAGAATTTTAAGCTTCAAAGGAGTATTATACCTGAAGCACTTACTGCGTGGTGTTAGCCTAGGTTTATTTGATGAGGCTGCAGCAATGCAAAAGTTCACAGAGTGGACGGCCCAGCACGAAATCCAAATCAAAAAGAAAGACGAGGATAACCAACGTAAGCGTCGTGAAAAGCGTCAAGCGGTTCTCTCTGAAGCTGCTGCTAAAAAAGCGGCCGCTGCAGCTCCTGCTGTGGAAGAAAGTGCTCCTGCAGCTGAGAGCGCAGGTGAAGAAGCCTAATCAATCGTCAACAAAAATTGTTAATCCCAGTGTTTCCCAAACATTGGGATTTTTTTTGATGAGGCATATTGTTTTGCTTTGCAATTGATGGCCAGTTATCTCAAATTAGGAAAGATTGTTAGCGCACATGGACTCAAGGGAGAGGTAGTGCTTGAACATTACCTTGGTAAAACCTCTTCACTCAAAAACTTGGAGGCGTTATACATTGAAGAAAAAAAAGGAAATCTTCTACCCTACTTTATTCAGTCTGCAAAAAAGAAAACGGCAACAGAAGTTTTTATACAAATAGAGGGAATTGAAATACGAGAAAAAGCACAAGCGCTCGTTACAAAAGTAGTTTGGATACCCGAAGAAGAATTTCAGCGATTAGCCAGCAAATCTGCGCCCGCCTCCTTACTTGGATTTAACATCATTGAAAATAATACCGTACTTGGTGAGGTCGTGGAGGTAATTGAGCAACCACAACAATTGGTGTGCAAAATCATGATACAAGATAAAGAAGTACTGATTCCCTTAAACGAGGACACACTCCTTGATATTGATAATGTGATGCAACAAGTGCAGGTACGACTTCCGGAAGGTCTCTTAGCAATCTATCTTGCCTAAGTAAAAATGTCTGCGCCGGTTCACCATATCGCGCATTTTGATCTGGATTCATTTTTTGTTTCCGTCGAAATTTTACACAACCCTTCGCTAAAAGGAAAACCAGTATTAGTTGGTGGAGGTGACCGAGGTGTAGTAGCAGCCTGTAGTTATGAGGCCAGAAAATTTGGCATTCACTCTGCTATGCCCATGAGACAGGCCTTACAAAAATGTCCCTCGGCTATTGTTACCAATGCAAGCAGAAGTCAATACAGTCACTATTCAAGATGGGTTACTGAACTGATAGCGGAACGTGTGCCCATTTTTGAAAAAGCCAGTATCGACGAATTTTATGTTGACCTTACTGGGATGGACCGATTTTTTGGGGTCAACTCTTTTGCACAGGAGTTAAGAGCACATATAACCCGCACAACTGGACTCCCTATTTCCTGTGGAATTGCATCAGCTCGTTTCATTGCAAAAATGGCTACCAATGAGGCAAAACCCAATGGCTTTTTAGCAGTACCTCCGGGTAAAGAAACTGCTTTTTTATGGCCTTTACCTATAGATAAAATCAATGGCGTGGGAGAACATACTGCGCAATTATTGCGAGGTAAAGGAATTTACCGTATTGAAGACATCGCAAAAACTCCGGTGGAGTTGATGATTGCAATAGCAGGTAAATGGGGCGAATCCTTGTGGGAAAAAGCGCAAGGCAGAGGCAGCACCACCCTAATTACAGATTGGGAACAAAAAAGTATCAGCCACGAAAAGACCTTTGAAAAAGATAGCAACGACACTGATTTTTTAGTGCAACAACTATTGGAATTAGTAGAGGAAACCGCGGCAGATGTGCGTAGTGACGAAAAGATGAGTGGCTGCCTTACGGTAAAAATTAAATACCACGATTTTGAAGTCACTTCGAAACAAGAAACCATAGATTACACTGTACTAGATGATGTTTTACAGGCTAAAGCAAAAAAAATATTTGGAGAACTTTATCAAAAAGGAAGACCCGTGCGGTTATTAGGAGTCCGCTGTAGCCACCTAGTACCCATTACTATGCAAATGAGCTTATTCGATCAGCAGGTGGAAAAGCTACAACTCTACCAAGCAATGGATGCGCTCAACGACCGATTTGGGAAAAATACACTTACCAAAGCCGCTCATATCCGAAACACACGAGACGATAAAACGGAAGATGCAAATCTGAAATAGTAAATTTGTACACAATTATTAAAACAACTTATTTATGTCAGCCGCTTGGAAAGAATATCAGGAAAAGAATCAGGACCGATTTTTAACAGAAATGATAGACCTGCTTCGAATCCCTTCCGTCAGTGCAAAGTCTGAACACAAAGAGGATATGCTTCGTTGTGCAGAAGCGGTAAAAAAGAGTCTTTTAGAAGCCGGTTGTGAAAAAGCGGAAGTGATGCCCACAAAGGGATACCCGGTGGTATATGGTGAAAAAATAATCAGCAAAGACGCTCCGACTGTTTTAGTTTATGGTCACTATGACGTACAACCTGCTGACCCATTAGAACTTTGGCATAGCGGGCCCTTTGAACCCGTTATTAAAGATGGGAAGGTATTTGCCAGAGGCTCTGCCGACGATAAGGGTCAGTTTTATATGCATGTAAAAGCATTGGAGCTGATGTGCAAGACAAATACGCTCACCACCAATATTAAGTTTTTGATTGAAGGAGAAGAAGAAGTTGGCTCTCCA
>Ga0129333_10003602_pt1 | contig 14514 bp, 7 predicted proteins | sample CPB6_08_DNA_FD_94474 | JGI IMG/M metagenome (GOLD analysis project Ga0129333, IMG submission 94474) | Freshwater to marine salinity gradient microbial communities from Chesapeake Bay, USA - CPBay_Sum_0.6_0.8_DNA | ecosystem: Environmental > Aquatic > Marine > Coastal | place: USA: Chesapeake Bay...
AACATCTTTCCAAGCAGAGGCTCAAAGAGATCCTAAACTATTGAAGGTTGTTGACCTAATAATGTATTGGATTACTGTTATAAGGTCAGGGTGTATTAACAACTCATCAAATACAACTCTAGGGCCACCCATCGTAAGACTCACTCACGGTATAATGTATTCAAACATCCCATGTGTTTTAGAACAATACAATATTTCCATCGAGCAAGACAAAGGCTATGATATCAACACTTTAATTGGTAAAGTCATTAATATAAACCTAACACTAAGCGAAACAAGAGTTGGAGATTTTGGAACATACAAGCCAAGCTCAAGCAATCAGCTTGAATCGGATAACAACTACGGTTGGGAAGCAGTATTTAATCATGGTACGGTTGACCCTGGCTTCCCTGATGATAGAGCATTCTAAGAGGTAATCAATGAGAAATCACCTATCAAAAGGCTACGAGAGCGTAGTCCACAAAACAAAGAACATTTCAACCTCTTTGAATTCTTTAACCTTTGAAAGTTTTTTGAGGCTCATGGATGACTTCGACTACACTAATGGAACAATCCCAGCAGGATATGAGCATAGAGCAGATAACATTGCCTATCTAGTGTACGGAGATCCAACTCTAGACTGGTTGATATGCTGGTTTAATAACGTGTCAGATCCATTACAGCAGTTGAACGCAGGCGACTCAATAAGAATTCCAAAAGTAAGATAAAATGGCAACTAAAGTATTTACACCACAAATGTTTATTACAACGTCTGAAAAGACTGTAGAAAGCATTTTAAGTAAACAGCCTGCTACTGTAGGACAACTATTTGACTCATTAAGTGAGGATGATTTGAACTACGTCTTGTATTCACCTAGAGACAATAAGACTGGATTGCTAGAGGCTAGATTTAGTTTCTCGGACAAAGATTTTGGTACAATGACTCTAAAGCTTGTGGAGCTTTCAGATTCATTTGAAAGGTTTTTTGATTCCATAAATTATTCCAACTTTATTGTTAATGGGTTAGCGACTGATTTTGCTAACAACAAAATAAAATTAAATGAATTGTTTGGACTATCTGAATTTAAAGTTTATGTATCCTATGGTGTAGGAGAAAATTTAAACGATTGGTGTAAATTTTATAAATATACTTTGGGTGAGTCTAGAGTTACTTTTGATGACTTTGGGATGAAGATCATTGAAATGATTTTCTTTTCTGATCCTAATCCGTACTTAAGAATTAATTCTGTTGTTCAAAAAATAACAAAGTTACAAACAACTCCATATGATTTAAGCTTAAACATAGACAATGACCCTAGTACAAAAATTAATTTTGAAAGTGATGAGATACCTTTTAAGGTACAGCAATCAATACAACAAGATAGTATTAAATTAGCAAATGCACAGGAAGCTTTAAATAGGGCTTCTCTTCATTTAGATTTTGCAAAAAATGAATACAATTCTCAAGTAAAAAAAATTGAAGATTCTAGTAGAGATCGTATTGCTCATCTAGAACGATTCTTGGAAGTCACTATTCCATCCCCAGAAACTAATCAGCAGATATTGAATGCTAGAAGTATGCTTGCTGCTGTTAAAGAAGGTATTGAAAATAAAAAACAAAGCGCATACGATACTCTTGTATACCAATTAGAGAGACAATATGAAAAAGCTTCAGAAAATTATTCATACTATTTGGGTAAAACAAAAAATAAATCACCTAGTACATCAGTAAATGCTGATTATATTTTCTTAGCTATACATTCATACTTGGAAAAAGTTTTAAAAGGTAGTGACAAAAATATACTAATTTACATGAACAAAAACACAGGTATATTTAAAGATGTTACTAAACTACCTAAAGGATTTATAGAAATAAGACAACCAATAACTGGTAGCTCAAAAAATCCACTCATTGATAACAATACAAAGGTTGTGCTGGACTCAAAAATAAAAATTAGCAGCAAGAATGTATTTGTAGATTATTCCAAAGACCATTCGATAACAAAACTACCAAATTGGTTTGCGCCATTAAGAGATTTTTCATCTAAAGTAACAAAAGATGATCAATATGAAAATTCAGAATACGTTTTGCATATTGAAAATAATATTGATGTGTTAAATTTAATGAAAAAGCATGGGATAATAGACAATACAAATCAAGTAGTAATATTTGCTCCATTAAGAGAAATTAATAAACTCTACCTAAGATCTGTCGTTAACATTAAGGAAATCACCCCAGAGTATAAATCAAAAGATTATTTTACAGTAAGAAATAACAACCCTAAATTAGTAGAAATACCTCAGGAATATTTTGTTGATTTCTATACTGAATATATAAAATCTAATTTAAAAACTTCTCTGGGCATTGATAATCAATTATCAGATATGGTTGCTTTAGACGAGAGTGCTAATAAATTAAAAGAATACTACGACAACGATGGAATTGTATTCACCCACAATACTAAAAATTCTAATGTTTTAGCTTTAAATACTAATATCAATCTTTACGGTAATGCATATAACGTAACTGTAGCAGAAAAAATTAAGCACCTTGCTGTAGGATTCTACAATCAAAACGGTATTGATTCTTTCTTGGATGATCAGGACAAATTAAAAATAACAAGGGTATCAAATTTAATAACAACTTATTATAAAAATTCCATGAGTCCATCTAGCTTAGATGACTTTACAAAATTTATTTCCTCAGAAGTTTTTACTTCTAAAGATGGTGGTATTGTAGATATACTCCAAAATAAAATACCAAATGTAGAAAAAGCTTATACTTTAAAAGATGCAGCTATTGAGGGAGCTATAAAAAGGCCACGAACAATCTATTACGGTATTAAAGCTATGTTAGGTCATGAAGTTAGCTTAAATGATTTAAGTCCGAAGATATCAAATAATGAAGAAAATATAAAAATTAGTAAACAGTTGGAAGAAGATATAGATTATTTGAGTTCAAAGTTTAATAAAGACTATTTCTTTCTAATCTTAGCAAAATCTATAAGACCAGATTTAAAAGCCACACTTCCAGAATTAGTGAGTGAAGACCCACAATCTAAAACTCTTAGTGTCTTAAAGTTTGATAAACTTATTAAAGAATTATGTTTAAGTGTGGAAGTAAAAACTGTCCCATTCTATAATTTACAACAATATAATTCTTTAGGTAGGACTTGTATCCTTTACTCATTAAAAAATATGATTGCAGGTACAACCTCTAAAATTAATTCTTTAAATCCATTTACTGATACATATTCCATTATGGGAATAGAGCACGTTATATCTCCTAATGAGTGCTACTCAACTTTTACACTAGCTAAAGCTAGTCAAGAGACTGAAATTGGTACGGGTGTTGATGGTGGAATATTTACAAGTTTAAAGGAACAAAGAAGTTTGGAACTAACCAATAAAGCTAAAGGTTAGTGAGATTTTCAATGATATACCTAGCAAAAGTAGTTTCAAAAGCGCATGAATCAGAATCCGATAAGGGCATATTCTGGTGTTTCATTGAATCTCACCAATTAGGCCCAATACCAGTAAGGTACACATCCCCATACTATACAACATACTACGGTGGCATATTTGCGATGCCCGAAGCTGGTACTGAGGTTTTGATATTCCTTGATGAGCCTAAAAACACTTACTACTACCTGTCAAACGTAGTAAATCCAAAACCTAATAGTGACATCTTGGAAGCTTATGCCAAGAAGCTTCCAGCCTCAATGAAGGCTATTGTCGATAAGTATATCTACACAGAGAACAACATACCCCAAAGAATGACCTTTACTGATTACACCCAGCAAGGTCTGATCATCGACTCTAGAACACTTGAGAACTATGTTTCTACAAAAGTCCAACTAATATCTTCAGGTGGTAAAAGATTAAACCTTTCAGATTCACCAAAGTCCAATTTGATTTCCCTTAAAACTGAGCATGGTGATGGACTTGTAATAACATCCAAGCCAATAGGAACTAAGCGTCCTAGAAAGGACTCTCCTTACCCACTAAGAGCAATCGAGCTAAAATCGAATGGTAGCAATAGCGTTGTATCCTATGAATCAGAGATTAACCTATTAGTAATTGATGGTAGAGAGATTAACATTGAGAATAACTCATCCACTAAGCTAGGGGATTCTGGTGGTACTAAATCTGGTAATATTAACATCAAGTCAAAGAACTCTGATGTCAACATTGTCACAAACGGCGATACTAGTAAAATCTTTATAGTTACCCCAAAAGCAAGAATTCAGATTGACTCTGAGGGCAATGTGGTATTTGAGACATCTGGTTCTATCCAAATGGCATCTCAAGGCGATATTGCTTTAAAGGCCAATAACTCAATATACTTAGAGGCTAATAGCATAAATATGAAAAGTAACCAAGCTACTAAAATCCAATCAGGTGCTAAGACAAGCATCAAGAGTGGAGGACAAACTGCAATCCAAGGTAGCGAGGTCCACTTGAATTCTGCTCCCGCTGATAGTGCAGAGACTAAAAACCTTATAGAAGTTGAAAAGACTGATTACGACGAATAGCCATGCCACAATTCAATACTAGCCTATTTTTGGAACAAGCTGGCAGGGGCGATAACCCTATTGCAGCATTACAAATTGCATACGGTATGCCAGCCTGTATGCTCAACCTAACTTCAAGACTTTTATCACTTTTACCCTCAAGTGTTTTAGGGTCTGTAAGAGGTTCAGCAGCTAATGGAGCTAATAGAGCCGATGACGTTATTCGAGCCACACTAAGAAAGCTAGGTATATCATCTGGTTTCATGGAGTTCGAAACTGAGGACGGTTCTATACAATATGTTTCCAACTCTTCAGAAGACGGGATGGATGCAAACGAAGCTAACAAGTTCGGAGCACTATCAAACTTCCTTTCAATTCTAGGTGCTAGTGCAGGATTTGCTGGTGGTATTTACGCAAACTACCAAGCAGTTGCACAAGACATTGAGTACATTAAAGACTGCTTAGGTGGTTTTAGAACTTGGTTAAAATTTACATCAAACGGCGCAGCAGAGGAAGCTGACAGATTTCGTGGGATGACACAGGCTGAGTATGAGCAATACTTAAGAGATCAGTATGGTATAATCGTAGCCGATGTAAGAAGAGCCGCAGAGGTAAGAGACTCTGCTTATGCTTTAGTTGATGAGATAGATGCGATCCTAGCCGCAAGAGCATTAGATCCAGGCTTAGAGCCATTGTTTAATGGTGAGTTTGCAGAATTTGCAAGCAGCTTGAATGTCGAGCCTCCACCTCCCCCAGAACCAAAAGAGGTCATCAGGCTTTCATATGGCCCACCACGCTCAAGAAAAGGCAAGTTCCTCCTATCAGTAGACGGTCTTTATTACGACTCTCAAACTGACGGTATAGCTCCTGTATTGCTAGAGATTGATAACAGACTTAATAGCTCTTCAACCCCTACAGACTCTTTGTGGAGAATGGAGCAAGATCCTAACCTTGGTGGTAAAGGTAAGCAGTTCTCACTTCAAGATTTTGAGACCTATGTTAACACAATACTAGATCCAAATAATATTGATGAATCTGAGTCATTACAGCCTTACTACTCTGCTGACATATTACTTAAAGATTTAGATGGTCAGAAGAAAAGAAAGGCTTACGACGTATCAGCCCAAATTGCTAGCTTTCAAGCATCTGGAGCGTCCCAGCTACTAATTGCAAACCTAAAGCAAGTTCTAATTTCTGAGATATCTCACTTCAACCAAAAGATAAACAAGAGAAAGAAGCAGATAGAGCTAGCAGTAAAGATGCCAGTAATCTATGGTAAACCAAGTAGGGCAAGAAGAGGAAAGATTCCAATCAATGACTTCTCCTTCTTGGAAGGCATCAACTACATGGTAGACATTGAGAAGCAGAAGAAACTGTCATTCAATCAAGGTGAAGTCTCAAGCGTTGTCCTACCTATAGAAACAAGATACGTCCAGCCAATACAAAATTATGATACGGCTTCTCTGAACCATTTGCTTATTGCAAACCTTGGTATAGGACAACTAATCTCAACAAGCGTTAGCGGTACTTCAGGAGCAACATTAAGAGTAACTGACTCTGTGGTAACTGACGGTCTACTTGCGCTGTACAATTACATCTCTTTCGATGTAGAGTCACCATCATCCAACAACTTCTCGCTATTCAATAGTTCCAAGGTTGGGACAGAATTAAATGGGATGTTGGTAGCAGAGAGCACCAGAGAGCTATTGAAGAGTGGAATAGGGATTCCATTCCTGAAGGGAATCACAGACTATTCTGAAAGCAGCGGAAACCCCAAAATGGGCAGCTATGTAAGGCTCCCTGATGCCCCAGCCCTACAGGACTTACTATACAATAAATCTGGAGCAACTATAGACACTTGGGTAAACGTTCCAAATTTAACAGTTTCAAGTGGATACAATCAAGAAGTCAGCGGACTCTACAGACTAATACTAGCAAACGAAAATACTGGTATTGTGGATGGGGCACAGAAATATGATAATATTCTAGCTATGCCATACGATAATGGGTCTAAGTTTACCCACGGCATCGTAATGGGATTCACAAGAGATAGAAGAATAACTTCTGACGCTCTACCAAGTAACTCTGAATCGGACAACCCTGCATCTGCAACCTGTTTCTTTATAGCACCAACACAATCATTTGATTCATCAAGCGTAGGGTTTATTTCAAAGTCTTTGGATGATTCTGGTAACTGTTACGCTCAAGACGGGTGGTTCAATATGAAAGTGCCCGTCACCCAGGTTACAAGCGGAGTTTCGTTTTCTTCTTGCTCCAATAACTTCTGCCATGTTGCCGTGTCATTTGACCCAACATTGAATCAGATCTCAATTTACTTGGATGGACAGGTAATGGCAACTTCAAGCTATGAGAGTGTATTTGGAAGTTACTATAGTAGAGTAAAATCTTTGAACTACCCAACGTTTAAGAGAGATAACTCTTTTGAGTATACCTCAAGCTCAATGTCTTACACAACATCCAATAATCTTAAAGCTGGGCCAAGGCTCGGGACTTTCTTTACACCCTACATCCTGGGCGGTGGATTTACAGACGGGATTCAGGGCAATGGGTTCATGGGAGGCGAATACGGGGGCATTACGAGCGGTTTAAAGGGCTACCTGGGCTGTACCAAGATCTACTCAAAGGCTCTCGATTCTGGTGCAATCCTGACAAATTTTAGGGCCAACAGAGATTTCTTTAAGAATGTAGAAATTGAACCTCTAGCATAGATAGTATAGTATGGCAACTCCTACATCAACTACTGTATATGGAAGAATAGTTTCCAATACCTCCAAGTCAGTAATCAAATCAAAAGTTGATAAGCTGACTGGTTTTAAGTACCCTTTAGAGGCAACACCACTAAGAGGTACTTTTAGCAAGCAAACTGGTAAGAATTTAGTAATGAACATGATAAACTCATTACTTAAAACTTACAAGGGGGAGAGGTTTATGCTACCAAATTATGGATGCAACCTAGCTGACTACCTAATGGAGCCTTTGGACGAGACTACATTTAATGATATTCGGGACAGTATTGCTGAGTCAATTACAGACTATTTAAAGCTTATAACCATAAATAAGTTACAAGTATTCCAATCGGAACCATCTTTTAGATTATCTAATGTGCTGAACGTAAAGTTATTCTGCACTATAAAAGATGAGGAAAACAATAATCTAGAAGTAAACATTAAAATCTAATGGTATTCTCCGGCACAGTAGACTCAGACTTTTTGAAGCTCATACCTTCTGACTTGGATCAGAAGGAGAGATTGATAGATTACTCAGCTAGTGATTTTGAGTCTATCCGAGCAGCACTTATAAGCTATGTAAAGGCTACCCACCCATTAGATTATTCCAACTTCTCTGAGTCGGACTTCGGTATGTTTCTGATTGAGTTGATGGCTGCTGTAGGCCACATCCAATCCATGAAGTCTGATTACCTTGCAAACGAGAACTTCTTGAGAACAGCTAGACAGAGAGCTAGCGTTAAAAAGTTGCTTGAGCTAGTCGGAGTTAAGCTAAAAGGCCCAATATCATCCGCTGCTAACGCTAGGTTGTCAGTAACAGTCCCAGGTGGAGTAACAAACGTATCAAGCGTTGTAATCCCAGTAGCAAATAGAACATTCACAATCACCTCACCAGAAGATGGGGGTGAACTAACATTTACAATCTACAAGGTCAATTCCAATGGTACTGTAGATATCGAAAATGCAACAACCGATTTAGCATTCGATGTCACTCATACAGTAGAGAGCAGCATTATAATTAACGATGCTGTAATCTTGGAAGGCGCATTAGTCGTTGAAACAGGTTCTTTCCTATCACCTGACTCCGTAAAGACCGTAGCTTTAACGCAATCACCCTACGTTGAGAGAAGTGCTCAAATCTTCATTGAAGGTAATGCTGACTCAGAAGGCATTTATACCGAAGAAGAAAATATTTACTTTGCTTCTGGAGCAAGTGATAAAATCTTCCAAGTAACCACCAACGATGATGGTGCAGCAGTTATAATGTTCGGTGATAATACTGTTGGTAAAACCCCTTCAATTGGAGACACCTATACAATCAGCTACAGAGTTGGTGGTGGTGAGAGAGGTAACTTAGCTGCCGAAGTGGTTAATGTTCCTGTAACTGTAAACCTAATATCAACATCAACAAACTCTTCTACTGCAACCTTGGAGAATACTTCGAGAGCTACAGGTGGTGCTGAAGCAGAAACAATTGCTCACGCAAAGAGATATGCTCCTCTAACCTTTAGAAGGCAGGACAGACTTGTAACACTAACAGATTACAAGGGCTTTATCAACTCCTTCATTTCAAGCTATGGATCAACCGGGAAGGCTAACGCTGTAGTAAGAAGAGCTTACTCTTCAGCAAATATTATCGACCTGTTCGTTCTTGAGAAAGCTTCAGGTACTCAGCTAAGAAAAGCCACACCTGAGTATAAGAGACAACTTCTAGCTGCTATTGCAGAGAAGAAGATGCTGACTGATGAGCCAGTCGTAGTTGATGGTCTCATAAGAACTTTAGATTTGGTCCTAACTGTAACTTGTGATAGAAAGTATAAACTAAAGGAGGATGAAATAAAGTTAAAAGTCAGAGATAAAATTCTAACTTACTTTAATGTTGATAATACCGACTTTGGTGAGAGCTTCATACCACAAGACTTAGTTAGATCCCTAGTGGAGATCCCAGAGTTAAGATACGTCACAATAGATAATATTGTGGGAAACGTCAATGTGGATTTCAATGAAATTATTCAATTGAATAACATAAGCCTAAGCATAAGTTATATCTAATGGCAAGCAAGGTCTACTTAAATAACAATCAATTCTTTAAGCCAAATTACCATGAGGCTCTAGAATACTTAATTCCAAAGTTCTATATCAATGACGATATTGAAACCTTTGGAAAAGCTGTGGATTTAAGAGACCAACTCATAAATAGCCATATTGCAATAGCTTCAAGCATTTCATCTGTAATCCCAATTGATCCGGTAGTTGGAACCTATCTGAGTTCAATTAATACCTTAGAGGGGATTGCTCCTTACTTTGTAAAGCAGAACGAGCTAACAAAGATATCAACACAAGAATTTAACAAGTATATCCTAAAGAGGGTTGGAAAGAATATAGCAAACTTCGAGACTAGCGCAGAATTCTCTGAGTACTTGTCTGATACTTTACTACCGTCAATAACCTTAAATGCTCCTACAAGCTACTTCAACCAAGGTGACGCTGTAAGCGCAAGCCATAAGTACTTGATAGAAAACTTAGGATGGTTGTACTTCCTTAACACAAGTGGGGCTACCTATAACCCTTCTGCATTCGTTCATGATATTTTAGTATCAAAAACTTTCGTAGGTCAGACAATAGATTTGGATGATGCTATGAAGGGCTTGAGCGAGTTCATATTTAAAAATAACCTATCAAGCTACATTCCAACTAGCTTTGCTTCTGGTACAGCTACTTACACTAGTGGGACACAGCAACTAGATAAGCTAAAGACTTGGATGGAAGTTATTTACTCTCCATTGTACGCTGATCGCTCTGATTTTACTGTCAGAGATAGATTTGAATTGTTTATCGAGAGTAACTCAGTAATTAATAAAATGATTTCTAATGGACCTTTCATGAAGTTGATAAGGTCATTAGCATTTGCCGCATTCGACACTAATAGCGATGCTGAACAGATTGAAGCGTTCTACAACATCGACGAATGCCCAGAAGAATATTTACCATTCCTGTCAGACTTGATAGGGTGGGATCTGTTTGGGTCGGACCCTTCCAGATGGCGACTACAGCTTAAGAATGCTGTGGAAGTCTATAAGAGAGTAGGTACAAAAAAAGGAATTCAATTTGCCTTTAATTCATTATATCCAAAGGACCAATATAGAGTAGACATAGGAATAACAGAGCTTTGGGAATCATATGTCCCATTCTTAATCTATTACTCCTTAGCTACAGAATCGTCAATATTTAAAACCCCCCAAACATTCAACCAACAGATTGCCCAAGGTTTAGGTATAGAGGGGTACTCTTCTTCAAGCATGGATGAGAATATCAAACTTGCAGTTGATAGAATACTCCTAGAAACCTATCAGGCTTTCACAATTAAATTTACCCCACATATACCAAATGTTTCTAATGGATTTACTTATAGAGGAAGACGATATGCTATTCCACCATTTGAGGAGTATCCATACTACGTTAATATTGAACTCGACCAAGAGATGGTCGATTTTATCACAGACAGGTTAGTTTGCTTTGGTGTTCGAGAAGCGTTCGCTTTACAAGTCCGTCAATACCTGATTGATAACACTTTAACACCAGATGAGGAGATTAGAACCTCTAGCTGGCTATTCTTCACTAGCGGCTACAATGAAGCTCCAAACTTAGGTGATCTGGTAGTAGACGGTGATAAGAAGTTTGAGTATGCATCGCTTTGGAATGGGAAGTCATCCCACTTTAAATTGATTCTAGATGCAGCAGATTTTAACTTCGACTCTGAGGATGAATACTCAGTAAGCTCTGGATTAGCAATGCAGAGAGCGGCAGAGATCGTGCATAAGTTCTCACCTGCCCATGCTATACCATTAATTAATCTTCAGCTATCGTCGGTGGATACAGCAACATTTAGCGAAGATAACTTACCAATAATAAACATTGATAAGGAAGATCCGTTATCGTTAAACCTGCAATCCTCAGGTGCTTACATAAACTCCTATAAGAGAACTTACAATACCACAGGGGTTAGCTGGACGAGGGAAGATCTTCTTAGGTTGATGTCTACTGCAACAACCGTTACAAATGTGCCTAGAAATACATTAAGAAGAAAGAACTATGAGATGGTGATGCCAAAGGATGGGTATTACGACCACACAGGATTTAATATGCCTATGTCATGGTCAAACGATGCCCTGAGCGGAATGATCCTAGGATTTATCCCAAGCTCATTATCCTTCCAATCAATCTCAAGCGTCCACAATCTTCCAGCCGTTTATAGTCGCTGCCAAACATTAAATTCTAGCGCATCCTTCTATGGCTACAACGTAAGCAACACCATTGCTTGCATGGGCCTATACCCAAGCAGCATGGAGTATCATGTGGACTATGGGCAAACACCACCAATTTATATCCTGATGCACAAACTGAAGGAGCAAGAAAGATACCTACAGGTTTCTGGTGATGTGCAGACTGCTATAGCCCTAGTAACCCAATATAGCCCAAGCAGCGAGGAATATCAAATCTTAGTTGGAAGACCTTGGTTCAACGTGATCCAAAGTAACTCAAATAGAATATCTAATGAATATTCTAGCACATTTCCTGCCTCTGTCTACGACTACTACAATTTTAGATTTGGATATGATTTACACGCCCTGTATAACATATACACAAAACAATTTGAAAGGCATAGACTGAACGATGGGATAGCTAATTTAGATGGTCCTAATATATTTTCACATATATTTGGCTCCATAATTAGAAACTCCGATTTCGATTTGTTGGGAGCTAGTGCTGGGGCTTTACTGACTACACATCTCTCAGCAATACAAAATGCTTCAATATCTACTGGACTATTCACAGTTTCTGGTGGAGCCACAGTCGCAAGTTCAACTAATTCCATGTATGTTGGAGTACCTGAATTAAGGGTATCCTCTGTAGTTGACGGTGTTGAATTAATTCAAACCTCAGGTGTTGGGTCAAATATATTCAGAGTATTTAAACTACCAAGCTCACTAAAGAAAACATACAACGATCTTTATATGTTTGATAGGACTTTCATTCAGACAAGATCCAGTAACGGATTACCAAGAATAAAAGTTGATGTTAAAACATATACAAACCCATCAGCAGAAGGCCATCCACTAAGTGAAAACTTCCTACTACCTGATCACAAGTTTCAGTTCTCTGTTAATGCCCTAGCATCAAATAGGGATGGAACTAGATTAGGAAGGTCTAACGTAGGAGTATGGATTCACACCAAGGAAGAGGGTGGGAAATCATGGTCATACTCTAAAGACGGAGTATGGGTTCAACATGACGCTATACTAACTCGTTCGGACCTTTTAGAAAATTACTCCCACATACTATCCTTTACTCCATTGGATAGAGAGCCTGGGAGAGACCCATCTGTAGGGTACAACGCATTAAACTGTATCAGCTTTGCTTCTGGGCTTGATCCCGGTTCTGATCCTCTGTTAACTTTCACAAAGGAGAACTTCGAAACTCTAAACGTACAGTTCAACACAAATAATAATGTGCTTGCTCCTACTCCTGAGTATCAAAAAGCTTTTGGCCAAGTTCACAGGAAAGACCAAAACTATGTGATTGAATTTTTCATGATTCCTAATGGTGAATCAAATGGTGATTTCATCCTATTCGACTACATAGATCTTGTTGACTTGACCATGAACAAGCTGAGTAAATACCTCGTATCTGGAGATCCGCTTCATTACCCAATGAGACAACAATTCTGCCCAGAATTAAGAATTGATTTGGGGAGAGAGGGAATCCTAACTCTGTTCTCGTTCTGGAATGACATTGCAGGAAAAAATTCTTATACAGGAATTGCAAGTAGGGATGCTACTATTACTAGTGGGATTCTCTATAATAATGGTGGATCAAGGGCAGATTTCAGAAGTGACTCTTCTTGGTATGGACCTACGAAGATTAATAATCTAATAACAAGTTTAACTGTGAGAGTTTAATGCTACTAAAAGGATTTGCAGAACATTTAGCTGACATATTGACAATCAACCCGTACCTTAGTACGATTGAATCTGCAAGCTCTATATTAGATGCTTCTAATTACACCTTTCAAGCAATGACGTTTGGAAAGGATGCAGAAGGATTCAAGTATCACGCCCATACAATACTGGACGAAGATAGCGGGATCTACAATAGTGGAATTTTAGCTTTCAAGAAATACAATGATGTTTCACCTTCGTCATACCATTCTTCGGCAACCAAAGCTTATTTTTCTTCTACATACAACTCAATTCCTAACTACCCACATTACTATGATAGTCGGCTAGAGCGTGCCTCAACTATTACGAATGTGTCTGCTGCTGGTGAAGTTGGTCACTATATGAACCCTGCAATCACATCATCACTATCGAGTGTTTGGAATGTGGTAGGTGGATTCGCTCCGTCAACATTAAGCACATACCAAGTATTTGATACTCATGGTACCTATTTGTTTAGTGGTACTTTGAGTAGCTTTTACAATTCAAATGGCTTATTAGACTCAAGTGGATTCCTAAAATCTTCAGATTTAACTGGGTTACAAACTCAAGAAGTTCTTGATGGTATACCTAATTTGAATTTAGATTTTAAAAATATGTTAAAGCTGCCGGACTATGTGACATTTAGTCGAACATCAGCAGCGACATACTTAGGGAAAGATGGACTTATTCATTGGTCGGCGCATAACTTGCTGCTGCGGAGCGAAGAGTTCAATAGTGCGTCGTGGTCTAAGGTGAATGTCGCGGCGACAGCCAATGCCGCAGTAGCACCAGATGGCACGACGGAAGCGGACTTTTTGGCGTTGAACGGCACATCGTCAGTGCAGCACTACACCGCGCAGGTGTTTAGCTCAGAACTCGGCAAAACTTATACTTTCTCTATTTACGCCAAAGCAGGCGAGTACGGCTTTATCCAGATCGCGTCAAGCACAGGGTTTAGTATTGGCCCATACGCCAACTACAACCTGTCAACCGGGTCGCTTGGGTCTGTCAATCTAGGTACCTCATCCGCTGCCATATCTGACGTTGGCAATGGGTGGATGCGGATTTCATTTACCTCAGAATGCACGTCTGCTAGCGCTTCGGCGCAGTTCATCGTCTCCGTGCTTTCCGCAGACACGGCCTCGCGCATCCCGACATACAGCGGGTCCACATCCTCCGGCATCTACCTCTGGGGCGCGCAGCTAAACCAAGGCAGCGAGGTTCTTCCGTACCGCGCCACGACTTCGGCAGCGTTCTACAGCGAACCCGTGTTCGAGTGGGACGCGGACGGCAACG
>Ga0129333_10003603_pt1 | contig 14514 bp, 4 predicted proteins | sample CPB6_08_DNA_FD_94474 | JGI IMG/M metagenome (GOLD analysis project Ga0129333, IMG submission 94474) | Freshwater to marine salinity gradient microbial communities from Chesapeake Bay, USA - CPBay_Sum_0.6_0.8_DNA | ecosystem: Environmental > Aquatic > Marine > Coastal | place: USA: Chesapeake Bay...
TATAAAACTACTTATAATACATCTTCATATAATTTATCTCAATGGACTTATAATAATGATGATAGTGTTTATCATATGGGAAAAGTAGGTATTGGAACTGCTAATCCTTCTACAGAATTAGATGTTATAGGTGATGTAACAGGTAATACTAAAAATTTCAAAATAATTCATCCATTAGATGATAAAAAATGGTTACTACATGGTACTATTGAAGCTCCAAGATATGAAAATATATATAGAGGGAAAAAAACAATTAAAAATGGCAAATGTTCAATAAGCATAGACAGAGATTGCAATGAATCGGGTGGAATGTCACAAGGTACTTTTATTGCATTAAATAAAAATTATCAATTATATTTACAAAATAATAATACATATGATAAAGTAATTGGGGAAATTGGCACAGATGGTATTATCAGAATACGTTGTGAAAATACTACTGATGAAATTGAAATTGATTGGATGGTTATAGGAGAACGCAAAGATAGCAATGTAATTAATGAACCAATTACAAATGCAAAAGGTTCGCTAATATGCGAGCATTATATGTATGGTTATAATGAAAATAATGTTGATACGTAGATTATGTATTATTTAAAAATGAGTACATAATTTATAAAATATCTTAAATTTCAAAAAAATTATAAAAATTATAAAAAAATAAAATTATGTACTCATTTTTATTTTATAAATATATTTATACAATTTATATAGAGAACTTTATTACATACTCAATGTCTATTACATTACAAAATAGTAATATAGTTATTAATGATGGTACAAGTAATTTTATATTAGAACACATGAAAACAACAGGTACTCGCAAAAATAATATTGAAACCAATACTCCCACAATATCGCCCGCATCTCTTGATGTTACTATCAATGAAGTTGCAAAAAATGAACATGACAAGTATATTATGTTTACATATGATTTAGACAAAACTTACTATAAAATAGCAGCAGATGAAACAAACTTAATAGCATGGTATAAATTAGACGATGGGTGGTTTGATAGTAGTGGTAATGACAAACATTTAACACAATATAGTCCAAGTTATAACGGATTTTATGATGATACAGCATTTTTTAATGGAAGTACTTACTATGAAGCCGCGAATGATGGTTATTTTAGTCCCGAAGTATTTAGTATTTCAGTATGGGCTAAATTATCAACTATGAATACTGTTCAGGCAATCGCAAGTTGTCGTATATATCCCACATCTGGATGGTCTATATATAGTAATTTTGACAATTTAGAAATTTGGTTACATAATGGTTCATATACTGTCCATGGTACTTATCCTAAATTTTCAGGTATAAATAACGGACAACCTTTATATTGGAAGCATTTAGTAGTTGCTGTTAATAATCCAAATAATACAGTTAAGGTATGGGTTGATGGCATTTTAATTGATACACATAGTGGAAGTAGTATAGGTTATACTGTTAATAAAACTCATCCATTTAGAATTGGGGCAAGTGAAGCAAGTAATGCTGCTAATTATAAATTGAGTAATTTAAGTTTGCTTCGTGATTTTAGAATGTATAATACTGAATTAACAGCGGCAGATGTAGCTATATTATATAATAATAATAACAGTGATCCTCCTGTAATTTATCAAAAAGACGATCGTAATTTAGTAATATGGAATAAATTTATAGGCAATCTTGATGATAGCAGTGGTAATGGCAATAATTTAATAGCAACTGGTGCAGTTACATATGACACGCAAAACTATATATTTAATCAGTCATCAGTATATTTATCTGGGGATACATATTTTACAGCACCAACTACATTAGATATGTATGAGGTATGGTTAAGTGGTGGGATAACATTAAGTGCATGGTTTAAAGCAGATCCAAGTAGCGATACTTGGGCTGGCATATATGAAATTAACTTAGATGCTAATAATCGCTTGGGGGTAGCTAAAAATGGCAGTAATGCTGATTTATGGATAGGTAAATTAACTGGTGGTAGTACATGGAATGTTAACACTGTTGTATCAAATAGCACTTTTTTTAATAACATATGGCATCATTTAGTTTTTATTATAGATGGTTCAGGAAATTGGGAAGTATATTTAGATAATGTCAAAGCGAATAATTATGCGGCTACTGGACAACCTCCGCTATCAACATTTAGAAATTTGTATGTAGGTAATACATTAGGTGCTACTAATAGGCAATTTAAAGGAAATATAGACGATTTTCGTTTATATGATACAGCATTAACTGGAGATGAAGTTGAGAAATTATATTATAGATCTTGTCAAAATTATTATCGCGATTCTACCAAATATACTTTAACATTTCCTGAAGATACCACGTGTGATGTTTTAGTTGTTGGCGGTGGAGGAGGTGGTGGTATGGATATGGGTGGTGGTGGTGGTGCCGGAGGCTATGTATATACTCAAAATTATTCCGCTACAGCTAATACACCTATAACAATTTATGTTGGAGATGGAGGTGCTGGTGCACCCGGTTCCAATACATTTGGTCAAAATAGCGGGCATCAATATAATATTAATGCAAAAAGTGGTTATAATTCTTCTTTTGGTGATATTATTGCATTTGGCGGTGGTTATGGCGGTAGTTCTGCTTCTGGTCATGCATTAGGTGGGTACGCTGCAGATGGAGGCTCTGGTGGCGGAGGTGGCGGTTATGACGTGACAGGCAGAGAGGGTATGGGAATATCAAGTCAGGGTAATAATGGAGGTGGGGGTTCTGGTTCTTATTATTCTGGTGGTGGTGGTGGTGCTGGTGAAGTAGGTGGTAAAGGCACATCAGCGGGAGCAGCTAAAGGTGGTGATGGTTTATATAACGATATAATGGGCGTTGGTTATTATTGGGCAGGTGGTGGTGGTGGCGGAGGTTATAGTACAACGGGAGGAAATGGTGGATTAGGTGGTGGAGGTGGTGGTGCTGTTAATACTACATATGGAGGTGCCGGATATAATGATGGAGAACCAGGTGGTGGTGGTAGTGTAAATAGTCATGCTAATACACCCGGTGGTAGCGCAGGAAGGCATACAGGAGGCGGAGGTGGTGGTGGTTCGCATTATCAAGGTAATAATAAAGGTGGTGAAGGTGGATCTGGTGTTGTAATAGTTAGATATACTTCAAAATATCAGAGTTACGACTATGATCCTCAATGGAAGCACAATGAAGCAACGCCTACAATGAAATTTTTGGGTAATGTTGGTATAGGTACAAAATCATCTGATAATTACACATTAAATATTAAGGGCAATATCAATATATCTGGCAATGTTTATAGTAAAGATGGTGAGCGTAATTTTAATAAAATAACTTATAATGTTTCGAATGGTTTTGGTCCAATTATTGTTGATAAGGCTGTAATATTAGCAGAAGAAGCGACAGGGTATAAAGGGTGGCATTATGTAAAATATTCTTCGTCTGCTGCTACTAAATGGTTTCCATCATATAATACTCGCGAAATAATACCTCCAATAACTCACAAATTTATATTTGATGAATATGGAAGTTTTGATAAACCATTTCCTGAAGACTGGGACGAAATAATATTTATACGCGACGATAGCAATATGTATAGAAAGGGATCTGAATATGGAGTACAATATTCATATATGACACGTGAACAAATGAGAAATATTGTTACACGAGATTTAAATTGGACATCAACACCAATTAAAAAAACGCAAAATGGTTATAATCAAAATATTTATATTTTCAACTTATTTAGCAATACAACATATAATAATCAGTCACCATTTATAATGTGTCAAAATAGAAATTCATCTGTTGCAAGTGATTTGGTTTATCACGAAGAATATCAAACAATTAATAATAGCGTTTCAACTGCTGCGACAGGAAATTGGTTTGCAAGAGCAAGTGTTACGCAATATACCAACATATATGTTTTAGTAAGAAATAGTAAAGACTTTAATGTAAGAATACCGTCCATAATACCTACACCTTATTATACAGATCTCACTAAGTATTTGCAGTATAATGCGGAACAAGCAACCGGTGTTAAAGGTTGGAAATTAGTTAGATTTTTACCACCCAATTTAGGTAGATGGTATTCAGGAAATTATTTTACATCAACTAATATGGAAGTAACGGCATCATTGGGAACTTCTTATGATTACACTAATGAATTTATGGTTCCATTTGGAACATACGATGAAATATTTTTTTCAACTCGTGATATGAAATATTGGCTTTATACAAGTAAATCATATATATTAGGATCTTATCAGAATACAGCAAGAAATGTTATTTCATCATCATCAAATCCGAACCCTCATACTGTTCTTTGGTATAATAGAAGTAGTAATACAGAAGACCCTTGGATATCTATAAATAATCATACATCATCTCCTAATTTAATGCTCTATGGTGAAAATGGTAATGGAGTTCATACATCTTTATTAAATGACTATGGTGGTATGTGTGTTTTTGTTCGCGATTCCTTAAATCCAGTTTCTGAATATTCATATGATACTGAATATAAAATATTAAAATTTGAGCATAGTAAAGGTAATGAAAATCAAACCGAATATATAATTGATTTTCCAGTTGAAACTGAATGTGATATTCTTGTTGTCGGTGGTGGAGGTGGTGGTGGAACACGTTTTGGTGGAGGTGGTGGCGCAGGATTATTGATATATAAGGAAAAACAAAAATTTAATGGCACAGTTATTGTTAAAGTTGGTAAAGGCGGATTAGGTGCACAAGATGGTAATGGTAGTAAAGGTAATATTGGTATGGACAGTATATTAATAAGTAATGTAGAAACTCTTATCGCTAAAGGTGGTGGTGGTGGCGGACATGAATACGTAAATGGTGACGATGGTGGTTCTGGAGGAGGTGGTTCTTATCCTACAACTGATTTTGGTGGCAAAGGATCGGGTGATAAATTGGCAATTAAATCAATACCAGCTATAATTACAAGTTTGGGTAGTAATGTTGTTTTATGGCATGATGCTAAAAATATAGATGGATCTTATAATAGTACAATAAATAATGGCGATAATATAATAACTTGGAATAACTTGAGTAGTAGCAGTTTTACTACAACGGCAAGTTCATCTTATGCACCAAATTATAATGGGTATGGTTTATATTTTTCAGGTACTGATGCAATTGAATCATCTATTAATTTGAATAATTATACTACTATGAATTTATTTATTGTTTGGAAACCTATTGTTAACTATACGAGTTTAAGATGGTTATGGAGTCAGGATAACGGTGGTTATGACAGAACATTGATTTTATATGCAAGTTCTGGAACACAACATTATGTAGGTGTAGGTGATGGTGGTACAGCATATTCATCATTTTCATTTGCTACAAATACCACATATATTGTAAATTGTGAATATAATGCAAATGGTTTAACTGGTGGATTTTATGTAAATAATAGTTTAGATACAAGTTTTACAAGTTTGTCACCAAACGGTAGAACAACTACGCATTTTGGCAATCTTAGTAATAATGGAAGTGGCATAACAGGCGATATATACGAAATCATTATTATAGATAAATTACTTACATCAACTGAAAGAACAGATTTATATAATTATTTAAATAATAAATGGTCGAATTCAAGTGATGATTTATATGAATTTGGTAATGATGGTGCAAATGGCTATTTTACTGGATCTCAAGGAACGAGAGTAACAGGTGGAGGTGGTGGAGCAGGTGGACCCGGAAAAGGTACTATGTTAGAAAGTCCCGATGGTGGTATCGGGCGTCAATATAGTATATCTGGCATTCCCACCTATTATGCTGGTGGTGGTGGAGGTGCCAACTCAGATCATGATACATGGGGTTATGATGCGATGGGAATAGGCGGTTTGGGAGGAGGTGGTAATGGTGGACAATCAAGTCCAGCTATAGTTGCTGAAGATGGCGAACATGGAACAGGTGGTGGTGGAGGCGGGGGTTATTTAGGTAGTACAGGTGGTGATGGTGGTAGTGGTATAGTTATTATTAAATATAAAGAATTTGCTACAGTGGATAAAATGGTTCAATGGACATACAAATCAGAGAATACAGATGTTTATACAATGAATAATGTTGCAATAAAAAAAGAATATGCTACATCAACTCTTGATGTTAATGGTGATATAACAGCAAGTGATAAAAATTTCAAAATTTATCATCCTTTAGGATACAATAAGTGGTTATATCATAGTAGTATTGAAGCACCACGTTATGATAATATATATCGTGGTAAAAAAACTATTATAAATGGTGTAGCAACGGTGGATATAGATAAAGAATGTAATGAAACAGGAGGCATGTCAGTAGGAACATTTGTGGCTTTAAATAGAAATCCACAATTATATTTGAGAAATAATAAGACATTCGATAAAGTAAAAGGGGAAATTATAGATGGTAAAATAAAAATATATTCTGAAAATACTAAAGATAAAATCGAAATAGATTGGATGGTAATGGCAGAACGCCAAGATAATAATATTAAGCAATCATTATTAACAAATAATGATGGCAATTTAATATGCGAAAAAAATAGAATATTGTATTAAGTGCATTTTAATTTTGTTCACCTGTAACTGAACTTTCTAAAACGTAGAAAGAACGAGGTGCTTTACTACGATAATCAAAATTAACATCATTTAATTTTTCAGCTGTTCTGTCTAACTTATTTGGAATTTTTTCATATGTAATATGATCATATATATATCTTTTTTCAGTTTCCGACAACATACTTACATCAGCACCATCAGTATCACTATTGTTTATAATACTTGCAATATTTACATTTTTTCTATACTCAACTATATATTTGTCAAAATATTGTTCATAATTTATTTTTTCATTTAATTTTTTTATCAATTCATCAAAATCTGAATGTACTTTTTTGATTTCACGCCATCTATCTCTTCTTTTTTGCTGAATTAACTCTCTAAGTTGTTTTCTTACTGTTGCAATACCTGTTAAACCGTATAAATCCTTACCCTTTCCTTCTTGTTCATCTAAATATGGTGCTAAATTATCTTTAAAATGTTCTGTATAATTTGTAAACTGATCTAACTGATTTGACTGATCCGAATTACAATCATCAAATAAATTAACATTTTCCCATAAATTATCATTGTTACTTTCCGAATAGTATTTGTACATACGTTCACCAGTATATAATGCATCTGATAAATCTCTTTTATTACATTTTTTATTACCATCTAAACTTTCATAATCACATTTTAATGAAAATTTTGGATATAATTCTTTGCCGATATTCATATTCTGATTTACTAATAAATAATCTATATATTTAAGTGCAAAATTTATGATATCTGCAGCTGTGGAATTTTCCCATTTTTTTTTCCAAATACGATCAAGATCTGCCTCCGTAGTAGTATCTGAATAAACGCTTGATGTATTTATATCAAACTCTATTATTGTACTAACAAAATCAAGTCTATTATCTTCATACCCGAGTTCTTTTTTGGATGTATAATTAAACATTTTATTTAATTTTTCAATTACAATTTCCTTGCTATGACCAGCATTTCTAATAGATTCAATATCATATTTAAAATTAGTTAATGATTTTTCATAATCAAAAGGATCAATTGCTTCATTTAAAACATAACAATTATGTGAATATTTATAAAATCCAGATACTTTAACTATAATATCTTTATCATTTTCTGTTATTCTTTCTAATATCGAACTGTTTCTTCCTTGCAAAATAAATTTATTATCTTTATAAATATTACTTGATGGTATATTATTATTTACATAAAATCTATATTTTCCAGCATCAAGATATATATATCCACAAACAGCAAATCTAACAAATGACCATGGATCTATTACTAATTTTTTTTCTGAAATTGATGACATTATATCATCTTCTTTAATATTAAAATATTTAGGATCATCTAAAACATCAATATGACTTGAGTAATCGGTTGATAATTTTGTCATATCATCTCTATATGAAGCACCAGTTGCTACCCTATTATATTTTGCAACTAAGCCAAGTTCTGTAAAAGATGCTTTAAAATATAATTTCTTAGTATCACCCTTAGCTTCAATTTTGTAATATTTACGTAATTCTCCATCACTTATTGGAATATCTTTATAAAAATTTGGATTAATATGTGATCCAATGGGAGTATTCATAAATGCAACTTTATCTAAATTAAATGGTTTGTCTTTTAATGATTCAATTGATGCTCCGAAAGTACCATCTTGATTGAAATGCCATTTAATATTTTCTAATCTTTTTTCTTCTTCAGTTCTAGAAGCCATATATTGATAATAATGTGCTTGAATACTACCGTCGGGTCCTTTATTTTTTGACATAATATCATAGTTCTCATTATTATTATTATATCCGTCAACCTCAAAACACATTGAAAAAATATCTTGCCCTTGTCGTTCTGTGAATGTTGCATGCAATTCATATACTCTTCCTTTTACCATATTTATTCTACCTTCTCTCCATGTTGGTGGATGAAGACCAGCATTATCTACAACTAATTTCATTGTAGCATTGCTATCATATGGATAAACTTGTTGTGCATAAAGCATAGCTGCATCATCGCTCATCACCTTCCATAAGTAATTACCAGTATGTGGTGCTAAAAAATATGTATGATGCATTTGTGTGTAAAGGTCACTCCCCCCTCCATTTAAACGTGATGTATTATTTGTTACTGTATATGTTGGTTGATTGTTTTTCATTTTATTTTTCATTATTGCCCATGAGTTAACTGCGCCGTGGGGTATCTCCCCCTCGATGGTAGCCCAGTACCATCGCTTATACTTATGCCACTGCGACTGCAGTCCATACCGCAATACTCTATTCCGGATTTTATGAACTCGCACTGGATGATGTGGTGTCCCTTGTCTATAATATTTAGGATTATCTGCTCTATATGCACCTGTCCAATAACCACCTTCATCCCAGGAACGTTGATGTCTTGGATGTAACCCACGGCCTCCAGCTGCCGCCTGCATAACAACATTATCATCAGAATACATTTGGTGCCATGCTGGCATTTGCCATACTTTAATACCTGGTTTTGTTAAGCTTAAATAAACATCAGTTACAATCGTTATTGGAGTATTATTATTTAATGCTTCAATTGATGAATATTTATTTTTGGCACTATATACGCTTTCTCTATCTGATAGATTTACTGTTGCATAAAACCCTTTTATAAAATCAAAAGGTTTATGTCCATCAGTTAACTCCGGGTGACCATAAGGATTAGTAATTGGAGATCTTTCTATATCAAATATTGTTTCTAATTTTCCCGACAATTCTTCTGCTTGTTTTGCTCTTTGACTTATCTCCAGATCTTTCCATGCTGCATCAATTCTTCTCACATCTTTTAAACCTAAATTTTTTTGCTCTGTACTTGAATGATATTGTCCTAAATCTCTAATTTCAAATTGTTCTTTATAATTCGTAAAACTCTCTAAAACACCAATATCTTCTTCATCATCTGAATAAGGAGCTATATCTGTTATACCTGCTTCTTGTAATTTATTTGTAATAATACCTTTCGTTTCTCTATAACGTTTTTTTATGGCTTCAATTTTGTTTTTTCTTTGATCATTTAACATGCGAATAATAGCAATTTTCTGATCTACAGGTTTATTTGCATTTTGATTTGCTTGAATTATAAAATCGTTCCAAATATCTGCATCTATTTGTAAATCATTGAAATTGTATAATAAACTATATTTACTATACTGTACATTAGGATCTGGGGGTATAATCATATTTCCCAAATGCATATGAGCATTTTTTTTATGGAACTTTCGAATATTGCCATTATCACATAGATAATTATAGCCAAATACAAAAATTTCAACATTATGGATTGTTGGCACATAAATACTTTTAAATATTTTTAATTTTAAACTACTTCTTCCACTAAAAATATCATTACTATAACTTTCTATCATTACCCCAAAAGCTGCATCTTGTATTAATTTAGGTTTATCATGACGTATATTGAATCCTGTTTGGCTACTATTCATCGCTACATATTGTACTCTTTCTACGTTATTATAAGCGTCTAATATAAATTTAATATATTTTGTATTCTCTGCTAAATTATCATCATTGATTTTATTATATTTTAAAGAACAAATGGTGCTTAAAATACGGCTATAATTATCTTGCACAGTTTCACTATTATCAAATTTCAAGTTTATATAACTGCCTGATGATACGTCTTTATCTATATTTGTTCTCATACCAATTTTATTATCATCATCAACACCACTATAATCATATTTAAGAAGACCGTTATTATCATATTTAAATTTAATAGCTCTTCCATTTTCAGTAGATTTAAAGCACGTTTTCATCATATTTTGCGAATTTTCTTTGTCATAATTTGTATATCCTTGATTATAAATTTTATAAGGATATTCTGTTTTAATTATGTTACCATTTTTATCTTTTGAAGTAGTATGATCAATTTCAAGCCAATCATCTTTAAATTTATATCCGCATGTATGTTGATCATCATATTCTAAATTTTCATTACATTTTTTTACAATAATCTCATTTTTGGTTTCGGCAGGTAGAAAATAATATTTTTTTCCTTTAAAATCTATTTCTAAATAATTATACATTGTAATTACATTGCTACTGAATAAATTATTAATCTCACTATTTTTAAAACTATAATCTAAATAATTATCAAAGGCCAATATATATTTAAATGTTTTATTGCCATCGCGCATTCTTTTTCTATATTCTTGTAGTGATTCTTTAGCAATTATCACTTTATTAACTTTATCATGATAAACTTTTCTACTGTCACTATTATTTGGTATACTTGGATCTGTTATATGATTATTTTCATCTTGATTTGAAAAATATCCATAAATTAAATTATATAATAAACTAAATTTAGTTTCGTCTAATTTGGCAAAATTTCCATAACCTTTTACTTTTGCATTATCAATTATATTTTCGTCAATTAATAGCCAATATCTACCATATGCTATTTCATCTTGTTCTCCTGTAAAATATACTGCACATTGGCGTAGATAAATTTTATTATGCTCATCAATTTCATAAGTTTTTAATTCGCTATTTGTATGAGTATTAAAAGTGCCATCTTCTGCATTAAGTCCATAATCAGATATTTCGTCTATGCTCGCTTTTGCGCTACTACTAATCGCATATTTTTCTACAATATTGGTATGCTTATTAATAACATTATTATAAAAATATATTACCACAATAATAAGTAATAATCCTAAAAATATTAAGCCTATTACATGAATATATTCATTTATATTATCCATGGTACATTTTCCATTCATGATATATTGTACTAATCTATTATAATTAATTATTTTTTTAAAATGCAACAAATAATTACATTAGAAAAATAATTAAACAATTGAAAAATACATTAAATGTGAATACATATATATCATAATACCATTTAATAAATTATTATTATCATTAACTTTATATTTACTCAGCAAATCTTTCACAAGTTTTCCACGGATGTTATTACTTTTATTGTTTTTAAAGATATTATGATAATTTACTACTATTTTCAAAAATTTATAATCAAACATAATTATATTATTAATTATATTTTTATATAAATAATTAATATTAATTTAAATAGAGAGTTATTATTCATCATGCCGGTTGAATTGGATGACACATCAATTAATATAATTAAAGATGGAAATACAGTACCAATTGAATTTGTAAAATCCACCGGATTTAGACCAGTTCCAACAACTGATTATTCTGTTTATGGTGTTGGAAGAAATAGTAATTATCAATTAGGATATAGTAATACGGGTAATCAACTTATACCAAGATATTTAAATTGGTTTAGTGATAATTCAATAGTTATTAGTCAAATTGCATGTGGCTTCGATTATACAATGTTTTTAACTAATGATGGTAATGTTTATGGTGTTGGCTATAATTTTCAATATCAATTAGGATATAGTAGTAGTTCAAGTAACCAATCAACGCCAAGATATTTAAGTTGGTTTCGCGAAGGAGGAAATAATATTACAATCAGTCAAATTGCTTGTGGCGACAGTCATACAATGTTTTTAACAGATGATGGCAATGTTTATGGCGTTGGTCTTAATTTTTTTTATCAATTAGGATATAGTAATACAGGTAGTCAATCAACGCCAAGACATTTAAGTTGGTTTCGCGAAGGAGGAAATAATATTACGATTAGTCAAATTGCTTGCGGTTATCATTATACAATGTTTTTAACAGATGATGGCAATGTTTATGGAGTTGGTCAAAATAATGTTTATCAATTAGGATATAGTAATACAAGTGATCAATTAACGCCAAGACATTTAAATTGGTTTAGTGATAATTCAATAGTTATTAGTCAAATTGCATGTGGCTCAGGTCATACAATGTTTTTAACAGATGATGGCAATGTTTATGGTGTTGGTAATAATACTCTATATCAATTAGGATATAGTAATACAAGTGATCAATTAACACCAAGATATTTAAGTTGGTTTCGCGAAGGAGGAAATAATATTACAATTAGTCAAATTGCTTGTGGCGATGGTCATACAATGTTTTTAACTAATGATGGCAATGTTTATGGCGTTGGCTATAATTTTCAATATCAATTAGGATATAGTAATTCAGATAATCAACCTATACCAAGATATTTAAGTTGGTTTCGCGAAGGAGGAAATAATATTACAATTAGTCAAATTGCTTGTGGCACAACTCATACAATATTTTTAACAGATGATGGCAATGTTTATGGCGTTGGTGCAAATTACAATTATCAATTAGGATATAGTAATACAAGCAATCAATTAACGCCAAGGCACTTAAATTGGTTTCGTGAAAATGGAAATAATATTATAATCAGTCAAATTGCATGTGGTTACGCTCATACAATGTTCTTATCGGGTGAAAATAATTACAATGGTGTTGAATATGGAGCACAATGGTCATATAGTAGTGATAATCCAAATGTGTATACATATAGTAATGTAGGTATTGGTGCAACAGCAAGCGAAACATATAAGCTAAATGTACGCGGTGATTTAAATGTTATTGGTAATATATACATAAATGGTAATGTAATAAGTAATTATTGGACAAAAACAGCTGATAATAATTTATATATATTGAATAAAAACGTAGGTGTTGGAAAAACCGATCCACAATATAGTTTAGATACATCTGGTACTATTTTTGCTAAATACGGTGGAATAACTGCTACTGGTGATAATACATGGGCTGTTGCAAGTGATAGTAGAATTAAAGAAAATATTGTACTTGCTGATTACAATAAATGTGCTGAAAATATTAAGGGAATCGAATTATATCGTTATAAATATAAATCTTTCATTGTAAATGCCGATGATAAAAATCAATTGGGTTTTATTGCTCAAGATGTTATGAATTATTATCCTAAGGCAGTTAAATCGTATAAATATAAATTAAATAAAAATGATACAATAGATTTATTATCTGTAGATATAACACAAATAAATTATAGTATGTTTGGAGCCATTAAGCACATAGAAAGTGAAATAATAGCGATTAAAGAGCATTTAGGTATTACAGAAGTACAATCTCAAGAAAATACCGTAATGTATAATAGTAATTGATTAAATACTAAAATATATATATAGAGATAAGTTAAATATTTATAGTTAAATAATGCCTATATCAATAGAAGATGATAAAATACTTATCAATGATGTAGAACTTGATGTGGTTAAAACCGTTGGAACAATTGATGCGGTTATAAGTACAACTATAGAAACAGTAGAACAAGAAATTCAAGAAGAGCAGGTTGTGGTTAAAGAATCATTAACTAATAAGATTTATGGTGTTGGTAATAATTTACATAATCAAATAGGAGATAATCTTAGTTCAAGTGATCTAGCAACGCCAAAATATTCTAGTTGGTTTGTAGATAGTAGAATAATAGTTAGTCAAATTGCTTGTGGACAACAGTATACCATGTTTTTAACAGATGATGGTAATATTTATGGTTTTGGAAGAAATAATGAATATCAATTAGGATATAGTAATAGTACCGCAAGTCAACCAACGCCAAGACAATTAAATTGGTTTAGCGATAATGCTATTGTAATTAGTCAAATTGTATGTGGTTATTATCATACAATGTTTTTAACAGATGATGGCAATGTTTATGGTGTTGGAAAGAATAATTACTATCAATTAGGATATAGTAGTTCTTCAAGTAGTCAATCAACGCCAAGACATTTAAGTTGGTTTCGTGAAGGAGGAAATAATATTACGATTAGTCAAATTGCATGCGATTATGATTTTACAATGTTTTTAACAGATAATGGCGATGTTTATGGTGTTGGTTATAATGCTTATTATCAATTAGGATATAGTAGTACCGCTAATCAACCAACGCCAAGACATTTAAGTTGGTTTCGCGAAGGAGGAAATAATATTACAATTAGTCAAATTGCATGTGGTGCATATCATACAATGTTTTTAACAGA
>Ga0129333_10003604_pt1 | contig 14514 bp, 12 predicted proteins | sample CPB6_08_DNA_FD_94474 | JGI IMG/M metagenome (GOLD analysis project Ga0129333, IMG submission 94474) | Freshwater to marine salinity gradient microbial communities from Chesapeake Bay, USA - CPBay_Sum_0.6_0.8_DNA | ecosystem: Environmental > Aquatic > Marine > Coastal | place: USA: Chesapeake...
CCTACAATGGCACGATCGTGGTCTTCCTGCGGGAAGATGTGGACAAACTAGAGTCAGAATTGCGTCAATAGGGAATTTTTCCCCTCCCTCGCGCCCCATGGCACCGTTGCCCCCCTCCTGGGACTTGGGAGAGGGGGCTGGGGGGTGAGGGGCATCGAACTCACGTTAGATATGTTCCCAGCGATCGGCAAAAATATAGCCCACGGCCTCGGCAATGCGTCCGAGATCTTCCCCCAGCAGAGGTGGCCAGGGAACCCCCTGATGTTGGCCGACTTCAAACCAATAGCGGCTATCTTGGGCCAAGGTATACAGGGCACAGGCGAGATCGCGCTCTAGGGTTGGGGCACCGCGTAACCCCTCATAGACCACCTTAAGGGCCAAAAGCAAGGCCGTGACCTGGCCGGGAATAGGGGGCAATCCCTGGCAAAGGCGCACTAATAAGGCATCCGGATCCCCGCCATTGGCAACAGTGGGTTGAGTTCCTTGGTGAGTGAGAAAGCGGTAGGCTGTGGGGTAATCCATGGGGGCAGTAGAGAATGGGGTGAGGTGGGTAGTGGAGGAGTAGAGGAGTGGGGAGTAGGGAGTGGGGAGTAGGGAGTAGGGAGTAGGGAGTAAGGGAATTTAGGGGTGGTTAGGAGAGTAGGGGGTCTATTTCACTTTGGCGGGTTCACCAATGTTGGTAGGGGCAATCCTCCCGTGGTTGCCCCGGTTGTGGGTCGCCCAGAGGGTCGGCACGGGGGCGGGTTCACCAATGTTGGTAGGGGCCATCCCCCCATGGTTGCCCCGATTGTGGGTCGCCCAGAGGGTCGGCACCAATATTGGTAGGGGCAATCCCCCCGTGGTTGCCCCGGTTGTGGGTCGCCTAGAGGGTCGGCACCAATATTGGTAGGGGTCATCCCCCCGTGGTTGCCCCGGTTGTGGATCGCCCCGGTTGTGGATCGCCCCGGTTGTGGATCGCCCAGAGGGTCGGCTTGGCGGGTTCACCAATGTTGGTAGGGGCCATCCCCCCGTGGTTGCCCCGATTGTGGGTCGCCCAAGGGGTTTTTAGCTGTTGCCATGATCTGCCTCACTCACATTAACCTAGGGGGCTGTCTTTAGAATTGCTGTAGCTCAAGGGGGTAACCCATATTCCCTTGATAAGATTTCAGGGCGGTTTTGAGGAATTCTCCTACTACTGTTTTCCCACCATGTTTGTCATGTTTATTTTATGTCGGGCTTGAAATCTTCCCTGGAGTGGTTCGTATCCCCCACTGTTTTTAACCAGTTGCTCCAAGTGCTGCGGGAATTTGGCGAAGCTTTACCGGAGGGAGTCGTGCTAACTCAGGCGCAATGCAAGCTTCTGCCAGAAGCGATCGCCCCAGAAAACATGAACCGGGCTGATGCCCAGGATACCCCCTCGATCGCCTCCGATACTAGCCCGATCGCCCCCTCAGACCTCGATCGTCCCTTTATGTTGGTGCAATCCCCCCAATTTCAAGTGCTACTGTTGGGGCAACCGGGGGCGATCGATCGCCAGGGCAGAGACCCTAAGCCACAGGATCCAAGGGTGGGAAATGGGGAGAATTTAGCCCCGGATCCGGGGGATGCCATGACAGGGAATGTCATACAAGGGAATGGCATGAACTGCACCCTGACCTTCCATCGCCCCACCATTGAGCAGTTTCTGAGTACCCTTGCCCCCATGGGTTCCCCCCAGGTGACCCCCTGGCCCCCGGTGGAGACCGCTGCTAACGATCCCTGGATCCAAAGTGATTTGACCCTGCGGCTGGTGGAAGTGTTGAGCCAAGGCGCAGCGGCAGGGGCATCCAACCCTGGGGCTAGCTGGGAGTTAGGGGATGCACCAGAATTTCCCCCCCCCGATCGCCCCTCGGAAGACACCACCGCCCAAACCCTGCAAGCGGCCATGGATTCCCCCTCCTTGGCCGTGTGCCAGCCCATCACCCAGGCGCTGCAATGGCAAATTAGCCAAGATCGTCTGCTTACCCAGGTGACGGCACAAATTCGAGAATCCTTGGAACTGGAGACCATTTTACGCACGGCGATCGCGGAATTACGTCGCCTGCTGGCTGCCGATCGTGTGGTCATCTATCGGTTTAATAACCTGTTTGAGGGGCAATCCTTTAAAGACTTCCAAGCCCTGGAAAAAATCCCCGATCAACCCCTCCATTACCTGCCCCGCGATCGCTACCACACCTTTGAGGCCCTCACCTTCCAAGGGGTGCCCTCTATTTTGGATCCCCAAACCCAGCCCACCCTGATCCACTTCACCAGCGACTGGATTACCTACAGCCAAGGCAAAAGCATCACCGTTGACGACACCGAACAAAAGTATCAGGACTATCCCGCCCTGCTGGAGTCCGTGCGCCGCATGGGGGTGCGATCGCGGTTCACCATGCCCATCCTCGTGCAAGGCAGCCTGTGGGGTCTCATCGCCGCCCACCACTGCCGCCACCCCTACCCCTGGTCATCCGATGAACAGGTGATGGTGGAGCATATTGCCGATCACATGGCGATCGCCATCCACCAAAGCCAACTGTACCAAGAACTCCAACAACAAAAAGCCACCCTCGAACAGCGGGTGCAGGAATACACCCAAGAATTGCAGGGGGCCCTCGCCGCCACCCAAGCCGCCCACCACACCAAAAGCAAATTCCTGGCCATCATGAGCCACGAACTGCGCACCCCCCTCACCTGCATCATTGGCATGTCCTCCACCCTGTTGCGCTGGTCCTTTGGTTCCCTCAGCCAGCGCCAGCGCAGCTACCTGCAAACCATCCACGACAGCGGCGAAAACCTCCTGGCCATCATCAACGACATCCTGGAACTGTCCTGCCTGGAAGCCGGGAAAAGCCTCCTCAATTGCAGCGAGTTTTCTCTCCATCGCCTGGTGCATAGCTCCGCCCAACTCTTCCAAGAAAAAGCCCACGCCGCCCACATTACCCTCCACCTGGAGGTCAAGCTCGGCCCCGATCAAGATAACTTCCTGGGGGATTTTCGCCGTTGTCAACAGATTCTCACCAACCTGATCAGCAACGCCATTAAATTCACCCTCCCCCAGGGCAAAGTCACCGTGCGCATCTGGCGGGATCAGGAATGGGTCGTCTTTGAAGTGGCTGATACCGGCATTGGCATCCCCCTCCATGAACAGCCCCTCCTGTTCCAAAACTTCCAACAACTGGAAGACTCCCGCAACCGAGAACACGGGGGAGCAGGGCTAGGGTTGGCCCTCACCAAACAACTGGTGGAACTCCATGGGGGCAACATTGCCCTAGAGTCTGAGGTGGGCGTTGGCTCCAAGTTTACGGTTTGGCTGCCCCTGCGCCCCTCAGAAATGACCAAAAATCGGGTCATATCCCCCACCCCCCCCACGGAACCCCCAGGGGGTCAGGTCGTCCTGGTGGAAGAAGACGAAGAAACCGCCATCCTGATCTGCGAGTTACTGACCACAGCGGGTTACCAGGTGATTTGGTTGGTGGATGGATCCACAGCCCTGGAGCAAATTGAGGTGCTGCAACCCGTGGCCGTCATCGCCAACCTGACGGAATCCGGCATTGGGGGCACCGAAGTCCTGCGGGGATTGCGCCGATCGCCCTACCGTAGCTCCTTTAAGGTGGTCGCCCTGGTGTCCGATCAAGCCAACATCCAAGACCTGTTACCGGATCCAGCCCATCGCCCGGACTTTTATATCCGCAAACCCTTTGTCCCTGATCAGTTGGTGGCCAGTTTATTGCAAATTGCAGGATAGCAAGACCTAGCCAAAGGCTAGGATAATAGCAAAGGATTCGGCCAGCCTAGGGTCGGATTCCCTCAACTTTCCCCAGCACTTTGGCAACTACCCCATGGCCACTCCTCCCATCCAATTAAGCCAACAGGTGTGCTTTGATGGCACCGTGGAATTTTATAAACACGCTTCTAGCGCCTGTCGCACGGAGATGCGCTTCGCCATTTATTTGCCCCCCCAGGCCAAGATGGAGCCTGTCCCTGTGTTGTATTTTCTGTCGGGGCTGACCTGCACGGAAGAAAACTTCACCATTAAAGCCGGGGCCCAGCGCTATGCAGCGGAACATGGGTTGATGCTGGTGGTGCCAGACACCAGCCCCCGCAACACCGGGATCCCCCAGGAGGAAGCGGAATGGGATTTGGGCATGGGGGCGAGCTTTTATGTGGATGCCACGGAGGAACCCTGGAGCGCCCACTACCAGATGTATACCTATGTGGCGGAGGAGTTACCGGCTCTGATTGGGGAATATTTCCCGGTGCGAACCGATCGCCAGGGGATTTTTGGTCATTCCATGGGCGGTCATGGGGCTTTGGTCTGTGCCCTGCGCAACCGCGATCGTTTTCGATCGGTGTCCGCCCTCGCCCCGATCGCCGCCCCTAGCCGCAGTCCCTGGGGTCAAAAAGCCTTTCGCCACTACCTCGGCCCCAACCCTGCCGATTGGAAAGCCTATGATGCCAGCGAATTAGTCTTACAAACCCCTTTTAACCGCCCCATTTTAATTGACCAAGGCACCGCCGATCCCTTTTTAGGCAAAGGCCAATTACTGCCAGAAATCTTTGAAGCCGCCTGCACCCAAGTGGGCCAGCCCCTCACCCTGCGCCGCCAGGGGGGCTATGACCATAGCTATTATTTTATCGCCACCTTCATGGGTGATCACATTCAACATCACGCAGCGGTGCTGTGCCGGTAGGGGGAAAATGGAATTCCTACGGAGCTTAGAATATAGCTTGATTGAATTTTTTACTAAGACCCTATTTCGTATTGGCACCACGGATGTTTCCCTGTTTTTCCTCTGCATGATCCTGGTGTCCGTGGGGAGTATCTTAGTGGTTTCCCGGCTGATCAAACAGGTGCTGAAGCAATATGTTTTGGTGCGGATGGGGATTGACGAAGGCAACCGAGAAGCGATTTCCACCATTGCCAGCTATGCCACCGGTACCCTCAGCTTTATCTTTTTCATGCAGGTGCTGGGGTTTAATTTTGCTTCTTTGGCCGTGTTAGCGGGAGCCTTGGGGGTAGGCATTGGCTTTGGGCTTCAGGACTTTTCCAGGGACTTTATTGGGGGCATTACGTTACTGCTAGAACGTAACATTAAGGTGGGGGATTTTGTGGACATCAATATTGAGTCCCTCCATCCCAAATTGCGGGGCAATGTGCGCAATATTTCCCTACGATCGGCCACCATCCAAACCCGTGATGGCGCTAATTTAATTGTCCCCAATAACCGTTTAGTGGAATTTCCCGTGCTGAATTGGGGGAACAAGGGATCCCCCTGTCGGCTGATTATTCCCATCCGGGTGGGGCGAGAAAATGATTTAGTTGTCACTACAGAAGTCTTAATTAAAGTGGCCAGTCTTCAGGTGGAAGTCCTCACGGATCCGCCCCCCAAGGTTTGTTTTATTGGGGTTGAGGAGAACTTTTTTCAGTTGGAACTGCAAATTTGGATTGATGATATGCGGGATGAAGAGCATGTTCACAGCCAAGTGTATTTTGCCATTGAATATTATTTCCGCCAGCAAAATATCCAGTTCCAGCCCTCCTACCAGGATATGATTATTGCCATTGAAGATGCCGAATTTATTGATCCGGTGGCCAGTTTCCATAGCCGAGAAATCCGCGATCGCTACCGGCGCACCTACCCCCTGCAATCCCTCCAATCTCGACCCCTTGGCATCCATGATTTTCTCCGGCGAATCAAATATTTCGACTCCCTGGATGATTTAGAAATTCGCCAACTCATTGAAACCGGCTACCGCCGCCGTCTGCAAGCGCGAGAAGTGTTATTTCGAGAAGGGGACATGGGCAATGCTTTTTACATTATTTTGGAAGGAAAAGTTGAAGTATACGCCGAAAAGCTAGGGAAACAACTCTCAACCCTAGGGGGCGGATCCTTTTTTGGGGAACTTTCCCTCATGCTCGGAATGCCCCGCACAGCCATGGTGCGTGCCCTAGAAGACACCCTCCTTTTTGCCATTGATCACAATGGGTTTCAACAACTTTTGCACCGTTATCCCCTCTTCTATCAACTGTTAGTGGAAGGGATGGAAAGGCACCGGGAAGAAGTGGCTGAGCGTCAGCGAGAGATGCGAGATTTGGGTTTAATCTCCGTAGGGGATTATGAAAAAAATCCCGTGGATTGGGCGCGAAAACGGCTTAAACAACTTTTTGCCCTCTAGGGATTCGCCTCACCATTAAGCTTGGAGTGACCCATGGATTGGCCAAACAATTTATCGAGAGACCCCTAAGAAACTATCGGCAACTGTTGGGCAACCCAGAACGATACCCCACACTTTCCCAAGAGTTGTGACCCGGATTGATCCTAGACTTACCCTATTTTGCTACATTTCTCTAGGCTCCTTACGCCATCATCCAGTTCACCTCCTTATGTCACAAGAGGCATCCATGTCCCTATCTCCCTGGCCTAGTTTAGCGACGATCGTCGCCCTGCTTGTCTATAGCTACACCATTATCGCCGTGGGCCAAGCCCGCTTCAAATACTCCATCAGCCCCCCCGCCATGACGGGCAACCCCGACTTTGAGCGGGTCGTGCGGGTGCAGGCCAACACCCTAGAGCATCTGATCGTTTTTCTGCCCGCCCTCTGGCTCTTTTCCCTGTACCTCAACCCTGTTTGGGGGGGTGGCCTAGGACTGGCCTGGTGTGTGGGCCGCATCCTCTATGCCTGGGGCTATATGCAAGAGGCGAAAAAACGCGCCCCCGGTTTTGCCATTAGTTTCCTGAGCAGCACAGCCCTTTTAGGGGGAGCCGCCGTGGGAATTATCCGCAGTTTTCTCTAAAGATCATCTTCCTAGATTAAATCTTTGTCCTTAAGCTGCTTGCCACGATCGAGGATCAGACCTTAACATTACCCTTAAGCTTCCTTAGGGTTTCCCTACGCCATTACAGCTTCCCAATTGGATTATCCTAAAATTTTACTGCTTGACTGAGGAAAAGATCATGGCTGAGTATGTCGGTATGACTCCTACGGTAATCGTGGGCCTGGGGGGAACTGGCAAAGAAATTTTAATTAAGATTCGACGCATGATTGTTGAATCCTATGGATCTTTGGATAGTTTGCCGATCGTTTCCTTTGTGCATATTGACACAGAGCAAAATGCTAAGGTCTCCGAGCCTCAGTCTGTCCTCAAGCAGGATATCTCCCTCACCCCCGTGGAACAAGTATGGGCCAAGGTTGAGAATGCCAAAGCCCTTCTTAACTCCATTGGATCTTACCCGTATTTAGAAGAGTGGTTCCCCGGTGAACTGCGAGGCACAGATTCTATTTTGGCAGGAGCAGGCCAAATTCGTGCCCTGGGTCGCTTTGCTTTTTCCCTCAATTACCCGGCGGTTAAAAGTGCCTTTGAAAATGCCAAAAACCGGATCATAGGCCATGAAAAATTCATGCTCGATCAGGGGGTGCAACTGGACAAAGGCATTAACTGTTTTATTGTTTGCTCCCTGTCCGGTGGCACCGGCTCTGGGATGGTGTTGGATTTGGCCTATAATCTGCGGGACTGGCTTCCGGCCTCTAGCTTGCCCCAAACCTCCGCTTATTTAGTGTTGCCCGGTGCCTTTGCCGGTTTGGGCGATCGAGTGATTGCCAATGCCTATGCTGCATTAATGGAGTTAAACCATTACTCTAAAACCAACACCCGATTTGAGTGCCAATATAGCTCTAGTCCCTCGGAACGGATCACCAGCCAAAGCGGCCAAGATACCCCATTTAATTTTTGCTATTTAGTGGGTAATAGCAATGAAAAGGTGACCTTACCCACCTTAAACGGCACCTTAGAAATGGTAGCCCAAAATATCTTTTTAGACTTTAGTTCTGGGTTCAGCCAGTACAAAAAACTGGTGCGAGATAATATTCGTAAACATTGGGCCTCTCCAGATCCCTTGGGATACCCCCAAAACTTTATCTCCTTTGGGTTATCCAGTATTCAATTTCCGGTGCGACGGGTTTCCCAAGCTTGTTCCTCCCGGTTAGCCGCCCAAGTGGTGGCCCACTGGGAAAATGCCGATCGTATCCCTGGGGCCATGCGGGATCTCATCCAGACCGAAATTTTGCCCAGCTTGCGGTTGGCAGAATCCGATCAGCAACATCAAATGCTAGATGGCATTAGTTTAGGGAATAACCTCAAGCCCCTCGCCAAAGAAGTGGCAAGCTGGGTGGCCAGCATCCGCAAGCGCCGCAATGATTTAGATATTCCCTTAGAAAATTTGCGCCGCTTTATTAACACCGAGGAAGATAAATTTAGTCCCCATTTCCATGATACGGATCCGGATCCACGGCGATGGAGCGATTACTTCCAAAAAATGTGGGATAACCTAACCCACCTCAAAACCCAAAAAGCCAGTGAACTCTCGCAACTGGTTCATGAAATGGTGGCGGATCCCACCAAAGGCCCCCGGTTTACGCGGGTTTTCTTAGATACCCTAGCCCAGGTCTTGAATGACTACCGCAGTCGCTTTGATCAAGATCGCCAAAAGCTTTGGTTAACCCAAGAACGCAATGCCAGCAATAATTTTCAAACCCTGCTCCCTCAGTTGGAAGAACACGCCAACAAGTTTATGTTAATCAACCGCAAAGCAGTGGTGGATAAGGATTTTAATGGCATTATGCAGGCATTATCAGCCCTATACACCGCTAAGGTTGAAATTAAATCCCGTGCCTTAGGGGTAGAACTCATTGATGCCCTCAAGGATGAAGTTCAGCGCCTATTGGTGAAGCTGGGCAAGCTGGATAAGGTGCTGGAACAATTGCGGCTTAAGCTCATCGATCGTGAACAAACTTACCTCAAAGAAACAGGCACCCTCACGGTCAATGGCATTTTGCTCTACAACAGCAAAGATGTAGACACCATTTATGGGCAAATTGTCAGCACCAAGGGGGAAAATCTTTACCAAGCCATTGGCCAATCCTGCCTGGAGGAAATTAACACGGGGCTGTTTGATCTGGCTAATTTTGATAGCCTGCGGATTCAGGATATCTTCGAGCGTCTTTTAAATGCCTGCGTGGATGCGTTCCTGGATAAAAAGCATCTCCAAGCTTCTGTCGCCCGTAAGTTTTTGGAAGAGTATCCAACCCTAGAGCAACAGGAAGCCCAAATTAAGGTCACCTTCGAGAAGAGTGAACCATTTTTGCGGTTTAGTCAGGAACAGGTCAATTTAGATTGGGATAATCGGGCTGAAAAGCGCCAATCCTTGGTGGGTATCCATGGAGGCAACCAGCCAACGGATCCAGCCGTAGGGATGGTGTTACCCATGATCCGCAAGAGCAGCACCTTAACAGATAAAGATATCCGACCCCTGAACGACTCCAATCATATTTTCTTTATCCAGGAAACGGGGGCATTTCCCCTGCGGCTGATCGAGGGGTTGGAAAAAATGCGGACTGTCTATCGATCGATTAGTCAATCCGATAAAAACCCCCTCCATACCCATCAGGATTTCCGTCAGTTTCAAGACATTATGCCCTCTAGCCAAGAGGAAAGTCAGGCTCGCCATAATTTTATCTTGGCAAAAGCCTTTGGATTGATTGCTGAAGTGGAAAACCAAATCACCAAATTTACCGAAATTCGCTTTAATTATACGGATCCCAAAACGGGGCTGAGCAAGGTGGCCACCATTGGCAGCAGTTGGGAGCAGGCGGAAGAAAACCTGATGGTAGATGCCAGCCGCAAGATTCGAGATCTGTTGGCGGATATGCTGCAACACATTGGGGCATCGGCCACCACAAAACCCCAAAAGCAGGAGTTATATCGTCAGCTTTTGGCCTGTTTACAGGAGATTGAAAATAGCTTGGTGGGGGGTAAAGATAATCCGGCCTATGGTAAGGCGGAAACGGCCATCGAGGGCTATGTGAAAACCCATAATCTCATGGTGGAAGCCATCAAGCCCATGGTTTCCGTGATGCCTGTTGCTCCCATGGCTCCGCCCCCCCAGACCATTGCCCCCACCCGGTCTCAACCGACTAGCACGGTTCCCGATTCGGAAAATGTGGAACGTTTTCGCAAACTTCTGGCCACTTGCTATAAAAACGGGGAGCCAACAGCTTCTGAGAAGGTTTTGCTCGATCGCTTTCAACAGAAATATCAAATTGATCAAGCCACTGTTGATGCTTTAATTGCTGAGCTAGTGCCCACCAACTCTTCTGGGAATGCCTTGGAGGAATATGCCTTAATGTACCGTGCTTTCCTTGGCAATGATGGAGACATTGATCTAGAAGAACAGGCTCAATTATTGGAACTTCAAGACGATTTAAACCTCAGTAATGAGCAAATCGCCGCTTTAGAAACACAAATCAAGACAGAACTGGGTTTTGCTTAGGAGTTGATCATGACCTACGACCATGATGTTGAATCCCTCAAGTGTCCTAAATGTGGCCATGAGGAGAACCCATCCACCGCCCGCAAGTGCGAAATTTGTGGTTTTCAACTGCAAAAATCTAAAATTAACCCCGCATTAATCGGCGCAGCCATCCTGTTACTGGGTGTGGGGGGGGGAGCCCTTGCTTTTAAGGAGCAAATTCCCTGGCTCAATGGTTCAGGGGGCAGTGCCTTAGGCAATTTAGGGGGATTAGTGGGCAGTGGTTCCCTGGAAAATCGCATGAGCCGAGGCGATCGGCTACTGTTTCCTGAGTTGGTAACCCCTGGCAAAGAAGCAGGGGCGGCAGCTTTTGCAGCGGGGGATTTTGCAACAGCAACCCAAGAGTTTGCCAACTCCCTTCAGGCTCAAAAAAATGATCCAGAGGCCCGCATTTATAGCAATAATGCCAAAGTGGCAGGGGCAGCAAGTTTTACCCTGGCGGCAGTGGTTCCCATCTCTGATACCCCCAATCCAGCCCTAGAAATCCTGCGGGGTATTGCCCAAGCCCAAGAAGAAATGGTGGCGGCAGGAATCCCTGTGCAAGTGCTGATTGTTGATGATGGTAATGACCCAGCCATAGCGGTGCAAGTTGCCAAAGCCTTGGTGGCGGATACCTCCGTGGTAGCGGTGATGGGCCATGGTAGCAGCAAGTCTTCTGTGGCGGCGGCTCCCATTTACAGTCAGGGTCAATTGCCTTTGATTGCTCCCACTTCTACCAGCATTGCATTAACCCAGTTGGAGAAGGAAGAAGGAGGGGTGAATTATATTTTTCGCACCATTCCTAATGATCAGTTTACGGGTACAGCCCTGGCCCGCTATGCCCTAACAACCATGGGCAAAAAAAATGCGATTTTGTTCTTTAACCCCAATAGTTCCTATAGCCAATCCCTCAAGGATGCTTTTACCAGTACGTTTAATTTGGAGGGGGGAACCATTAGCCAGGAGGTGGATTTATCCCAAGGGAATCCCACGGATGGGCTAGCTACCAATGGGGGGAATTTAATTGTCCTATTGCCGGATTCTGCCACGTTTGATCCAGCCGTGGCCGTGGTGAAAGCCAATCAGAAAAAGCTGCCTATTTTGGCGGGGGATGCTTTTTATCGCATTGAAACCTTACAACAGGCAGGGGCAGAGCTTCAAGGCGCTATTTTGTCGGTGCCTTGGCATGGTCAAGCGAGTCCTAATGCCAAGTTTGTGAGCAGTTCTACGGCACTTTGGGGGGGTAATGTTAACTGGCGCACGGCCTTGGCCTATGATGTGGGGCAAGTTTTTGGCAGCGCCCAAACCCTCGGTAATTTAACACCAACGGAGGGGGATAGTCCCCGATCGGCCTTAGCCCAAGTGTTGAATCAAGCCAGTTTTAAGGCCACTGGGGCCACTGGAGAAATCCAGTTTACGCCGTCGGGCGATCGCAACGGCAAGGTTGTGTTACTTACCATTAAACCGGGATCCACATCGGGGACAGGATTTGATTTTGTGCCGGTTCAGTAAGTTCTGGGGGTTGTGCCTGGGTTCCTAGGAGTTGCCTGGGTCTAAATTTGTTGATTTTTGGTATTTGCTGTGTCTTATCCAACTTTGCTGGTGGGTTTGGGCAATCCTGGCTCCCAATACGATCGCACACGCCACAACATTGGCTTTGAGGTGGTGAACCTGCTGGCTCAGCGTTGGGGGATTGCTTGGGCAGAACATCGCAAATTCCAGGGCTTCTATGGGGAAGGGGCGGCGGGTTCCCTGGGGAAGGTGCGCCTCCTCAAGCCCCTCACCTATATGAACAAATCCGGGCAATCCATTCGATCTGTGCTGGACTGGTACAAATTGCAACCGGATCAGGTGTTGGTGATCTATGACGATATGGATTTGCCCCTGGGGCGGTTGCGGCTGCGCCTCAATGGATCGGCGGGGGGGCACAATGGCATGAAGTCCACGATCGCCCATTTGGGAACCCAGGAGTTCCCCCGGTTGCGGGTGGGGATTGGGGCCCCCCAGCGGGGCGATCGCCGGGATCAAACCGTGTCCCATGTGTTGGGGAAGTTTGCCCCGGAGGAGGCGGCGATCGTGGGGGAAATTTTGGGTCTGTGTGCCACGGCGATCGAATGTAGCCTACGGGAGGGGGTGGCCAAGGCCATGAGTCTTTATAACAGCGCTGGGGTGCCCTAATGGGGGTGCCTCAGGGCAATGGTGTTGTAATCAGGTGGCGTTCTGGTTGGCGCTCTGGTTGGCAACGGGGGGATAGAGTTGGGGATTATGGGGTCTATTTCACTGGGGCAGATTCCCTATTTTTGGTGGGGGCAATTCCCCTGGGGTTGCCCTGGTTGTGGGTCGCCCAGATTGTGAGGGTTTTGGGGTGAGTTGTTATACTGTGGGCAAGCTTACAAAAGGGGAAGGTACACCATGAACCCAACGGAGACAACCTTAAGGCAATTAGAAGATTTTATTCAACAACAAACCCAGCAGTGGGCAACTGAATACTTAAGGATGTCTTGGGCAGAAATGATTTACCTTTATGGTGGCCAAGAACTGAGATTTCGTGACTTTTGCTGTGCGCCCCGCTGGGATTTAGCCCAAAGTACCCTGTTTATGGAATCCCTGTTATTAGGCTTGCCCACGGCTCCCCTAGTCTGTGTGAGTGATGGAGCGGGTTGTTGGGAATTAGTGGATGGATTACAGCGCATGATCTGTATTTTGGGATTTTTTGGGCAATTGCGGGATGAGGATGTGAGAGCCATTACTGCTGAGGTCACATCCAAAACCCTAGGGACTTCTTTTTCCCAAGGACAAGCCCATTCCCAAGGACAAGCCCATGCTGTTTTAGGTAATAACACTCTCGGTAATAATACTCTGGGCAATAATATGTTAGGGAATTATTGGTCTTTGGCAGCGGGTTCTATGCTTCCTTTGTTGGAAGGACTTAATATTAAAAATTTATCCACAAAACTTTCCCTAAACTTAAAACGCAGTTCCATAACCGTGATTGTTGTTGAGGCTAAGGGTTGTGAGTACAATTTGCGACAGGATTTATTTTTAAGGTTTAATAGTCCTTGGCTCCAGGATTTGCATCAACCCGATTGAGCCTAGGAATTTCCTCTAAAGATGGTGCTGGTATCACGTTTAACTGCAATTTACGATCGGCGGCTTTTCGCTCTCACAACGATCAAAACTTTGCCTTTTCGTTATGGGTTTACCCCTGAGGATCGATCGATCCATGCAGCAACGACAGTTTTAATGATGTATGCCCACTGGGAAGGCTTTATTAAGGAGGCGATCGCAGAATATTTACAGTGGATTAATGAACAACAAGTTCCTGTGTCTCAACTCAGTCCAAGCTACTATGCTTTACTGGTAGATTCTAGCCTTAGTCTTCGGGAACCTTTGCAAAACTTTGATATAGTCATTAAACGCTGCCAAAAATTGCGCTTAGCTTTAGATTTAACCGCCCAGTTTAATACCACCGTTGATACTGCTAGTAATGTAAACTTTAAGGTCATCAACGGCATTTTAAGAAAGTTAGATATTGAGAGCAGAATTTTACCTCAAGACTATAGCCAACCCCTCGATCGCTTCCTCTTCTTTCGCAATGCCATTTCCCACGGAGTTGATAGAATACCTGTGACTCAATTGGATCTCGATCGCTTCTCGCAGTTAGTCGAAGAGTTGATGGGTTTACTCATTGTTGACTTGGAGCAAGCCGCAGATCAAGAAATTTGGTTAGAGCCACGGGATAAAATCAGAGGTTAAGCTGAATTTGACCCTCGTGGTGGCAACCCCCTGGTTGACTGACAAAAAATTCTGCCTTGGGCGCGAAAACCGCGCCCCTACAAGACGTTTGGGATCCTATCGGTTAGGTTTGCTGACCCATCCCCTGCGCCTAGGTTTACCCTACTTTTGTCATCAGCTAACTGGCATCGGCATCCGAGAGTCCTGCTTGCTGGCGCACCGATCGTGCTACTGCCGACACATCCTCATCCCCATAACCCTGGTGAATTAACCCCGTTTCCATTTGCTCCACATAGGCCGCCACCGGCAGGGGCATCCCCAACTGACGGGCTGCTTCCAGGGCGATTTGCAGATCCTTGCGGTGCAGCCGTAGCCGGAAGCCCAGGGGATAGTGATTGTGGATCATGTGGCCCGATCGATGGCTCAGCCCCCA
>Ga0129333_10003605_pt1 | contig 14512 bp, 24 predicted proteins | sample CPB6_08_DNA_FD_94474 | JGI IMG/M metagenome (GOLD analysis project Ga0129333, IMG submission 94474) | Freshwater to marine salinity gradient microbial communities from Chesapeake Bay, USA - CPBay_Sum_0.6_0.8_DNA | ecosystem: Environmental > Aquatic > Marine > Coastal | place: USA: Chesapeake...
CGAACGTCATACTGAATTCAATGATAACTCTAAGCATAAGCTAGCTTTGAGTCATGTTAAGAAAGCTCTTGATATGCATTCAAAGATGAAGCCAGCTCAAAAGGGTGAGTTTGAAGCACGTCTTGCTAAGTCTCATTCTTCATTCCACGATGCTGTAGCTGGTAAGCCTGCAGAACCTGCTAAACCAAAAATTACTCTTGCTAAGTCAGTAAGAGAAGATGTAGACCCTTCAACTCGTAGAGCTGATAGAGGGGCTATTGAAGTAAGAACTATTAGAAAGCCAGACGGTTCTTTTGTTATAAGCAAAACAACAAAAGGTGCAGTTAAGACTGGTGACATTATAGATGCTAAAGAAAGCGTAGATAAGTTTGCAAAACAGTATACTGATACAGAAGAAGCTGGAGAAGAAAAAAGAGAAGGTCAAACTGCTCCTAAAGGAGCAAGTGCTGATATGACAGTAAATGCTGTAAAGTATCAAAAAGACCCTCTAGTTTCTAAAGAGAAGTTTAAGCTTCCTCTAACTAAAGGTAACCAGTCTCCAGGTGGAGAAGATACTGAATATGTTGGTGGTAAATATTCAGTAGCGGAAGAAAGATTACTAAATACTCTATATAGTAAATTAGATGAAAGCAATAAGCAATTATTTAATAATTTAATTCAAACAAAAGAAGGTGTAGCTCAACTAGTTGAGTTTGCTATGGAGCAAGGAATATAATGTCAGCAGTTTTTAAATTTAAAGGAACAGAAGTATCAATAGCTACTGCTAATACAGTAGGTAACAATGTTCTTATAAGAGTAACTAACGGCGCAACTGCTGCAGTACTTACTATTGCAAACACAACCGGAACATATGCCAACGCTACTCTAGCAGCTAGTGAAGTTATAACTGTAGAAAAAGCAACTACTGATACACTTCAAGGTGCAGGTATGAGAGCAGTAGCAGTAGCTTACAGGAACTAAGAAATGAAACTTATTACAGAAGTTAACGAAGAGTTAAACTACATTGCAGAAGAAGGCTCAGAAGGTAAAAAGAACCTTTATATTGAAGGTATCTTTCTTCAAGGCGGTCTTGTAAACCGCAATGGTAGAATGTATGATCCTGAAATACTTGATAAAGAAGTGGGCAGATATGTCAAGGAAGCAGTTGATCAGAATAGAGCTTATGGTGAATTAGGACACCCTGCTGGGCCAACTATTAACTTAGAGCGTGTTTGTATGATGATTAAATCACTCAAGCGCGAAGGTAATAACTTCATTGGCAAAGCAAAAATTATGGAAACACCTTATGGACAGATAGTAAAGAATCTTATGTCTGAAGGAGCTAAGCTCGGTGTTTCTTCTAGAGGTATGGGATCTCTAAAAGAGGTAAATGGTGTAAATATGGTGCAAGATGATTTCTATCTTGCAACCGCAGCAGATATTGTAGCTGATCCTTCCGCTCCTGACGCTTATGTAAACGGTGTTATGGAAGGCGTTGAGTGGATCTGGGATAATGGATTGTTAAAAGCTACTCAGCCTAAGAAAGCTGAAGAAATAACTAGAGTTGTAGAGACTCACAAAAACATAATAAAAGAGACTCCTAAAGCTGATCTAGCAGAAGCTAAAATAAGAGTCTTCCAGCATTTCCTTTCAAAACTATAAAAAATATAAATATTTAATAGAATTTACGTCTTAAGGAGAAACCAATGTCTAACGAAAATATTAAGATTGACGATCAAGTAGAAGTTACAGAGGCAGATGGTTCTGCAGCTGCTAACCAAGCTACTATCGCAGCAAAGCCTACTGGTGTTTCTCGTTCTGACCTTATGTCAAAGCTTGTTGATTATGCATCAAAGGCTGACAAGGGTGAGCTTGCTGATTTCGTAGCAAGACTCGGTGGAACAGAAGCCAACAGTGAAGTACCAACTCCAGATGCTATCTATGCTGCTGCTAAAGCTGCTGCAGGTGCAACTGGTGATAATTCAGAAAAGAATAAAGGCACTATTAAGTCATCAGGTAAGCATGCTGATCCAATGCCATCAGTAAAAGAAGATCTTGAACTTCTTTTCGGTGGTTCAGATGAGCTTTCTGAAGATTTCAGACTTAAGGTAGGAACACTCTTTGAAGCCGCAGTATCAACTAGAGTAAATCTAGAAAAGGCAAAGATTGTAGAAGATTTTGAAGCTCTTGAAGCAGAGCTTAAGGAAGAATATCAGAAGACTCTTGATGAGTCAATTGAAGAAATCAAGACTGAAATGGTTGAGAACGTTGACACATATCTCAACTATGCAGTTGCAGAATGGATCGCAGAAAACAAACTTGCTGTACAGAGCAATATCCGTACACAAATTGCTGAGTCATTTATGGCTAGCCTCAAGGATGTTTTCGAACAACATTATGTAAACATCCCAGACGATAAGGTAGATGTAGTTGAAGCAATGGCTGCTGAACTTGAAGAAGTTAAGTCACGCCTCGAAGAAGCTACTTCTGAGAATGATAGACTATCTAAGGTAGTAAACGAGAAGGAAATTACTGACGTCGTTGCTGCTGTTTCAGAAGGTCTAACTGACACTCAGAAAGAGAAGTTCACTAAGCTTACTGAAGCTATCAACTACGCTAACGTTGATGAGTTTCGCAAGAAGGTTTCCATTATTAAAGAAACATACTTCCCAAAGAATAATGTGGAAGTAAAAGTTGCAAAGGATCAACTTCTTAGCGAAAGTGTAGAAGAGCCAGAAACTAAGCCTTCTACTATTGATCCAAATATGCAAATGTATGTTTCTTCAATTTCAAAACTTAAAAAGTAATCGTTTATAAATAATACTAGTAAACCTCTAAAGGAGATACAAATGATCGGTTTAAATGAAGTAAATGAGCAGTTAATTGCTAAGTGGAAGCCAGTGCTCGAGCACGAAGATCTTCCAAAGATCGGTGACGCTCACAAGCGTTACGTTACAGCTGTTCTTCTTGAGAACACTGAAAAGATGATGAGAGAAAACGGTGGCCAAGGCGTACAGAACCTTCTCGAAGTAGCAACTAACTCAGTTGGTACTGGTGGTTATGGTGCTGGTGGCGGCGCTGGTGTTGCTGGTTACGACCCAATCCTTATCTCACTCATCCGTCGTGCAATGCCTAACCTTATTGCATATGACATCTGCGGCGTTCAGCCAATGACAGGACCAACTGGTCTTATCTTCGCAATGCGCTCACAGTATGCTAACTCAACTGCAAAGGGCAACGAAACATTCTATGATGAAGTTCTAACTTCATTCTCAACTGTTGCTTCTGGTGCTAACACAATCGGTAACGCACACACTGGTTCTGCAGTAACTGGTACATCAGACACATATAACTTTGCTGCTGGTATGCCAACTGCTACTGCTGAAGCTCTCGGTGTTGCAGCTGATTCATTCCCAGAAATGGCCTTCTCAATCGATAAGGTTTCAGTAACTGCACGTTCACGCGCGCTAAAGGCTGAATACACTATCGAACTCGCACAGGACCTTAAGGCAGTTCATGGTCTTGACGCTGAGACAGAACTTGCGAACATCCTTCAGACTGAAATCCTTGCTGAAATCAATCGTGAAGTTGTTCGTACTATCAACCTTACAGCTCGTCAGGGTGCTGCAGACGGCACTACAACAGCTGGTATCTTCGATCTTGACACAGACTCAAACGGTCGTTGGTCAGTTGAAAGATTCAAGGGTCTAATGTTCCACATGGAACGTGAAGCTAACAAGATTGCTAAGGACACACGTCGTGGCAAGGGTAACATCGTTATCTGCTCTTCAGACGTAGCTTCTGCACTTCAGATGGCTGGTGTTCTTGACTATACTCCTGCTCTTGCTTCAAACAACCTCCAGGTTGATGACACAGGCAATACTTTCGCAGGCGTACTCAACGGTCGCTTCAGAGTATATGTAGACCCATATACTACTAACAACTATATGACTATCGGTTATAAGGGTGCTAATGCATTCGACGCTGGTATCTTCTACTGCCCATACGTACCACTTCAGATGGTTCGTGCAGTTGGTCAGGATACATTCCAGCCAAAGATTGGATTTAAGACTCGTTACGGAATGGTTGCAAACCCATTTGCACGTTCTGAACAGGGTACACCTGATCTTCAGACTAGCACTGCAGTTCCAACTGCAAACACTAACCGCTACTATCGTAGAGTTATTGTTAACAACATCATGTAATAAGAAGCAGGATCAACCTGCTCAACTAACAAAGGGGGCTTCGGCCCCCTTTTCTTTTAGCTATTCCACTTATTTAAAATCCAAGAACTAGAGTTGAGTTTATCTTCTCCTCCAACTCCAAATGCGAAAGATAATCGTTTATTATCTTCCCCGTAATCATAGTTCTGTTCCGGTATATTAGATATAGTTCTATCACCACCATTAGCAAAGACTACATTACTATCATACATCTTTAATACTTTTTTAATAGCATCTATCGCAGAGTTATCTTTATCATTAAAGCTTATTATTTCATCAACTGATTTAAGATTTTTAATGATAGTAGATCTTGTATGATAGTTTTGAAAGAATTTACCTTTCTTTCTAATCAGCCAATTATCACTGTTAATACCTACAACTAAGATATCACCTAATAGTTTGGCTTGATTAAAGTAAGATATATGACCTTCATGTAGAGGATCAAACCCTCCAGTAACTAAGACTACAGTCATTCTTTATTAGTAAAGTTGTAAAAATATTCTGCTGCAGAACAAATCAGCTCTGGTTCAATCTTAGTAAAGTCTACATTCTTACCGTGTTCGGCATGCATTTTAAAGAAGTTAAGAGCAGTATCTACTGCCCACTGACGGTTCCACTTTTCGTCTCTATCAGTTACAATATTATATTGATTATAATACTCTGCATCATATTCTGGAAGCTCTTTAAGACGCTCTTCTAGAACTGATACTGCAGTACGAAGATGTCCTGTATCCTCAGGAAGAAACTTAGACTTCAATACTTCAATTTCATTCTTAAGAATTTTTTCTACTAGTTTATTCATTCTGTTACTACCCTTTTCCATTCACCATTTTTACTTTTTAACCAAAGATAACCATCATCACCTACTGCAATTGATACCTGCTTATTAGGATCATTACCGTTTGGCATAGAAAAACCAAGTGTGTTTGTTTTTACAGGATCAGGTTTCTTATTACCTGATAAAACAATTTGTGTTGCAGTAGGGATAGGAGCACCATCGGCAATACAAGCTCGTGCACCTTCTGCTGCTAATACAAAAGGAGCAATAGGTAAAAATTTAAAAAAGCTACGCCTGTTCATTGATAAACTCCAAACGATCTTCTACCACTTTGAACTTAACGATATTGTAGTCTTCAAACTTATCGCCACCATACCTGAAGTAATCACGTCCGCCATCTACAAACGCTCCATTCTTTCCAGCACGGTAGTCATGGCGAAAGCGTGAATATACTACTTCACCTTCTGCTTCAATACCAAAGAATACAATATCTTTGATAGAAGGAAGAGCATCAGTAATCATCAGAGAATCACCTTCAAAATACAACGCAAAGTAATTAGATCCGCGCGGATGTGCCTTCTCAGTATAGAAGATGGCAGCAGGTTTATTAACCCAGTAAGTAGCTCCTGAGTACTTGTCTTTGGCTAAAAGATCAGATTCAAGAAGATACTTTGCATTATATTCTCTTTCAAATGCTTCGATCATATTTTCTTTGATGAAGGAACACTTAGTATTAATCTTCATTACCTTCCTCCTCGTCACTAAAGCGGCGAACTTTTCTCTTAGGTTTTTCTTCTACTACCAGAGTTCCTTGATCAGTAACGATAAGGATCTTATCATGAGTAAAGGTAAACAAAGGATCCTCGACATAGTCAGGTTCCTTAAAGTTAATAGTCTTCTTACGACGAAAGTACATTTCACACTCCTGTATATTTCTATTATACAGCTTCTGCAATATGACGGCAACTACGACGGAAGGTATATGCTTGACAAGTACAAGTCTTATGAGTTCCGTCTATAGTAACTGTATATACGTCTCCTTTAGAACCAGTAACTTGAATAACTTTTTTAGTATCTTCAGGCATTTTTAGCTTGATTGTTTCACCATCCATAGCTATAATCGAACTGTGCGCAATAAGCCTAATAGGAAATTGTTTATTACCTGTAGTTAATGCAATAGCTGGATAATCAACCCATTTAGGAGTAGCTACTAGCTCTCCTTCATATTCATACGTATCAGGTTGAAAAGCATAAGCTTTGAATCTATCTTTAAGAATATTACGTACTACTACTTTCATCATTATCTCCATAAGTTATACATCTAATAATACGTATTTCTTTAATAAAATCAACTTATTCTATAGAATCTTAACTTATTGAAAACATTGAGTTTTTTATTTTACTAAGTCATTGAAAACATTGAAGTTTTTTTATGAAAAAACCAGTTGCATTTATTTCTTATAATAGTTATTATAATAATATAAAGAATGGAGATTGATCATGAATGTGAATGATGCAGTGAAGACCGCAGAGAAGCTCGAATCTCTTGCTCGTCGTATTGTTAACTTTGATAAGTCTCGTGAAGACATTATCTGGGAACTTCAGTATATCGCTAAGAGCTATCGCGAATATGCTGATCGTCTTGATGACGCTATGTATGCTGAATATATTAACGGGCTTGCTTTTGAGCAAGAAAAATACGAAGATAAGATTCTTGTTAACGGTTAACGGAGCTTAACATGACTTGGTCCATCTTTAAAGATTCCTCTTCAAGTAACGTTGATGATTGGGTGCCAAATTATATTGCATGGTACATTGATTATGATATGGAAACTAATCACGAACCTAATCGTGTTCGTTTCTTGCTAGATGGACCGGTTAACTTATATTTTAAGTGGAACGGAAAAGAGTCATCGATTATAATCAATATTATTGACGGTATGTTTAACAAGGATAGTATCGATATCGATATTATGTACATTGTCAGGCAAACCGGATATTGGGGAAGCTACGTAGAAGGTTTCTACAAGCATAATAATAAGCTTTATGTTAGCATTGGGAGCTAATGATGAGTAAGATGAAAGATCTCTTTATTGATATTACTGATATGTACGAAGAAGGTATGTCTGTAAGGGATATTGCTCGTGTACTTAATGTATCAGTAGGATTTGTGCAGAAAACTATTGATAATCATTTCGGTCCAGACTATATTAGTGAATCAGAATATCAAAATTACAAGGATAGTTTCAATGCTTCTAGATCTTAAAGCCTGTTATTCACCATCAGATCTTATTTTTGTGATCTCATTGTTTATTTTAACAATGTTTTCTATTGGTCTGTTTACTATGCTAATGTCGTATTTGGTTCGCGATGCTATTTACACAGTTGAACAGCTTAGAAAGAAAGATAAGGCCTCATAAATACTCAATAGGAGTATCTTATGGCCGCTATTACTGATCAACCAAATAATATTAACTTTTTATCTCCGTTAGGGTTTAGGTTCAAGCTTGCGCGCGCACCTAACCTTAACTTTTTTGTTACCAATGTTAATCTTCCTACTATTTCATTAGGATCAATTAACATACCTACACCATTTAAGTTCTATGATATTCCTAATAATAAATTAGAATATGGTGAGTTCGCTATTACGTTTATGTTAGATGAAAATCTTGAAGGTTATTTTGAGATTTATAACTGGTTAATAGCGTTAGGTTTCCCAGATAATTTTGATCAATATAAAAACTTAAAAAATGCACCACGTGGTGAGAAAGAAACGTTGCTTTCTGACGCCACTCTTACTATACTTACTAGTGATATGGTGCCTAATATTGAAGTAACATTTGAAGATCTTTTCCCTTCTACAATAAGTGAAATTAATTTTACAGTGAATGATACTGACGTAAACTATGTCACTATGACAGCAACGTTTAAGTATAGAATTTATCGTGTGACTAGATCACAATAAGGTTTGTTATGAAGCTTGATGAAATATTGGATATGTGGTCGACAGACTGTGATGTCGATCGTACTGAGTTGGGCGAAGAAGCTCTTAAGATACCTAAACTTCATAGCAAGTATCTTAGACACTACTCAGAAGAGAGATTAACTCTCCGTAAGCTCGAAGAAGAAAAAAGAGAGTTAATTAAACTCAAACACGATTATTATCGTGGCATTTTACCTGAAGAAGATCTAAAATCAAATGGTTGGGAGCCGTTCAGACTTAATGTACTTAAGTCTGATATTCCTATGCACATAGATGCAGATCAAGATGTAATTAAAACGAATCTTAGACTTGCTATGCAAAGTGAGAAAGTGGATACGCTCGAAGCGATTATTAAATCGATAAGTAATAGAGGTTACTTAATTAAGAGCGCTATCGATTTTGAAAAATTTAAGGTGGGCGCGTGATAGGTTGTTATTACAAAAGGTGAACGAAGTTTATCTGAAAGTTGTAAGTGAGCAGCCTTCCGTCGTTCAAGAACTTTCAGATCATCTCACTTTTATGGTACCAGGTGCAAAGTTTTCACCTGCATACAAAAATAAATTCTGGGATGGAAAAATTAGATTATTGAACTCTTTGACCGGTGTCACATATGCGGGACTGGTTAAGGAGATCTCTGAGTTTGCTAATGCACGTAATTATGATATACAAATAGATCCGGAGCTACAGCCTGGAGAGCTTCTATCCAGTGATGAAGTAAATAATTACATATCACATTTAAGTACAAAAGAAGCTCGTGATTATCAAAGACATGCTTTTAATATCGCTATAACAAGCAACAGAGCTATCTTTTTATCACCTACTGCTTCTGGTAAATCTCTTATCATTTATTTGATTGCATGCTATTATCTTTCTATTCTTAGAAAGCAAAGAGTGTTAGTTATTGTTCCTACTGTATCTCTTGTATTACAGATGAAGAAAGACTTTGAAGAGTATGCCGGTAAGTCTTTAGATATACATTCTATTACTGCAGGTGTAGATAAGGTGACTACATCACCAGTAGTTATATCAACATGGCAGTCTATCTATAAGATGCCTAAAGATTGGTTCAAGCAGTTTGGTTGTGTTATAGGTGATGAAGTTCATCTATTCAAAGCTACTTCTTTAAAATCAATTATGGAAAAGTTAATTGACTGTAAATACCGTTTTGGTTTTACAGGTACGCTTGATGGATCTCTTACTAATAAGGTGACATTAGAAGGGTTATTTGGTCCAGTTAAACAAGTTACTACATCTGCTGAATTAATGGATCAAGGTCATATTGCTAATTTAAAAATTAAAGCAATCATACTGCAATACCCATCAGAAGCGAGAATGATTGCACGTAAATTTTCTTATCAAGATGAGATGGACTTTTTAGTAAGAAACGAAAAGAGAAATAAATTTATCCGTAATTTATCTCTTTCTTTAGATGGCAACTCTCTTGTACTTTTTCAGTATGTAGAGAAGCACGGTCAAATACTTTTTGATATGGTCTCAAACAAAGATCCTAAACGAAAAATATTTTTTGTTCATGGTGGAGTAGAGGGTGATGATAGAGAGAAAATTAGAGGTATCGTTGAGAACGAAACGAATGCTATTATTGTGGCTAGCTACGGCACATTCTCGACTGGTATCAATATTCGTAATCTTCATAATGTTGTTCTGGCAAGCCCTTCTAAGTCTCGTGTTCGTATACTTCAGTCTATCGGGCGTGGATTGAGAATAGGTGATGAGAAAGATACTATGACACTTTATGATCTTGCTGATGATTTAAAATACAAAACTCAAACCAATTATACTCTACAGCACTTTATGGAAAGAATAAATATCTATAATGAGCAGGGCTTTGATTATCGTATAACAAACATAGAACTTAAATGATTATAATCCTCACAGTTCCCGGTACTCCTCCTATTGTTGCTAATGTAAAGCAAGAAGATGATGATTATGTGCAAGTAGAATATCCTATCATTTTCATGAAAGAAGATCTATACGTTTTTACTATGCCGTATATGCCGTTCGGTGATAACACAAACGTAGTTTTTAGCAAATGTAATATAATTGCTACATCTGGTGTTCATAAAGAAATAGAAAAGCACTATAAGTCTGTTGTGAGTGAATTTAAAAAACAAAAACTCTCTTTCAAAGACCCTGAGAAGGAACAACAAAAAGAGAGTAAAATTAAAGAAGAAATTCCAGACTTTAAACCAAAAACATTTCATTAAATAGTTGCACTTTATAACAATCTATACTAATATTGTAGTTATAGGTTGCATGAGGTAAGGATATGGCATGGCTGACCCAACTAAGAATAAACATTACATAGATAACAAAAAATTTTATACTGCAATTTTACTTTATAAGAAAGATGTTGAGTTAGCAAAGAAAAACGGGCAAGAAAAACCTCGTATACCTGCTTACATAGGCGAATGTCTTTATAAGATTGCAACTCGACTATCTCTTAAACCTAACTTTATTAGTTATACGTTTAGAGATGAAATGATATCAGATGGATTAGAAAATTGCATTAATTATCTAGATAATTTTAATCCAGAAAAATCTGATAATCCTTTTGCTTATTTTACCCAGATTATATGGTTTGCTTTTATTAGGCGTATTGATAAAGAAAAGAAACATCTTTATATTAAGCAGAAGACATTAGAAAATTTTTATTTCGAAGGTATGTTAGCAGAACAAGCTTTTGATGAAGACAAGACAGTATCTGTAAACTTAGATAATGAGTATATGAAAGGTCTTGTAGAGTCATACGAGCGTAAGCAAGCTGACAAACAACAAAAAAGCAGATCTCGTTGTAGAGGAGTGGAGAAGTTTTATGACGAATGAAAAAATACACCTCGTACCTCAGGTTGTTATTGACTGTGCAGAAAGCCTAAACAATACTAAGCAAGACAATCTTAAGGTAAATTATGTTATGAGACTTGAAGCTATACGCGATTATTGCGACAGTGCTATTCGTAAACATAATTCGGAAATTAATTCGAATATATGGAAACGTGGTGCTGGAGTGAGATCTAATAATCGTAATAGCGGAGTAAAGAAGTGAAGGTTGCTTTAATTACTGATACTCACTGGGGAGTCAGAAATGACTCCCCTATTATGCATAACCATATGAAGAAGTTTTTAGATGAAGTTTTCTTCCCTTACATTGACGGAAATAGCATTACTCATATTATTCATCTTGGGGATCTTGTTGATCGCCGCAAGTATGTTAACTATGTAACTGCTAGACGTCTTAGAAAAGATTTTTTAGATCCTATTCACGATCGTGGTATTGAGTTGCATATTATTGCTGGCAACCATGATACCTATTATAAGAATACCAATTCAGTAAACTCTCTTATTGAACTGATTGGTGATCCTAAACCTTATAATGATGTAGTAAGAGATATTAAAAGATATCCTAAAACACATATCTACTATGAAGCACCTTGTACCCTGCATCTTTCTAAAGATGATCCAGGGTTGTTTCTTATGCCTTGGATATGCGATGAGAATAGAGAAAGAACATTAGAGTTAATTAAAGAAACAAAAGCACCAATAGCTCTAGGTCACTTAGAGTTAGCTGGTTATGAAATGTATAAAGGACAGGTGAGTGATCATGGTGATGATCCTAAGATCTTTGATAAATTTGATCTCGTACTTTCTGGGCATTATCATACTCGTTCCAGCAGCGGTAACATTTTTTATCTTGGTACCCCTGTTCAGTATATTTGGAGTGATTATGTCGACACTAAAGGGTTTCATATTCTCGATACCCACACGAGGTCGTTAGAGTTTATTCCTAACCCTAATCAGATCTTTCATAAATTTTTCTATGATGATCTAAACAAGAATATGGATGAAGTATTTTCTTTTGATGTAGAAAACTACAAAGACTGTTATGTCAAGGTAGTAGTAAAGAATAAAACTAATCCGTTCTGGTTTGATATCGTTATTGAAAAGCTAGAGAAGGCTGGGGTAGCTGATTTACAAGTAGTAGAGGATCACTTTCATCTCGACTTAGAAGCAGATGATGATATTGTCAATGAAGCAGAAGATACGATTAGTATTATTAATAAGTTTATTGATGGTATGAATATCAACACAGATAGAAAACGCGTAGAAGGTATTATACAAAATCTCTACATAGAAGCACATGATATACTATGAAGATTATACACATTAATCGTAACATTATTCAACAAAATACAAAACATAAAAAAGACAACCCGGTTGTACGTGTTGAAGAAAAAGGTGTAGTTAAGTACTGTATGGAAGTAAATATAAAAGGTCCTTCACGTATGATATACAGTCCGAATAAACCAAGACCGTGCGGTGCTAAACTATGGATAGAGACTGAAGCAGATGTTGAATTAATAGGTGAGAAAGTTTCTGCATAATGGGTAAGAAAGGTACAGGTGGTTGGGTTAGAAGAACTAGAAGTGGGAACACTACTACAACTTATAACTCTGTTAAAGGTACAACGAGATCTTACTCTATGGGCAATAAGACAAATAGAGTAACTTACTCTTTGTTACCTAACGGTAAGACTAAAAGAACTACCACTATTAATATGGGTGGTATGACAAGAAGAGAAACAGAAACTTGGGGCGGTACTAAAAGAACTAAAAAATATCGCTACCGTAAAGGAAAACCGTTGAGTTTTTCTGGGTTTTTGTTTATTATATTATTTCTATTTTTATGGATTGCACTTTCAGGTTAGTTAATGATATTCTTTAAGAAAATTCGATGGAAGAACTTTCTTTCTACTGGTAACTCATTTACAGAGATAGACCTTAGCAAGAACAATACCACACTTATTGTTGGTGAGAATGGTGCAGGCAAGTCAACAATGCTTGATGCACTATCTTTTGTTTTGTATAACAAACCATTTCGTAAGGTAAATAAGCCGCAGCTGTTAAATTCAATTAACAGAAAAGACTTGGTAGTTGAGATTGAGTTTAATATTGGTTCGCATATGTATAAAGTCATACGCGGACTTAAACCTTCTCTATTTGAAGTATATCAAAATAATAATCTCATCAATCAAGATGCTGAATCAAAAGACTATCAAGAAGTTTTAGAAAAGCAAATACTCAAGCTCAATCATAAATCTTTTTGCCAAGTAGTTGTTCTTGGTTCAGCTTCGTTTGTTCCTTTCATGCAGCTTACAGCGCAGAACAGACGAGATGTAATTGAAGATCTACTCGATATTCAAATTTTTTCTACTATGAATAGTTTACTTAAAGATAAAATTAATGGTAATAATACAAAGCTATTAGAAGTAGAGTACCAATATGATCTTACATCAGAAAAAATTAAAATGCAGCAATCGCATATCGATGCGATGCAGAAAAATACCGAAGAACAGATTAACCGTCTCAAGAATGACCTCAATGGATTTACACAACAAATTGATTCTGAGAAGAATTCTATTTCTGAAAAGAATCAGAGTATTCAAAATTTGGAGTTACTTATTCAAGACGAGCAGACCATTGTTAAGAAAGGGACCAAATGTACCGATCTTGAAAGGCAGCTTAAAGAAAAAATTAAGAAGTTAAATCATGAGATTGAATTCTTCAACTCACACGACAATTGTCCAACCTGTAAGCAAACCATCGACAGTGAATTTAAATGTGAGACAGTCAACACAAGACAATCACAAATTGAAGAAACAACCGAAGGTATCGATAAACTCAGAGCAGAAATTGAATCGATCAACAACCGTATTCAAGAAATCGCAGACATTCGATCACAAATTACTAGCCTTAATATGGATCGTATTGTTCATGATAATAATATTAATGGTTTATTGAAGCAGTGTAAAAAGGTAGCTACTGAGATTGAAGAGCTACAAAAGAAATCTGATGATTACGCTATTAACGATGATAAGATGAGAGAGCTTGAAGAGCTTCTTGACTCACAAAGAGAACAAAAATCAGAGTTGCTAAAAGATAAAGATGCATTTGGTATTGCGGCTATTATTCTTAAAGATAATGGTATCAAAGCAAGAATTATTAAACAGTATGTACCTGTTATTAACAAGCTTATTAACAAGTATTTGGCTGCTATGGACTTCTTTGTTAATTTTGAACTAAATGAAAATTTTGAAGAAACTATCAAGTCAAGGTTTAGAGATGAATTCAGCTATGCCTCCTTCTCAGAAGGAGAAAAGATGCGCATCAACCTCGCTATATTATTTACTTGGAGAGCGATTGCTAAGCTTAGGAATAGTGCTAGCACTAATTTACTTATTATGGACGAAGTCCTTGACGGTTCGTTGGATAGTAATGGCACTGATGAGTTCTTGAAAATTATTAACACACTTACACAAGATACTAATACATTTATTATTAGTCATAAAACTGATCAGCTTTATGATAAGTTTGGTAATGTACTTAAATTTGAAAAGCATAAAAACTTCTCAAGGATCGCTGCATGATAAACGATGATTATAGACAAGGCTATAAAGATGGTTTTGCTGATGGTTATAAGAAAGCTAAGGAAGATGCAGGGCTTCCAGTTTATCCTCCAGTAATACCTTCATCA
>Ga0129333_10003606_pt1 | contig 14511 bp, 9 predicted proteins | sample CPB6_08_DNA_FD_94474 | JGI IMG/M metagenome (GOLD analysis project Ga0129333, IMG submission 94474) | Freshwater to marine salinity gradient microbial communities from Chesapeake Bay, USA - CPBay_Sum_0.6_0.8_DNA | ecosystem: Environmental > Aquatic > Marine > Coastal | place: USA: Chesapeake Bay...
ATAGGGTCTCATGTTATATTTGTCCCTGAGAACTCACTCGTTGAGATTCTCATTTGTTGTGGTGGTGAAAAGGTGGGAAGGGGAGTGCCCTTTGACGAGTGGTGACGTCAAAGGGCATCTCACTTTATAGCCATCTGGATCACTTTTTATCATTCAATTTGAGTTGAGTCAACAATGAAATTTTTGTCAATCATAACTGCTTTTATTGCTTCTGCATCCATGCTTCATGGTCATGACAAAGTACCCGGTGCACCACAAAAACAACCCATCGCATTGAAGAATGCAAAAGTATATACGATTACGCAAGGTACCATGGATGGTGCAACGATTGTTTTTGACAAAGGAAAGATCATTGCCGTCGGAAAAAATGTAGATATCCCCGCGAATGCTGAAGTGATTGATTGCACAGGCAAGTCAATTTATCCTGGTTTCATAGCAGCCGAATCTACATTGGGTCTTGTTGAAATTGAAGCTGTGCGAGCAACCCGCGACAATGTCGAAACCGGATCATATAATCCCAATGCAAAAGCGAGCACGGCATATAATCCTGATAGCGAAGTTATTCCAACCATCAGACATAATGGCGTTCTGATTGCACATATTGTTCCTGAAGGTGGAAATATCTCTGGTAAGAGTGCAATCATGCAATTAGATGGTTGGACAAAAGAGGACATAGCATTGCAACAGAATTATGCAATGATTGTGAATATTCCTTACTTGGGTGTCAATTCTGCACCATGGATTAATAAGAGTGCAGAAGAACAAATCAAAGATGCCGAGAACAATCTTCGGGAATTGAAGAACTATTTTGCAAAAGCCAAAATGTACTCTGTTGCCGCTCGCAATGGTTTGGCTGAAAATGCACAAGATATACGATTGGAAGCGATGCGTCCAATTTTTGAAAAACAAATGCCTGTGATGTTTTCAGCAATGAAGAAAGAACAAATTCTTGCTGCACTCGAGATTATCTCAGAACACAAACTCAATGGCATCATTTCAGGTGCTTCAGAAGCACATTTATGTTTGGAAGAATTGCAATTGGCAAGAGTTCCAATTATTCTTCCAAGAACGCATTCACTTCCACGAAATGATGATGCAAGTTATGATGAACCCTTCACTTTGCCCTCCATCTTGGAGACAGCCGGCATAAACTGGGCATTTACTGAGTCATCATTTTGGCAACAAAGAAATCTTCCATTCAATGCGGGTACAGCAATTGCTTTTGGATTGGGTGAAGAGGCAGCTCTACGAGGTTTGACAATCAATCCGGCATCGATATTGGGTATTTCCAATCGTGTTGGTTCTTTGGACATAGGAAAGGATGCAACTTTATTTGTTTCGGCAGGAAATGCATTAGATGCTCTGACAAATAAAGTTGAGCATGCATATATTCAAGGAAAGAAAGTGGACCTTGAGAATAGACATACTGATTTGGCAAAAAAATATCGCATCAGATATCAGCAAATGAAATAAATGACAAAGCCCGAAATTCCTTCGGGCTTTTTTTTATAGTGTTTTTTGCAAATGCGAAGTTTGTGTGGTATAAGATCGAAGGATATTGCATGCTTCGCCAAATACACCATTCACATATTCGCCTACAGCATTACGTTCACCTGCTTTTTGTCCCATCATCAATTCTACGGCTTCTTCGATTGTTGAAATGGCATATATATGGAATGACTTTGCTTTTACAGCTTTTATGATTTCCGGATCAAGCATGAGATCATGAACATTCCTGGATGGGATAAGTACACCTTGATCTCCGGTTAGCCCATTTTCATAACAAAGTTCAAAAAAGCCCATGACTTTCTCATTCACTCCGCCAACGGCTTGAATATCTCCTTTCTGATTCATAGACCCCGTAATTGCCAAATGCTGATTGACTGGAATTTGTGTGAGAGCGCTCAGCAGGGCAATCACTTCGGCAGCTGTAGCGCTATCACCGTCGATACCATCATAACTTTGTTCGAATGCTATTGAAGCAGACATCGTGATTGGGAATTTCTGCGCAAAACGATCACGCATGAAGCCGGATAAGATCATCATGCCTTTATCATGTATATTGCCGCTCATGTCGGATTCTCGTTCAATATTAATGATGCCCGAAGTACCTATGCCGACTCCAGCAGTAATGCGAGCAGGTTTCCCAAATGAAACCAAGCCGGTATCATAGACGGTAAGACCATTTATTTGTCCAACTCTTTGCCCAGTACATTCAATCATCAAAGTACCCTTTGTGATTTGTTCCTTGATTTTTTCATCAAGTATATCATTTCTTCTTCGTCTGGATTTGACCGCTTTTGCTACATGCTTTTTTTCAACAAGGGAAGCACCGTCTTTACGAGCATAATAACTTGATTCACGAATCAAATCGGCAACATCGCTGAATTGCATCGTGATTTTCAATTGTGTGCCTGTATGTTGTACGCCCCACTCGATGATCGCCGATACACCAGACTTTGTAAAGTGAATCAATGATTCTTGTTCTACGAGTTGATGAATGAAGTGCGCATAATTATGCATCATTTCACCGGTTTTATGGGCCTCATAATCAAACTCGGCATTGACCTTGAAAATCTTCTTGAAATCTTCTTCGCCGAAGTAGAAACTATGATACACATCCGCATCACCAATCATGATGACTTTTACATTGAGGTCAATTGCTTCCGGTTTAAGCAAAGTCTGAGAAATCTGAAAAAAACTATCGGCTGATTGAATTTCCAATTTTCCATAGAGCAATAAGCGCTTCAATGCTGGCCAAACACCTTCTTCAGTTAAAACATCCATAGCATTGACAATCAAATATCCTTGATCTGCCTTCAATAATGAACCTGATTTGATTTGGGAAAAATCTGTCTTCCAAAATCCACGATTGTCAAACACTTTTTCAATCGTCCCAAACAAATTGGTAAAAGAAGGAGTAGTTTCAACAATCACCGGAGCATTATCGGTAAGTGAATTGTCAAGAACCACATTCACAGAATATTGTGCGAATTTAGCTTTGATGTCTTCTTCGGTTGGTTTTTCCGTATCATCTTCTTCATTTCCCGTACCGGGGAGAAATATGTCAAGACTTTCAAGTATATCTTGCTCGAATGCTTGAACATATGTCATCAACTGTTCGGTATTGAAGTTCTCACGCACAACTTCCAATGCACCTTTGATGATATTGGCTACATTTGATTTGTCATATTCATTTATTTTGTCACGAAATTCCTGCATGAGTTTCATACTCAACCGACTCAAGTTTTCAAGTTCCGTACGATGGACATGATATTGCGCTGTAAGCTCTTGTACTTTTTTCTTCGTGAGTTTTTTAGTGCGAATGAGATTATCTAAATCAGCGATTTTATATTCTTTTTTGTTCAAAATCACGAGTACATCAAATTCCATGAGACCAAATTCATTCTCGACTTGCCCTAAAGTGAAGCCAAGCGGTTTGATGCGTTCTTTAAATTTGGTAATCAAAGATTGCTCCGAAGCACGATAACTTGCAATAAGTTCATTTCTTGGTTTTTGAAAGGCATCTTCTTCAAACATTTGAGGAATGCGCCTTTTGAGAAAAATCATCACATCATCAATTGCTTTCGAAAACTGTTTTCCATGCCCCTTGGGGAATTTCAATAATGTGGGATTGTCCGGATGTGAAAAATTATGAACGAAGCAATAGTCATACAAGACAGGTTTGAAAACACTCACTTCATCCAGAATATGTTTGACTGTTGTCAATCTTCCTGTCCCACTGACGCCCGAGACGAAGACATTATAGCCATAGGAATGTAATTCTGCTCCGAGAGTAATTGCTTCGATCGCTCTATCTTGCCCTACAATTCCTTTTAGGGGGGATAATTCTTTTGTGGATGTGAATGCAAATATATGTTCGGGGCAAGACCATGTCAATTCATCATGCTTCAATTCAATTGCCCTTGATGGAACTTTTTTGGGTGATTCTTTGTCAGTGTTTCTCATGTTTAACTCTTATGTGATGCTCATGAAACAATTCATGATGTTATGTGTTGGAATTTTAGCAATCATTGGCTGCAATGCTCAAGATGCAAGTAAAGTTCCTGATACCAAGAAAGGCACTGTAAAAATTATAAAAACTGACTCTGCTTGGAAAGAAGAATTGTCTTATGAAGACTATTGCATCATACGTAAAAAAGGAACAGAAGTTCCATTTACGGGCACACTTTTATACAATTCTGAACCGGGAACATATCATTGCAAAGCTTGCAATCAAATTCTTTTTTCATCAGAAACCAAATTTGATTCAGGTACCGGTTGGCCTTCTTTTTTTGAGCCGATATCGAAACAAGCAGTCACAGAAATTGAAGACAAACGATATGCTTTTACCACATATGAAGTATTGTGTTCTGCTTGCGAAGCCCATTTGGGTCATGTATTTGATGATGGACCCAAGCCAACAGGATTGCGTTATTGCATCAACTCTGCTTCCATGACATTCAAAAAAAAGTAATCACAGCCCCAGATATCTTGCTTCTTGCTCTTCATTTGGACCTGCCTTGAGTGGCAAGCGATTTGGTTCTGAATAAATCCATTCTAAGAGATCAGTGATTGTTTCCTCTAGTGGTCTAATTTGTAAACCCGCATTTATTGCTTTGTTGCAATTTGTTCTATGAAATCCTTTCAAGCCAGGTATGGAATCGGGAATCCACAATGGCAAATCATTCCATGGAATAACCCCTTTGCCAAGTAGTTCTTCATCAGAAATCCATCGTATTTCCAATGTATGATCATAGCATGCCATGGATTCAGTTAAAATGTCTTCCACGAATCTTGCCGGAGCAGTTACATTAAATGCCCCTTTCAAATCATTGAGCAAAGCATGCAATGTAAATTTCGCCACATCTTGAACATCGATGAATTCCCATGCACTTGTATTTGGATCGCCCGGTGCCAACATTATTCCTTGAAGACTGTGTTTCATGCCGCATCGTACAGGCCAATAGGTGAAACGATCCGTTGGGTCATGCGGTCCGACAATTAATCCTGGTCTGATGATAAGCGAAGAATACGGAAAGTATTGAAGTACCACATCTTCGCAATGCGCTTTCATTGCGCCATAATTTTCACCGGTCACTTGTTTTTCCAAAGGATCGCAAGTTGCTCTTCTTCCATCTTCATCATTGGAAATAGATACATCATCATATACGGACAATGTTGAGATGAAACAATAAACAGACACTTTATGTGCAAAGTATTGTGCGGATTTTTCGACAACTGAAGGCAGATACCCGCAAGTATCAATCACGCAGTCAAAATGCATTCCATCAAGTAAATGGAGATCGGTATTACGATCGCCAAGGATGATGTTCACATTGTCGGGTGCAAATTCGGGATGTGTTTTTCCTCTATTGAACATCTTGATGTGATGACCATCATTCAATGCCTGTTCAATGATTGCCCTACCGAGAAAATGTCTTCCGCCTATGATGAGAATATGCATTGTAATTATGAGTTATCAATCAGCAAGTGATGATTGACGTAAAAGAAAATTTAAAGGAATATGTAATCTGGAGCGCCATGCCACTTCATTGTGATCCGCTCCTTCATCAATGAGTGCGGTATATGTGGATTCCGAATACCCATGTTTGGAACAAATCGCATTCATCCTTTCCAAATAGGGAAGATATGACGCATCTAATCCCTCTGTTCCCGTATCGATATACAAACGTTTATTGGCAAATGAGGGTGGCAATTGAGTGTCCATATAAGTGAGAATAGACAAAGGGATTGTTGAATCTTTGACTATCAGAGAACCTGGCCAATGAGTGGATAATCCTGCGATACCACCAAAATATTGTGGATATTCACATAATGCATAGAGAGAAATGAGTCCGCCCATACTGGATCCCATGAGAAAATTATCTTTCGGAAGCGTACTTGCCGAAAACATGTTCTCGATGAATGGTTTAAGTTCTCCAGTAAGAAATTGCAGATACTCATCAGCAAGAGGATTGCCATGTAATTCTTTTTCGATGAAAGTAGAACGAATATGTTCCGGCAAAAACTGCAAAGCCTTTTCCGGGAAATATTCGGCTCTTCTGAGAGAATCCACATTCCAAATACCGACAATGATTGCAGGGCGAAGAGAATCATTAAAATCATGCAATACCTCATCAATACCCCACTCTTGATGATTCCAAGTGTGTGTGTCATCAAAGAGCATTTGTCCATCATGCATATACACAACCGGATATGATTGTTTGGGTGTATATCCATTTGGTAATAACACATCAATAGTTCTTGACTTCACAAATTTTGAAGGGAAATCGGTGAAACGTATGATTTTTCCATAAGCCACCGTTGGTAATGGCATAGGTTCGGATTCTTCGGCATTGATCGAAATCAATAAAGTGGAAAAGAACCCGAAAAGGATTGAAAACACTGTGTAAAAGGATAGATTCATGGCTTCAAAATTACTATTTTTAGCATTGATTTCATGCACTTGTTGAGCTGCAATGTGATGATTAATCATGTTTCATGGTATACGGTTGTTCCAACACTTGTTTTTGCGGGTTCAAACCCTTTACCTAAGCAGGGTATTGGACCTATGGCAAGTCTTCCCGAAGGAATAAGCCGATGGGTTTCACTCCTTGAAACCGATCCATTCATTGGTAATTCTCCGGATTTTCAACTGCCAAAGCAATTGGAGATGATTCATGTACCAATTCAGGATTATTCAATTCCAACCAAGGATCAAATTCATGTTGTTTTGTCTTTCATCGATGAGTCAATCAAAAAATCACTGCCGGTTTATGTGAGCTGCGCTCATGGCTTGGGCAGGACGGGTGTGGTCATAGCATGTTTTCTTGCATTCTATCATCGCATTTCCGGAGAACAAGCATTAAGCATGTTGACAGAGCTACGCAAGAATGCAGGTTTTTGCTTGGATTCCGATTCTCCTGAAACTCATGAGCAGTGCACATTTGTTAGAACATTGTTTCCCGGTTACATATTATGATGCATTTCATTTCTCTTTGTTTTCTCCTTTTGTTGATATCTTGTGGGGAAGGCCTTGCTCCTCCTGAACCTGAGACAAAGGTTGGTCCGGGTTTATTGCGTGGTACAATTGTCTATGCCGGCGGCAAAGCAGGATGGGCGAATGCACCTGATAGTGTTGTTGCCATTCGTGCCGCTGGATTCACAAAATATCCTTTGCCGGACAGTGCGGGAATCGTCAATGAATTACTCGAAGGAAGAGCAATCATTTCAGGTTTTGTTTCGCTGCCTTTATTTGTTGATTCAACCGTCTTTGAGATTCCAATTCCGAATCCTCCGATGACATTGCAATATTTTGCGATTGCACAGCAAACTTCTACGGATCTAAATGATCAAACAATCGTGGGTGTCTATTCCGACAAATCAACTTTTGATCCATTGCCGATTGTGATTCGTTCCGGTGATACCGTTACCATTCGCATCCTTGTTGATTTTACCAATATTCCTCCACAGCCATTTTAACATTATGAATAGAATCCTTTACTGTCTTCTCATTCTCATGCTGTGGAATACCGACATATATGCGGGCTCCATTAAAGGGAAAGTCATTGATTCACTGGACAATAACCCACTCTATGGTGCTACTATTCGTATTGAGGGCACGCAATTGGGGGCAAAATCCAATGCAGAAGGAATGTTTTCCATTGATCGATTGCAAATGGGGAATTATACATTGCTCATTTCTTATGTTGGATATGCTCTGGCAAAAGTTCCTATAACTGTTGCTTCACAAAATGCTCAGGTAAATGTGACGATTGCACTTCTTCGCAAGGATGTGAATTCAAATACCATCATTGTGTCTGCCGGAAAGAGAACACAATCCATACAAGAAGTACCCGTATCCGTTGCTCTCCTTGATCAACAAGCAATACAACAAAGAAATGTGAATCGCATCGATGAAGTTTTGCGATATGTTTCAGGTGTGAATGTTGCAAGAGATCAAGTCAGCATTCGTGGATCTTCCGGATTTGCGCTTGGAATAGGGAGTAGAGTTGCATTATTGCTTGATGGATTTCCCATGTTGAGTGCTGACAATGGCGACATGAAATTTGATGCATTACCTATGCCCGAGATACAGAGAGTTGAAGTTGTGAAAGGAGCAGGATCAGCTTTATATGGCACAGGAGCATTGGGTGGTGTTGTTTCATTATTCACACGCACTCCTGCTGATACGGCACGCATCATGATGCGAAGTTATGCCGGAATCTATACGCAACCTGCATTTGATCAGTGGGTTGTGCATGATATGCCTCCCCCATTGTATGGATTGGATGTGAGTTATAGTCAGCGATTTGACAAACTGGAGTTCACTGTGCTGGGAGGAACTCGATATGATAAAAGTTATCGCTTGATAGATCAATCCAGACGCTTCAATCTTTTCTCGAAAATTGCATATACATTCGATGATAATGCAAGAACAACATTGACGGGAATTATCAATCTTGCGCATGAAGACAAAGGCGATTGGGTATATTGGAATTCTTTGGATAGTGCTACCAGACCTCCAACCACCTCCAATCCGGACAGAATGACGCTTTCTTCGAAAGCATTAATGGGTGTAAATCTGAGACATATCTTTGAAGACAATTCGCTTTTGAATATTCGTTCAAGTATGTTTCTGACAGACTTCGATAATTATAATCTTCGTCCCAATGAAGAAGCAGTTGCAAGTAATGCACAATCATTCAATTCTGAAATCCAATATTCGCGTTCGCTTTCTTCTGATATATTCTTGACAATGGGTCTCAATTCAATTATGAATACCGTTGAAGCACCAATTTATGGAAGAAAGCAACAGTCATTTGTTTCCGGTTATGCTCAAACAGAAGTGAAACTCGGGATTGATGGACTCGTAATGACGATAGGTGGACGCTTTGATCATGAAAGAACAGATACATCAGATGCACAGTTTGTGATATCACCAAAAATAGCTGCGAGTTGGCTTGCACCATTTGGAGTGCAATTCAGAGCGTCCATAGGTCGAGGCTTTAGAGCTGCAACCGTTGCAGAACGCTATGCAGCATTACGCTTTCAAGGAATTACCGTTCAACCAAATCTCTCCATCAAACCGGAGTATAGCATTTCTTATGAAATTGGGGCTTCCACCGTTTTGCCTTTGACAGAAGATGCCGATATGCTCATGTTGGACATTGCAGCATTCAATAATTCCATGGATGATTTGGTTGAACCATCATTTCTAGCAACAGGAAATGTGCAGTTCCAAAATGTAACAGCCGCAAGAGTGAGTGGCATAGAAATAGGAATGCGCACACAATTTTCAAGTGGATTCGGGATAGAATCATCACTGACATATATGGATCCTGTTGATGTCACATTGAATCAAACACTTCCATATAGATCCTCTGTTCTTTGGTATAATCGGATTACCATTCCAATCATTGAGCATGTTCAATTTCAAGCAGATTATCGTTATCTGAGCAAAGTTGAACTCATAGATGCCCGCATAACAGCTCTTGGTTTTATAACAGATGCAGATGCCCGCGTGCCGATTCATGTTTGTGATATGCGCATCATCATGAAGATGAATGAACTATTTGGCAAACCATTGACTTTGACATTCAATGCAAAGAATGTCTTCGATTATTATTACACTGAAATAATTGGCAATCTTGCGCCCAATAGACAATTGTCGATACAAGGAGAGATATTGTTATGATATCCCTTTTTATTTTGGGTATGATACTGACAAATACTCTTATTCATGCAGACATCCCTCGTATTTTTGATTATGGAAGATTGGGCAAAAAAACAACTGATGTGCTTCCATTCGATCCATCACTTGCTCCATTTTATCATGGAGTAGCTTCCGGTGATCCAATGCACGATCGCGTGATCATTTGGACGAGAATTACTCCGGAGGTGGATGGACCAACCGAAGTGCAATGGGTTATGGCAAAAGATCCCGCATGTTTGAACATCGTCAAATCAGGTGTCTTTACAACATCATCAGAAAAAGATTATACAGTAAAGATAGATGTTTTGGGACTTGAACCGAATGTGCACTACTATTATCGCTTTTCCCATCAAGGAAGATTATCGCTTATAGGCAGAACAAAAACCACTCCTTTAGGTTCAGTACTTTCCATTCGTTTTGCGATTGCATCATGCGCAAATTATCAGCAAGGATATTTCAATGCCTATGCTCACATTGCAGAAAGAAATGATCTGGATGCCATACTTTTTCTGGGTGATTATATTTATGAGTATCAAGCAAAAGGGTATGGGTATTCAGATAAGGTTGGAAGATCACATATCCCTGAACAAGAAGCTGTTACATTGAATGATTATAGAGTGAGATATTCTTTTTATCGACTGGATCCCGATTTGAGACGACTGCATCAATTGCATCCATTCATAGGCATTTGGGATGACCATGAAACTGCGAATGATTCATGGCCGGGAGGTGCAGGAAATCATCAAGCAAATGAAGGAGATTGGAATCAAAGGAAGATAGCAGGAAAAAAAGCATTCATTGAATGGCTTCCCATTCGTGAGCAAGATGGAGAAGGAACAATCTATCGAAAGCTTTCTTATGGCTCATTGTGTGAACTCTATATGCTGGATACGAGACTTGAAGGTCGTGATAAACCAATGGGACCAAAAGACACCACCTCGACTGCAATTGATACCACTATTTGGCAAAGTCCGGATCGAACCTTGCTCGGAAAAAAGCAATATGAATGGCTTAATTCATCTCTGAGAAATTCAAATGCCACCTGGAAAATCATCGGCAATCAAGTCATGATTATGCCATTGGAAGGTTTCACCAATCAAGATTCTTGGGAAGGCTATCCCGCAGAAAGAAAAGCATTACTTTCAGGATTGAGAAAGGATAATGTCAATAATGTGGTGTTTGTAACAGGGGACATACATAGCACATGGGTTTCAGATTTGCCAATTGAAAAAAATGATCCGGTATATGAATCAGTCACAGGAAAAGGATCGGTAGCAGTTGAATTTGTAACACCAAGTATTACATCTGCTAATATCAATGAATTACTTAATGTTCCTCCTGGTTCTTTTCAAACGCAGTTCTTGGTTTTGCAGGCAAAGACTTTAAATCCACATATCAAGGATGTCGAATTGGATAATCATGGATATGCAATCCTTGATATCACGGATAATAAAGTTCATGCAGATTGGTACTTTGTTGATTCCACAAATGTGAGAAAGAAAGGACAGAAGTTTTATAAAGGATTTTCAACAGGACTGAATCAAAATGCCATCAAGCAGGAATTAGGTCCGATGCCCATTCGCACGGGAGGACCTCAAGACCCTGATGCAATCATTTCATCGATTGAACGCGTAGGATCTGCGATTGCCATTGGAGATTATCCTAATCCATGCGATCATGCCATGCTCATTCATTATGTGATTGCAGCTGAATCGAGCGTTACAATGACAATTCACGATATCAATGGTCGAGAAGTCATGAAAGTAATGGATGGAATCATGCATCAGCCATCTCCCTATGCCGTTGAAGTGAATACACAACAATTGCCAAACGGAACCTATAATTATACATTACAAACCGGAACTACAATCATAACCCGGTCATTCAGCGTCATTCATTGACGGCTTTGGAGACTACTACTCGATGCCAAAAACATCAACCAAACACAAGCATATCACCATCACAAATGCTCGCGTGAACAATCTGCAAGAAGTATCATGCGTCATTCCAAGAAATGCACTCACGGTCATCTCAGGTGTAAGTGGTTCCGGAAAGTCTTCACTTGCTTTTGAAACATTGTATGCAGAGGGTCAAAGAAGATTCGTGGAATCTTTGTCGTCCTATGCACGACAATTTCTCGACAGAATGAATAAACCCGATGTTGAAAGCATCACAGGTCTTCCACCAGCCATAGCAATAGAGCAAAGAGGATTTGCCAGAAATCCTCGATCTACCGTTGCAACTCAAACCGAGATATATGATTATCTACGATTATTGTTTGGAAGAATAGGCATCACAACATGTACATGTGGTCGCATAGTGAGAAAAGATACTCCGGCACATGCCGCTTCCATCATTTCCGAGTGGAATGAAGGAGACCGACTGTATATTCTCTTTCCAATTCATGCAATTGATCAATCATTTGAACAAGCCATTGATTCACTTATAGAAAATGGTTTTTACAGAGCTGTAAAGCCGGCAAGTGATGTGATCATAGATTTACAAGAAACGAAGCTTTCATCCATTGATGATCATAATGAATTGATGATGCTGGGAGATCGAATCATCATCAAGAAAGATCAAGAATTTGTATCGCGTCTCACCGATTCACTTGAAACTGCTTTTTCATTGGGTCATGGAAGAGTCACCGTCCGAAATATCACATCTATGGAAGATGCATGTTTCAGCAATGTACATGAATGTGCATTTTGTGGAATAGTCTATCAAGAACCGGAACCCCGATTATTTTCTTTCAATTCTCCTTTTGGAGCATGCACTGAATGTCAGGGATTTGGTCGAAGCATCGGATTGGACAAAGATCTGGTGATACCCGACAAGCATTTGTCATTGCAGAAAGGCGCTATTCATCCTTTTAGAACTGCAGGGTTCACAGAATATCATCGTGATTCTCTCGACTTTGCAAAAAGACATTCCATACCAATTGGTATTCCTTTTTCAATGCTCACAGAAAAGCAACAACAGATGCTATGGGAAGGTGATACTCTTTTTCCCGGCATCAATGGCTTTTTTGCAAGAGCCGAAGAAAAAGCAGCATCGAAAGTTGGATATCGTGTTTTGCTCTCGCGCTATCGTGGCTATACCACTTGTCATGTATGTCATGGAGCACGCTTGCGTAGATCAGCAAGAAGAGTATTTGTTGGGGAATTGACTTTGCCTGACATCATTCGCATGACAATTGCCGAAGCATCCGCTTGGTTTGAGGCACTCAAATTGGATGAATATCAATTGCACATTGCTGAGATGGTATTAAAAGAGATTCGATCCAGACTTCGCATGTTGGTTGAAATTGGTCTGGAGTATATCACATTGGACCGCATGGCGCATACGCTTTCCGGTGGAGAATCACAAAGAATCACGCTTGCCACTTCTCTTGGAAGCTCATTGGTTGGTACATTATATGTGCTGGATGAACCCAGCATTGGTCTTCATCATAGGGATACATGGCGATTGATGCATCTCTTGAAAAGACTGCGCTCTCTTGGAAATACTGTTGTTGTCGTTGAACATGACCCCGATATCATTGCATCAGCTGATCATATCATAGACATTGGACCAAAAGCCGGAGAATTGGGTGGTCATATCATTTTTTCAGGTTCTGTTGAAGAAATGCTTTCATCAAAAACATCACTTACAGGACAATACTTATCGGGTAAACAAAGCATTCAAATTCCTGCGAAAAGGTCAAAGGGAAATGGAAAATCACTGGAAATCATTCAACCGATTGAACGCAATCTCAAGGGAGACAATGTACATATTCCACTCGGCTGTATTGTTGTGATTACCGGCGTTTCAGGATCGGGAAAAAGCACGCTTGTTCATGAAGTGCTTGCACCTGCTCTTAAGAAGAAATATGCAGGCTTCGCAGGTTCGATAGGCGCCTGTAAGGATGTGACCGGCTCTGAACATTTACAAGCCATCGAGATTGTGGATCAATCACCAATTGGGAAATCATCTCGCTCAACACCGGTAACATATACAAAAGCATTTGATGCAATTCGCGATCTCTTTGCCGATACCCAAGCTGCGAAACAACTTGGTTGGCGTCCGGGGCATTTTTCCTTTAATGTTCCCGGTGGACGTTGTGATGCATGCGAAGGTGAGGGAACCGTAACGGTTGAAATGCAATTCCTACCGGATATCACACTTGAATGTGAGACATGCAAAGGATCCAGATATAAAAAAGAAGCAAGAGACATTCTCTATAAAGGTGCTTCAATCATGGATGTGTTGAATATGACAGTTCATGAAGCTCTGACATTTTTTTCAGGTAATAAACGCATCGTCAATAAGCTGCAAGTTCTTTCTGATGTTGGTTTGGGATATGTACGATTGGGTCAGCCCAGCACTCGCCTGTCAGGAGGAGAAGCACAGCGTATCAAATTGGCTGCAGCTATTGATGATTCTCGATCTGAACAAACATTGTTCATTTTTGATGAGCCGACCACCGGATTACATTTGGATGATATTGCCACTTTGCTTACATGTTTCAGGGCTCTTGTGGCGAAAGGACATTCTGTTCTCATCATTGAACATCATCTTCATGTGATTGCTTCAGCCGATCATATCATTGATTTAGGACCTGAGGCCGGTGATTTGGGAGGGAATATTGTTGCTACAGGGACACCGGAGCAAATCATGAAATCTGGCAAGTCTTATACGGGGAAAGCACTGAAAACACTCTTGAAATAGCCGCCGATACCGTATCTTGCAAACATGAATATCAGAGCCAAGCACATTTTTCGCATTGCGATCACTCTCGGCATAGTGATCGG
>Ga0129333_10003607_pt1 | contig 14509 bp, 10 predicted proteins | sample CPB6_08_DNA_FD_94474 | JGI IMG/M metagenome (GOLD analysis project Ga0129333, IMG submission 94474) | Freshwater to marine salinity gradient microbial communities from Chesapeake Bay, USA - CPBay_Sum_0.6_0.8_DNA | ecosystem: Environmental > Aquatic > Marine > Coastal | place: USA: Chesapeake...
CGAAAAAGCTGGTCGTAAAACTAGTTATTGCCCAAAGGGCCCACAGCCATCCTGCAATTCGCTCTTTCATGGATCGATTTCTTTAAAGCTTCCAGTCAATGGGGTCAATCCCGTTATGAACAAGATATTGATTGGCTGTAGAAAAATGGCGACAGCCCAAAAAACCCTGGTGTGCCGAGAGAGGAGAGGGATGTGCAGCTGTAAGGACCAGGTGGTTGGTTGTATCTATAAATTTACTTTTCTCTTTTGCAAATTTTCCCCAGAGTAAAAAAACAAGCTTCTTTCTTTTTTCACTTAGGATCTTGATAACAGCATCTGTAAAACTTGCCCATCCGATCTGCGCATGACTCATAGGTTCTGCAGCACGCACCGTCAAAGAAGCATTTAGCAAGAAAACACCCTGGTGGGCCCATGCAGTCAGATCGCCTGTCTCGGGCATAGGCATTCCAATATCTTGATGTAGCTCTTTAAAAATATTTTGCAGCGAGGGAGGAGGAGCAGTACCGGCAGGTACCGAAAAACTGAGACCATGTGCCTGTCCAGGTCCATGATAGGGATCTTGCCCTAAAATAACCAACTTGACCTTTTCAAAGGGGGTGCTTTCGAATGCATTGAAAATCAGTCTTCCCGGTGGATAGATCGTCTTTCCTTGCTCTTTTTCTGTCTTTAGATGCAGAGCCAGCTGCTTAAAGTAGGGCTTTTCAAATTCTTCCTTTAATACCGTTTTCCAAGAGGTTTCTATACTTACCCGCATCGGTCCTTTTGGCAAAGATACATAATGGTTTTTGCGACCTTTTGGGATGGTCAGTTTTCGCTTTTCCCACTGTGAATAGAAAGATGTTAATATCGATTCCGATTCAAAAAGAGAAATAAGGATTGATTGAAAGATTAGAGTAAACACTTATTTAAATCATAAATACGTGTTATTATCTATTAGCGATTAAAATACTTTTAAAAGATTTGAATTTTTTTTTAGTTGTAAATAAAAAATGTGTTCGCTGGATTTTGAAACGGCAAACTGATAATTTCAATTGATTATTAAGCCTTTTTAGGTCTTAGTCTCAGTATAAATTATATTATTTTAATGAAAGTGCTGTTGTGTTTTGAGACGCATCTTTTGGCTGAGGGTATAAAAAAAATCATGCTGCAGTTGGACGAAGAGTTACGGTTTGATCTGGTTTATCCGGAAGCTAACATCAAGGAGCGTATTCTTAACTCAGACTTCGACATATTAATACTGGATACTGATAAGCAACAGAGGAGCGCTTTCGAAATTTTAAAAATAGTCAAGGCCAGGTCGCCCGAAAAGAAAGTTATTTTCGTTTACGATAGCTTAGGAAGTGATGTGTTGAAGGCATTCCGGAATGGATTGGACGGGTGTTTCTCTAAAAGGGAAAGCACCGAAGAGGTGGTGGCTGCTATCGCCGCTGTTCTGGATGGCAAAGTGCATGTTCCCCAAAGCATAATCATGAACATACTTTGCGAAGGATTTGTCTTTACCGATTTTGATACTCGCTTAAATCAACTCACCAAACGAGAGATCAGCGTATTGCATCATATTTCCAGTGCAAATACGATGAAAGAAGCAGCGCGTTTGATGAAACTCGCCCCTTCGACTCTATCCGCGCACAAGCAACACATCATGAAAAAGCTTAGACTGGAAAACGGACAGGAATTCAATAATTTTTTAACTGCATTCAGCCAGTGGCAAAAAAACCCCACCTTTTGGGGTGAGGCAAAATAGTGATCCGGATTGGATTCAAACCAATGACCTGCTGCTTAGAAGGCAGCTGCTCTATTCAACTGAGCTACCGGACCATACTGTTTTGGAACAGCTGCGCAAAGTTACATTTCTTTAACTTGCGGAACAAACCCAAAACATGGCTGCCGTCTTCCATTACGGTTCTGACTATCTTACCGTGCGCACTGCACTCGCTATTGCCAACGGAACTTGCAAAGGTCTTATCGATGATAAGGCTGCAAAGCGTGTAGCGGCAGCAGAGCAAGAGGTGAATCAAATTGTGGCTTCAGGGCAGACTGTGTATGGCATCAACACCGGTTTTGGCATTTTAGCCTCCACGGCTATCTCAGCCTCGGATACTGCCATTCTTCAGCATAAAATATTGCAAAGTCATAGTGTGGGAGTGGGGCAGGCCATCGATGTTGAGGTTGCCAAGTTGATGCTCATCACCAAACTGCATTCTCTTGCCAAAGGGCACAGTGGCATACGCCTGTCGACCCTGGAACGCATCGGTTGGCATATAGATAATAATATTATTCCCGTTGTACCCGAAAAAGGAAGTGTTGGGGCCTCGGGTGATCTATCTCCATTGGCTCATCTTTTTTTGCCACTGATCGGAATGGGAGAACTTCTTATACCGGATACGTCAAGCAAAGGATCCCAGCGAGTTGCTGCAGCCGACTATCTGGCCGCATGCGGAGTGGCACCGCTATCGTTGGGGCCAAAAGAAGGATTGGCGCTCATTAACGGGACGCAATTTATTTTGTCTTTTGCGATCAAGGCGGTGCAGCGTTTGCACAACTGTCTAGAAGCCGCCGATATTATCGGTGCCATGAGTTTAGAGGCACTGACAGGTACTAAGGCTCCCTTTGATGATCGCTTACATGCACTTCGTCCATTTGCCGGTAATCGACTAGTGGCACAACGACTTCGCCTCTTGGTTCAAGATTCTGCGATCATGGCAAGCCATGTGAATTGTGGTCGGGTACAAGATCCCTACTCACTACGGTGTATGCCTCAGGTACACGGAGCCTCTCGAAATAGTTGGTTGCATCTGAGTGAGCTTACACAGACCGAATTAAATTCGGTAACAGATAATCCCATTTTACTCCAAGGAGGAGAGACCATCAGTGGGGGAAATTTCCATGGTCAACCACTGGCACTCCCCTTGGACTATGCCTGTATCGCCGCTGCGGAGTTGGGTAATATCAGTGACCGGCGCTGTTATTTACTACTCGAAGGAAAATGGGGGCTCCCTGTACTGCTTATGCAAAATGTTGGATTGAACAGCGGGTACATGATCCCGCAGTACACCACTGCAGCTTTGGTAACAGAAAACAAGACACTCTGTTTTCCGGCAAGTGCCGATAGTATCCCTACCTCGCTGGGTCAAGAAGACCATGTTTCTATGGGTAGTATCAGCGGTCGCAAGCTCAATCAGGTCATCGATAACCTGGAGTATATTTTAGCCATCGAGTTGCTATCTGCCGCCCAGGCTATCGAGTTCAGAAGGCCTTTGAGAAGCTCCGTTTTATTAGAGCATGCTCATTCTTATTTACGTAATCATGTTTCGTTTGCAAACGAAGACCGGATCTTTTCTGTGGACGTAGAAAAAACGGCCTCTCTGCTTCGTTCTTTTGACTTTGTCAGCAAGCTTAGTCAATTTGCAGAGACGCAGGGGCTGTTCCTGAACAGCGGATTCGAAGAGTTTGGCCTGTAAAGTGAGTGTAGCCAGCATTACAGCATCAGCGCTGCGTCAAGAGCCAGCTCGATCATGGGAGCCAAGGCTTTTTCTCTTTGTTGCGGACTTAGTTTTTCTTTTGTCAAGATCAGGTCAGAAACTGTCAGCAGACAAGCTGCACTTTTTTTACAGTGCTTTGCGTTGGCGTAAAGCGCAAAAGATTCCATCTCTACAGCCAGGCAATCATGTTTCATGGCCAAGGGCGAAAATCCTATTCGGTCAGAATAAAAAACATCGCTGGAGTGTATCGCTCCCTGTTGAAGGGGAAACCCTTTTTTTTCGGCCGCTAGGTTGATGGTATCATAGACTTTTCCTTGGTGGTCGATCACCGATTCCTCAATCCCCCAAGCATGTAGGGCAAAAGTAGATTCACTTACGGCTTTGTTGACATTGATCAGATCGAATAGCTTCAAGTTGGGGTCGTAAGCGCCACAGGTGCCAATCCTGATGATGGTATCGACCTGGTATTCTGTATATAGCTCATAGGAGTAAATGCCAATGGAGGGGCAGCCCATGCCACTGGCTCCAACGGAAATGGACCTCCCATTAAAAGTGCCGGTAAAAAAAAGACAATTACGGGTTTCGCTGACGAGTTGCGCAGCGGAAAGAAAATGACTGGCAATATATTTTGCCCGCAGTGGATCGCCTGGCATTAAAACGATGGGAGCAATTTCTTCGGGCGCGGCACTAATGTGAATACTCATATTCAAGGCTTAATCAACAAGATATGTATTTTTGCATTTTGATAAAAATATAACAAATGATTGCTGCCACCGGAATTAGTAAGATCCCTTCCAAGACTCCCACAGGTTCTACGCTTCATTGCAAAGGATGGGTGCAGGAAGCTGCCCTCAGGATGTTGCTTAATAATTTGGACCCTGCTGTAGCCGAAAGGCCCGAAGAGTTGATCGTTTATGGCGGTAGAGGTAAGGCAGCTCGAAATCAGGAGTCGCTCGAAAATATTATTCGTTCGTTGTTGATATTGGAGGACGACGAATCGCTACTGATCCAAAGTGGTAAGCCTGTTGCCATCCTGAAGACACATCCAGATGCTCCCCGGGTATTATTGAGTAATTCGCAGTTGGTTCCTAATTGGGCTAATTGGAAGCATTTTGATGAGCTGGAAAAAAAGGGGCTGATGATGTATGGTCAAATGACCGCCGGTAGTTGGATCTATATCGGCTCGCAGGGTATTGTGCAGGGTACTTATGAGACCTATGCTGCAGCTGCCGATAAACATTTTGGAGGAACGCTAAAAGGCACACTTAACGTTACTGCTGGTCTCGGTGGAATGGGAGGGGCTCAGCCCTTGGCCATTACAATGAACGAAGGGGTAGCCCTTGTGGCCGAAGTGGAGGAATGGCGCATCGACAAGCGGTTAGAGACAAAGTACCTGGATGAAAAGTATACAGATGTCGATCAGGCCATCAGCAAAGCCTTAGAGTACAAAGCCATGGGTCAGGCGCGCAGTATCGGTGTTCGCTGCAACGCCATCGAGCTTTTGGAAAGGCTCTTACAAAAAAATATCGTGCCTGATACCCTCACCGATCAAACCAGTGCCCATGATCCGTTAGTAGGCTATTGGCCCCACCAAGCCTCGTTGCAAGACGCAATCGATCTTCGTGAAAAAGATCCCGATGCTTATACTTTGCTCGCTTATCATTCGATGTATCATCATGTGTCTCTTATGGTTCAATTGATGGAAAAAGGGGCTATTACATTCGACTATGGGAATAATATACGGGCTCGCGCAAAAGAGTATCAGCAAAAATACCGACCCGATGATAAAATCGATTGCTTTGCTTTTCCGGGATTTGTACCGGCCTATATTCGGCCGCTTTTTTGTGAAGGCAAGGGACCTTTTCGGTGGGCTGCTCTCAGTGGAGATCCTGCCGATATTGCGGTAACGGATGAATTGATCCTCTCTCTTTTTCCTGAAAACAAGGGCTTGGTTCGTTGGATGAAAATGGCCAAAGAGAAAATTGCCTTTCAGGGTCTTCCGGCACGAATTTGTTGGTTGGGGCAGGGTGAAAGAGAAAAAGCCGGATTAGCATTTAATGAACTGGTTAGAACAGGAAAGGTAAAGGCGCCGATTGTGATCGGCAGAGATCATTTAGACACCGGCAGTGTGGCCAGTCCGAACCGCGAAACAGAGGCCATGCTCGATGGCAGCGATGCCGTGGCCGATTGGCCTATTTTAAATGCACTGGTCAATACGGCTGGTGGTGCGAGCTGGGTTAGCCTTCACCATGGTGGTGGTGTGGGTATGGGTTACAGCATTCATTCCGGTATGGTGATCGTAGCAGATGGAACTGAAAAAGCGGCACAACGACTTTCCAGGGTGTTACGGAATGATCCCGGTATGGGTGTGATTCGCCATGCCGACGCGGGTTATGATATAGCTAAACAGGTAGCGAAAGAGAAGAAGCTTGATCTATTAGACAAGCTGAACAGCTCAGTTGGTTAATTCAGAAGGGTCCTGATTTGGCCTGGCGTAGGAATATCGTTTTAATAAAGAGGTCTTGTAGTAACCATCAATTCCAAGTGAGGTAAGGCTTCCTGCCTTCTCAAGGTCTACAAAGCCATCAGGTTGCAAGGCTACGCTGGGTACATAGATATCTTTGATGGACCCCACCACTAAAAATGTATCATTTTGCTTTAAGGGAATGATCTCCTCTAGTTCCAATGCATAGCGAACGTTACTCTCTTTTACGTAGGGCGCCATCGTGTCGTTAGTCCAAAGTGGGGTCAGTCCCGTCTTATCAAATTCGCTTTCTTCTTTTTTGTATTTGGCACTTGTCTGATGTGCTTTCGCTAAAAATTCTTCTTGCACATGGTTGATCGTATAGCTTTTGGTTTCCTCTATGTTCGAAATGGTATGAGGAGAGGCCTCCCGGGGTCGATTAATGAAGCCGATCAGGGCCGGGTCAGCGCCCAGGTGCACAATATTGCTGAATATGGCAAGATTAGCATTCTGGTTGCGATCAACTGATCCAATAAGGCTGACCGATTTGAAGCCACTTATCGAGTTGATAAAATTGCCTCGGTAAAATCTGTCCCAGCCCTTAATTTCTTGTATAGTGAAATGTTTCATTTTTTGTTTAACAAGAATGTTCTGAAAAGGTTAAAGTATTAACTACTATTTTTACCGGATGCAATGGCTCTCTGTCAATCAGGTAGTTACGTCTCTCCAGGAAAACACAGCCCCTGATGGGATCAGCTTTACCCTGCAACGTGGCGAACGATTGGGTATCGCCGGAGAGACCGGTGCCGGAAAATCCTCTCTATTAAAAATGATTGCAGGTCTTTTACAGCCCGGAAAGGGTACTATTTTTTTCGAGGAAAGAAGAGTAGAGGGGCCCGAGGAAAAATTATTGCCCGGTCATCGCCATATTGCGTACCTCAGTCAACATTTTGAGTTGCTCAATCATTACAGGGTAGAAGAGTATTTATCATTGAGCAGTGTATTAGAGCAAGAGGAGGCGCTCTCTCTCTATTCACTTTGCGAGATCGATCATGTCTTAAAGAGAAAAACCAGTCAACTATCCGGTGGAGAACGGCAGCGAGTTGCCCTTGCCAGCGCCTTGGTCAAAAGGCCTCGTCTGTTGTTATTAGATGAGCCTTTTTCCAACCTTGATTTTGTGCATAAAGAAAAGATCAAGGGATTACTCGATGCCATCGAGCGATCTCTGGCTGTCTGCATTTTGATCGTTTCGCACGATGCGGCCGATCTGCTTTCTTGGGCCGACAGGATCTTGCTGATTCAAAATGGCAAGATCGTTCAGCAGGGTCGCCCTTCTGATTTGTATTTACACCCCTGCGATGCATATTGTGCGGGGTTGCTGGGACCCTTTACCGCTCTCTCAGCAGAGTGGTTGTCGCCATTCGCCGGAATATCACCTCCACCCGGAGGAGCCAGAACTGTCTATGTAAGACCGGAGCAATTTGCAATCGAGATAACTGGGCAATATCCTAACGCATTCGAGGCCAGGGTAGAATCGATCTATTTCTTGGGTGCTTTTTCCTTAGTAGAGGTTATTTGTAAGGGTGTCAAGATCAAGGTAAGTGCCCCATCTTCCTGCTATGAAAAAGGGCAACAGGTCTATCTCTCCCTCAGAGAATGGATCTGGTAAATCTTCCCACAATTTTAACCTATCGATGTGAATAACTGTGGTGGAAGACCTGGTGCATTCTGCTGTTTTCCCGTTAAATTCGCAGCAGTCTTTTCCTATTAAAATTGATTTGTTGTGAGATTAAAGAGCTTAGAAATCAAGGGGTTCAAGAGTTTTGCTGATAAAACGGTCATCAATTTTGACGATAATATCACCGGCATCGTTGGTCCTAACGGATGCGGCAAATCGAATATAGTCGACAGTATACGTTGGGTGATCGGAGAGCAAAAGATCAGCCAGTTAAGAAGCGAAAATCTAGACAGTTTGGTCTTTAACGGATCCAAGACCCGAAGTGCGAGCGGCTTGGCCGAGGTTAGCCTGACCTTTGAGAATACCCGCAATCTGTTGCCCACTGACTTTAATGTGGTTACAGTAACCAGAAAATTTTATAAAAACGGCGAAAGTGAATACCGTCTGAACGATGTGCAGTGCCGCTTAAAAGATATTCAAAATCTCTTTCTGGACACGGGCATCAGCACTGACAGTTATGCCATCATTGCACTCGACATGGTCGATGACCTGATCAAGGACAAAGACAACAGTCGCCGCAAAATGCTGGAACAGGCCGCGGGTATATCGATCTACAAGACGCGCAAAAAAGAAGCCAAATCAAAACTGGAGGCTACTGAGCAAGATCTTGCCCGAATCGAGGATCTGCTTTTTGAGATCAACAACCAATTGAAATCATTGGAGAGTCAGGCAAAAAAGGCTGAGAAATATCAAGAGATCAAAAAGGAGTACAAAGAGGTCAGTATCGAGTTGGCCAAGGCCTCTCTTGAAGGATTTAATCTCTCCTATAACGATCTTACCGATCAGCAAGAAAAGGAGAGCGCCCGCAAGCTAGAGATCGAGGCTGCGATCGCGGTTCAGGAAGCTTCGCTAGAAAAGGAAAAGCTTGCCTTTATCGAAAAAGAAAGAGCGCTTCAACGAATGCAGCAGGCATTCAATGAACTGCAGCAATCAGTTCGGGCTAAAGAAAATGACAAAAATCTAGCTACACAACGATTGGAGTATTTGGCTGAAAAACAAGACTCGCTCAACCTGTTTCTGACCAAGGCCGAAGGACAATTGCAAGGTATTGTGGAGAGTATTGCTTTTACTTCGGGACAGATCAAAGAGGAGGAAAAAACGCTTGAGGGACTAGAGCATGAGCTGAGTCAACTTCAAGCGAACATGGAGCAGACCCGGATGCACATGGAAGAAAAGCGGACAGCGCTCGAAGGACTTCGTCAAGAGTATCAACAGACGCAAAGACAACAATTCGACGCCGAAAAAAGAGTAGCGGTAGCCGACACGTCGGTGCAAAATCTTCAGCGTACTCTTCAGCAGCTCGAGACGGAGCGTACGCAACGAGCTGCCTTGCTGGAGCAGCTTGCGGCAGAGCGGACCCAGAAAGAAAATACGCTTGCCGAACGAAAGGTTGACTTGGAGCAATTGCAGCAGCACCAGGATCAAACGAAAGAACAGATCTTGCAGACACAGGCCATCCTCGAGGAGCTTCGGAATGAGCTGGCCGAAGAAAGTAGAAAACTTGATGCTAAAAAGAATGAGTATGCCCTGCTGAAAAGCATGATCGATTCTATGGAGGGCTATCCCGATTCAGTCAAGTTTTTGCACAACAATAAAGAATGGAGATCGCAAGTGCCTATTCTATCTGATGTGCTCTATGTGAGAGAAGAATACCGAAAGGCATTAGAAAATGTGCTTGAGCCGTATCTCAGTTATTATGTGGTCAATGACTTGCAAGAAGGACTCGATGCGGTTCACTTACTCGATAAACATCAAAAAGGAAAAGCTAATTTCTTCTTACTTGATCAGATAAATGCGCATGGGCAGAGCGCTTCTGCCCACCAGCTATCTGGTGCCATCAGCGCATTAAGTGTAGTAGAAGTGGAAGAGCCATACCGTAGATTGGCTGAACAGTTACTTGGTAATGTCTTTATTGCCGATAGCGAAGAGGCTCTTAGTAATAGCAATGGATTTGTGGTGATCGAAAAGGAAGGTCGTTATGTAAAAGGCAAGTTCTCGCTTACAGGTGGAAGTGTAGGGTTATTTGAGGGGAATAAAATCGGGCGAGCAAAAAATCTCGAGAAATTACAGCTAGAGATCAGTCAGCAGCAAGCCGTGGTAGATGCATTGCGGACTTCCATTCAGACCCGGCATAACGAAGTGATTGCATTCAACGAAGACCTTCGGGAAGTTGCTTTGCGTCAGGCAGAAAAAGAGATCCAACAACTCTCAAATGAGTTGTTCGCTATCCAAAATAAAGTAGAGAACCTGACAGCCACACAACAAAACAGTGGTGCTAAGGTGGCTGATTTACAAAGTCAAGTGGAGCAGATCGTTGCTTCGGTTGCCGGTGTACGAAGTGAGTTCGAACAGCTCAATGCCGCGTTCTCCGGACTTCAAATCTCATTACAAGGCGCCGAGAACGAATTCCGTTCCAGCGAAGAGACACATAAAGAGGCTACTCGTCAATTCAATGAATTCAATCTGTCTGTTACCCGTCAACAAAGTAAGATCAGCGGATTAGCTCAGGAGGCTTCCTTTAAAAACAACCAGCTGGCCGATCTGCAATCACAGATCGAGCAGAGCAAGTTGCAGCAAACAGAAACATCAGATCTTTCTACCCAATCCCGTGAGCAGCTTACACAGATCGAGCAACAACTATTAGAATTAGTAAGAAAAAAGCAAGAAGATGAGGCGCTCCTTAATACGGCAGATCAAGCCTATTATGTACTCCGTAACGAGCTGAGCGAAAAAGAAAGTGCGATTCGTCACCAAAGCAAAGACAAAGAGCAGATTGAATTTTTATTAGCGGCTATCAAGGATAAGCTGAATGAACTTAAATTACAGCTGGCTGGCATGAAGGAACGCTTGAGTGTCGAATTTCGCGTAGACCTCGAGCAGATACTAGGGGAGGCCCGCCACTCTGAAACGGCTCTCGAAGAGCTGCAAGCTACTGCCGAGCGTATGAAAAAGCGGTTGGAGAATCTGGGTGAGGTAAATCCAACGGCTATCGAAGCCTTCACCGAAATGAAAAAGCGTTACGATTTTATCGTTGAACAAAAGACCGATCTGGTAACGGCTAAGGATAGTTTGTTAAAAACCATAGAGGAAGTAGAGGCTACAGCCAACCAGAAATTTCTGGATACGTTCGAGCAAGTCAGGATGCATTTTCAAAAAGTATTCAAAACCCTTTTCACCGAAGATGACCAGTGCGATCTGGTACTGGAAGATCCCAATAATGTAGCGGAGAGCGGTATCGATGTAGTAGCCAAGCCCAAAGGAAAACGCCCTACCTCGCTGACGCAGTTGAGTGGAGGAGAGAGAACCCTTACTGCTACCGCCTTGCTCTTTGCGATCTACCTGATCAAGCCGGCCCCATTCTGTATCCTCGATGAGGTCGATGCTCCGCTTGATGACGCCAACGTTGGTAAGTTCACGAATATGATCCGTCAGTTCAGTGAAAATTCTCAATTCATTATTGTCACGCATAATAAAATGACCATGAGCACGGTCGATGTTATATATGGAGTGACTATGCAAGAGCCCGGTGTCAGTAAACTGGTAACAGTAGATTTTCGAAGTCTCCAGCAAAATTGATTCGATCCTTTTTTGGTATGAGGAGTTTTTTTTTACTACTGCTATTTTCTTTGTGCGCGGTAGATGTATTCGCTCAGGGGCAGCCCGAGGGCATTTTCTTAGGAGCCAAGGCCCCGGATTTTACAGGTACTGATCAATTTGGTCGTGAAGTCAACCTGCGTCAGCTCGCCAAGCGTGAATCTGTACTGCTTGTTTTTTATAAAGGTTCCTGGAGCCCATCTTGTATGCGACTTTTGTCTCGTTTGCAAGACTCATTGTATTTTTTTACCGATCGTCAAATTAGTGTAATTGCTATAAGTCCTGAATCTGATTCCAGCCGTGCCGTGACCTTGCAAAAAACCAGGGCCGGCTTTTCACTGCTTTGGGACTCTGCTCACTTGATCGCCAAGCGTTATGATGTAGCGCAAGAATTTTCGGAGTCCCAACTGGCTCGTTTTCGAAGCGGAGGTATCGATTTGGTCAAAATACAAGCGCCAAACTCACCGCAACTTCCCGTTCCTTCTGTTTTTTTGATCGGCAAGGACTACACCATTACCTACCGCTTTTTCGATCTAGAGCAAAAGCGAAGAGTAAGTGTAAAAGAGTTATTGCAACAGTAAGCGCTCAATTGGTATATTTGCCTGCTCTTTATTACTATGGCAAAAGAAAAAGAAAGTCCCTTGTTCGAGTATACCGAAGATAGTATTCAGTCACTTGACTGGAAGCAGCATATCCGTCTTCGTCCGGGTATGTATATTGGGAAATTGGGTGATGGCTCTTCTCCCGATGACGGTATTTATGTGCTGGTCAAAGAAGTGATGGATAATTGTATCGATGAGTATACGATGGGCTTTGGAAAGTCCGTAGAACTGATAATAGAGGGAAAGACCGTTACGGTAAGGGATTATGGTCGTGGAATTCCGCTTGGAAAAGTAGTGGATGTGGTGAGTAAGATCAACACCGGAGCAAAATACGATAGTAAAGCCTTTCAGAAATCGGTTGGATTGAATGGGGTGGGTACCAAAGCGGTCAATGCCTTGAGCCATTATTTTAAAGTTACGGCTATACGCGATGGGAAAGAGAAAACAGCTGAATTTTCTCGCGGAGAGTTGGTCAAAGAACAAAAAGAGACAAAGACATCCGAGCCCAATGGAACCCTTGTTTCTTTTACGCCTGACGATTCGATTTTTAAGAACTTTCGTTTCTTACCAGAGTTTCTAGATAACCAGCTGTGGAATTATTGTTTTTTAAATGCGGGTCTTAAGATCAACTATAATGGCAAAACCTACATCAGTAAGAACGGTTTGCTCGATCTATTACAGCGAAAGACAAACGAGGATGAGATCCGTTACCCCATTATTCATCTCAGTGGTAATGATATCGAAGTAGCGATCTCTCACACCAATGACTATGGCGAAGATATCTACAGCTTTGTAAACGGTCAACATACTACGCAGGGAGGCACACACCAACAAGCCTTTCGCGAGGCATATGTAAAGACGATTCGCGATTTCTTTAAAAAAGATTACGATGCTTCCGATATTCGAACCGGCATTGTAGCTGCTATCTCTGTGCGGGTGGTAGAGCCTGTTTTTGAATCTCAGACCAAGACAAAACTGGGATCTGTTAATGTAGATGTAGATGGGCCCAGTATGCGCCAGTTCGTGGGTGATTTTCTGGCCAAGGAACTCGATAATCACTTGCATAAACATCCCGCCTTGGCGGATGCCCTTAAAAAGCGAATTGAACAAAGTGAACGTGAACGCAAGGAATTAGCTGGCATTAAAAAACTGGCCAATGAGCGAGCTAAGAAAGCAAATCTGCATAACCGAAAATTGCGGGACTGCCGCTACCATCTAAATGATGATGTGCCTGCCCGCGGAAAGGATGATTTTGTTGCTCGTCAAAAAGAGACTACCATCTTTATTACCGAAGGGGATAGTGCCAGCGGTTCTATTACAAAGGCCCGCAAGGTCGAGACACAGGCTGTTTTTAGTTTACGAGGTAAACCCTTGAATTGTTTCGGGCTGACCAAAAAAGTGGTTTACGAGAACGAGGAATTCAATTTACTGCAACATGCTCTTAATATAGAGGAAGGGCTAGAGGGGTTACGTTACAACAATGTAGTTATTGCAACCGATGCCGACGTAGATGGAATGCATATCCGCTTATTGCTGATGACTTTCTTTTTACAATTCTTTCCCGATCTGGTCAAACACGAAAAGGTGTATGTATTGGAGACGCCGTTATTCAGGGTACGCAACAAGCAAGAAACGATCTATTGTTATACCGAACAAGAGAAATTGGCTGCTGTTAAAAAATTGGGACAAAAGCCCGAGGTGACTCGCTTTAAGGGATTGGGTGAGATCAGCCCCGATGAGTTCGCTCAATTTATTGGCCCTGATATGCGCAAGCAATTGATGCGATTGGAGCAGGGCGATCATGTGCAACAGCTCTTGGAGTATTACATGGGAAAAAACACCCCTGATCGTCAAGAATTTATTATCGATAATCTTCGCATTGAATCCGATAAGCCATTGGATGCTGAACTTTAAAACTGATGTTTGACTTTCACGCCGATCGTAAGCGCTATTTCGAAATGCAATATCTCAATGCCAAAGGATATGTACTGCCCTTTATTGAGACAATTTTTCCTATCAAACAAGGAATGCGAGTGTTAGAGATCGGTGCCGGCGAAGGAGGGGTCTTGCAAGCATTTCTGGAAAGAGGTTGCCAAGGGGTAGGAGTCGAATTGGATCCCAAGCGAGTTGAGTGGGCCTGTGGATTTCTTTGGGAACCGATCGGCCGCCGACAGCTGCACTATGTGGATAAGGATATTTATCAAACCGATCTGGAAAAGGATCTCTTAGGGCCTTTCGATATCATTGTTCTTAAAGATGTTATAGAGCACATTCATGATCAGTCTCGCTTGATGGGCTACATGAAAAAATGGTTAGTGCCTGGCGGGGTCATTTTTTTTGGATTTCCTCCCTGGCAGATGCCTTTTGGCGGGCACCAGCAAATTGCCCGGTCTTTTTTGGCTAAGTTGCCCTACATTCATTTATTGCCTCGCTATTTATACAAGTGGTTACTCACGATAAAAAAAGAGCCCGTAGAGGAATTACTGGAGATTCGTTCGACTCGTATCACCATTGAGCGATTTGAGCGTATTTGCGCCGAGCAGGACTATCAGATCAAAAACAGGCAACCCTATCTAATTAATCCGATCTATCAATGGAAATTCGGCTGGAAACCTAGAAAACAGTGGTC
>Ga0129333_10003608_pt1 | contig 14509 bp, 16 predicted proteins | sample CPB6_08_DNA_FD_94474 | JGI IMG/M metagenome (GOLD analysis project Ga0129333, IMG submission 94474) | Freshwater to marine salinity gradient microbial communities from Chesapeake Bay, USA - CPBay_Sum_0.6_0.8_DNA | ecosystem: Environmental > Aquatic > Marine > Coastal | place: USA: Chesapeake...
ATTATAAATTAATGTACATTATAGGTATATCCGCTTTTTATCACGATTCTTCCGTTTGTTTGTTTAAAGACAATAGATTAATTTTTGCATGTGAAGAAGAAAAGTTTACAGGTATAAAACACGACAGTTCATTTCCTGAAAGGGCATTAGAATACATATATCAAAAATATAGATTAACAGATAAAAACATTCAAGCCGTTTGTTATTATGAGAATCCTGATTTAAAGTACAAAAGAGTTTTAGATAATATAAAAACTAAATGGTACAAATACCCAAAGTATTCAATAAAATCATTTTTAAAGATAAAAAATATAAAAACTGAAATAGATAAGAAATTAAAAAAAATATCTAAAAATGTTTTTTATTCAACCCACCACGAAGCACATCTATACTATTCTTTTTATACCTCACCATTTCATGAATCGGTTTGTTTATCAATCGATGGTGTGGGGGAAATAGATACATTATCATTCGGATTTGGGAATTATAAAGGAATTAAGTACACAACATTGGCTAAGTATCCACATTCATTAGGTTTATATTACACCGCAATGACATCGTACTTAGGTTTCAGACCAAATGAAGGCGAATACAAAATGATGGGTTTAGCTTCATATGGTAATCCCGATGTTTACATTGATAAGGTTAGAGAATTAATGAGTTATAAAAACGGATCTTTGAAATGTAACATGGATGTATTTTGTTGGGACAGATCTGATATCATGATGTTCAATGAAAAGTTAGAAACATTATTGGGTATACCCCCAAGGATGACTAAAGAACCAATCACAGAAGTTCATCAAAATTTAGCGGCTTCAGTTCAAAAAGTATATGAAGAAGTATTTTTCAATATTTTAAAATCTTTGAAATTAGTAACCGAAAACACTAACTTATCCTTAGGTGGTGGTTGTGCATATAACGGTACAGCAAACGGTAAAGTTATAGAAGAAACACATTTTAATAGATTGTCAATACCACCTGCACCATCTGATGCGGGATCCGCGATTGGTGCTGTTGTTCATTATTTGGTTAATAAGAAAAATTTTTGTGATAAAATAAATAGAAATCCATTTTTAGGTCCGAGCTACGATGAAAATGAAATATATAAAGAAATTAAAAACCACAATCATAAAAAGTTTAAAGATATTGATGAGATAATAAAATATGTGGTAAAACCATTAAATGAAGGTAAAGTGGTTGGATGGTTTCAAGGACATATAGAATTTGGTGCAAGAGCACTTGGTAACAGATCCATACTCGCTAACCCAACTTTAGATGGAATGAAAGATAGGATTAACAGAGTCATCAAAAAAAGAGAAGGTTTTAGACCGTTTGCCCCAATGGTACTGAAAGACAAACAACACAAATATTTTGAAATGAAAGATGACGTTCCATATATGAATCAAGTCGTTAAAGTAAAAGAACAATATAAAAATATTTTAAAAGCGGTTACACATGTTGACGGAACCGCAAGAGTACAAACAGTACAGAATCATACAATAATACATAATCTTCTAAGTGAATTTGAAAAAATAAGTGGATACCCAATATTACTTAACACATCATTCAACATCAAAGACAAAACAATGGTATTAACACCAAAAGATGCGGTGGATACGTTTTATGATACTGAAATGGATATATTGATAATTGGTAATTATATCTTAGAAAAATGAAGAAGATTTTAATAATAGGGGATAGTTTTGTTGATTATCCAATGAGTGAAAATAATTTAAATGAAAGACATGTAAAACAAACGTGGGTAAGATCGATGTTGGAAAATATTAAAAATTATAACATTGTAGTTGACGGCCAACCAAGTAGAGATGTACAAACAATTTTAGATAAATGGATATTATCAATAGATAAATTAAACACTGAAGATATTTTAATTATTTGTATACCGACGTTTTATAGAACAAGATTACCATTAATAGAAAGTAAATGGTACGGTCAAAAATATAAAAATTATAATTTTATAAATAAGTTTATTGGTGCTAATTCATATCAAGAAGACGACTTAAGTATAGATAGTTTTAATCATTCTGATTTTAAATTGAAAACAGATATGATTACAATGTATCAAATATTAAATTCAACAAAATCAGCAATAACAAATCATTTAGATGTGATTAACACATTAAAAAAATTAACCCCTTGTTATACCTACCTATTTTCGTGGGACGACATTTTATATGATCATGAGATAGAGGATAAAAAAATATTAAGTAATAATATTGGTGAATGGGAGACTTTAGATGATGAATTTAAAAATTCATATGGTGAAAAAGGAATTTTTGCCGATCTACACTGGAGTCAAAAAATGCATGAATTGTTTTATAATTATATAATAAATAACAAATTAAAAAATTTTAATTTATGAAAAAATTAATTGATCTAATTAAAAAATACTTTGCGGATCGTAAAAGAAAAAAAGAATTCAAGAAAAAATTAGAAGAATTACGTAAAAGAGACCCATTTATTTATAATCACTAATATGGTAATATACGTTAATGGTTGTTCTATTTCTCAAGATCTATTCGAATGTGAAGAAAATGAATCAAAAAAATTTGTATGGAGTAGACTTTTGATGAATAAATTTACCAATGAATACTCATATTTAAGATTTGATTTTAACAATTTAATTAGTAAGTATGGTAAAAAAGAATATATTAACAACGTTAATGATAATATACTAATTAATGATTCGATGGATGGTGCAGGTAATGATTACATTTATCATACGACAGTCAAAAATATCACTTCATTGATCGAAAAGGGAATGAAACCTAATTATGTGATAATTCAATTCTCAGGACCTAATAGAAGATATACATATGATGGATCAGATTATAGATTTATAACGCCCCGTGATTCTTATTTTCTACATTCTTTCATGTTATTTGAACCAATTGCAACGGAACATACCTTTGTTTATATGTTATCATTACAAGAAATTCTTACTAAATTCAATATTGATTATAGATTTTTTATATATTTTGAAATAGACGAATCAAAAAACAAAAACATTGTCAATCACATAAATCAAGAAAAAATTATAAATTTTACACAAGAAAATATATTTAAAGGATTGTTAAATTATATGAAAATCAATTCATATACAAGAGACGAACCAGGACACCTTAATAAAATGGGAGCCAAATTTATATCAGAAAAAATATACAAATCTTTTTTTTTATGATAAAAATATGTATATTATACCTATGATATATTGGTTTACAGGTCAACCAGCAGCAGGAAAGACAACTTTAGCAAAACATTTAATTTCCTATTTGAATAATTCAGATAGGACTATCCATATTGATGGGGATGATTTACGTGATATATTTCAAAACAAGGATTATTCGGAATCAGGAAGAAGGAAAAATATAGAAAGGGCACAAGATATTGCTCGTTTTATGAATGAAAAAGGTTATTCTGTTGTGGTATCATTGGTGTCTCCATATAAAGATATGAGAGATCAATTTAAGAGTGAAAATTCTGTTATTGAAATTTATGTTCACACAACAGAAACCAGAGGAAGGGAAAATTTTCATGTGACTGATTACAATCCCCCGACAGAAAATTTTGTAGATATCGATACCACTAATAAAAAAATAGAGGAATCCTTTATAGAATTAATTAAAATTATAGATTTATGAAAAAATATGCATTATACATCGGAAGATGGCAAACATGGCACGCCGGACACGAGTGGTTAATTACTCAACAATTAAACAAAGGAAAAAATTGTTGGGTTGCAATTAGAGATGTAGAAGTTGATGAAAATAATCCAAAAACAGCACATCAGGTTTTGATGGACCTATCTAAAGAAAAGTTTTTTATTGAAAATTCGGATAGAATTAAGATTTCTATTATACCTGATATTGAAAGTGTGAATTATGGTAGAGGGGTTGGATATGATGTAATTTACCACCACCCACCATCTGATATTGAATTAATTAGTGGAACTAAAATTAGAAAAGGGTATATGGATACCGATGGTGATGTTATAGAATACACGGTTAGTTAAAAAATAAATCATGATAGTTCAGAAGAAAAGACACATAGCAAAAACAATTTCTTACCGTATTGTAAGTACCTTAATCGGATTTTTAGTTATGTGGTTGGTTACGGGGTCGGTTAAGATAGGTGCAGCATTCGGTATTGCGGAATTAGTTTATAAACCAATTCAGTACTATATACATGAAAGAATATGGTATAGGTGGATAAAATATGGTTTAAAGAATGATAAATAATGTTCATATATACAAACGGATGTTCAATCACGTCAGGTTATGGTTTAGATACTAATTACACTAAGATACTTGCAAATGAATTAAAATCAAGTTACACTACAGATTCGAAACCTGGTGTGGGAAATGATTGGATTTTTCATAAGTCTATGGAAAATTTAGTCCTAATGGATCCAAAACCCGATTTAGTTATAATTCAATGGAGTTCCCCAAACAGAAGAACACACCAAGATCTTGAAGGTAAGGAATGGTACATCACTGCTCACGATAATCCTCACCTTTATCCAAAATATGAACCTATGGGTTCAAAACATACATTACATTATATATATTGTATACAAGAGTGGTTAATTCGAAATAATATAAACTATTTATTTTTTGATTATTTCGGGTTAGATTCAAGCATTCAAAAATTGAATGTTTATAAAGTAATTGATTGGAGTAAATTTATTGAAATTAAAAGAGATTATTTAGTAATAAATGGTTTTACTTGGGACAATTTAGGACACCCGAATTTGGTTGGTGTGAATTGGATGGTTAATAAAATCGGTGAAAAATTAGGGTATGATTTCAATTTAATAACAACAAAAAATAAACTTATGTAGAGTATTTATATAAATAATAGAAAGATAAAATATGAGAGCAGTATTAACAGGAACAGATTTTGTAAGAGATAATGACGGTTCATTTAAGACCATAGAAACAAACACGAATATACATCCTGCGGTGGATTTAAGGTACTATTTTGACGTGAACATTTTAGATACCATAATTTCAGGTACACCGATAAATGAGATTTATTTAATAAATAAAAAAAATTTAAGATCGGCATATGCACCTGAAATAGATTTAACACCAGAATCTGAGAATGTTGAAATGGGATTAACTGGTAGTTCCAAAACAAATGTATTTTCTGTTCCATTACAAAAATATTGTGACGAGAAAGGTTTTACTTTTAATAATATATTAATTGACAGTAATTCTATGACCATTCCTCATATTGAGGATTCTGATAATAAATTAATAATAAGAATATCTTATGATGTTACTGCATTAATTGACGACACATATGCAAGAGACAATTGGGAATTTTTAAAATTAATGTATGATTCAAACCCTAATTCTATACCTGCGACTTATATAAATGATACCGAACTTGGTTTTGATTCAATAGGTGATAACATCCGTGATAACGGAGTACATGGTAACTATATTGTTAAAAAAAGAATTACCCCATCAGACAACCACATTTACCCAAAACTTTATAAAATAAATTCATTAGAGGAATTAAATAATTTAAAATCAAATTTAGAATCGGACGAATATATACAAGAATATGTATTGAATAGTACAGATTTATTGGAGGGTAGATTAACTCACTATAGAAGTGTGGATTTGATTTATGGACCTGATTTAGATATTTTAAATTTTTGGAATGTTCAATTTTCAAATGCTTTTGAGTTGGATACTTTTTGTGATTTAGATGACGATAATAAAATTCCTTTGTGGGAAAGACCGAAGTATTTTTATAAATTTAATAATAACGAAAAGGGACCAAAAATATCTGCAGATGGATCAACTAAAGTATTTTTACCTGATAACTCATTGACACTTCTTTCATCTTTGAACATAAATGATACCGTAAAATCAATTTCAATACCTGATTTACCATTGAACGAAGCAGGAGTAAGTTTGGCAACTTGGACAGGTTCATCAGAAAATTTAATGCAGAATTTTTTAATCGACACGACTGATTTAGTTGATATTGTAAAAAGACAAAATTACATAGGATTCTTTTACAATGTGGAATTAACAGATGGTATTAAATTTTCAGATGTTGGTCATGCAATGGTATTGAAAAAAGAAATTGTGACAGGGGAAACATCAAACCAAGAAATTATAAAGTTTGTGGAATATAGATTCCTACAACCTGGAGATACTATGATTGTTTTTGATTCAGAAACAAACTCATTAGCGGAAAAAACAATATTAAGTATAACATTTTCATATGATGAGGTTGAGGTTTATGCTGTTAACTTTGAACAATTAGATACTTTCTTGACTTCCGAAGAAAATGGATTAAGATATGGATTATTAACACACAACTACAGTTATGATTGTAAATCGGTTACTGCCAACTGTGTCCTATGTTATGAATGTTCAAATGGGACTAATGACTTTTGGTCTAATCTTCAATGTTGTAGATGTACACCAGGTAGTTCAAATTATGGTGAATGTGCATACAACGGTTTTACATGTTTTCAATTCCCATGTTTTTCTTATATGAACCCATTTACACCTTGTACAGACGCGGGGTATTGTAACTATAACAAATCTGATATAGCATATAAAGAAGATATAAATTTAATTGGAAAATCGGAAAGTGGAATTAATATATATCAATTTAAATACAAAGGTGAAGAAGGATTATATGAAGGTGTAATAGGTAACGAACTAATAGGTACTGAATTTGAAAGTGTATTAAAAAGAGATGATGATGGACTTTTAATGGTTGATTACTATAAAATAGATGTACAATTCAAAAAATTAAATTAATAATTATGGCAACACAAAATAACAAAAATAGAACTTGGACATCCGAGGAACAATTTAAAAGAAGAAGGAAAAAAGTTACTGAAGTTGAAAAGAAAAATGCAATGAAAAATATTGTAACACAATTCATTGTTGCATTAAAAAATAAACATATGTAATTTACCCGTATGGATTTAGGTATAAAAAAAATTATAAGTACTTTAGTAAAAGATCCATCAAAAATAGTAACAATTGCTGACGCATGGATAACCGCTTCAAACCCAACAGAGGAACAAAAGAAATTAGCGGAAGCAAGATGGAACATTTGTATACAGTGTCCAGAATTTAGAGCTGAAAGAGAAATTACGGGAGAACCGTATTGTCATGATTGTGGATGTCCACTAAAAAAGAAAATATTCACACGAGAATTCAATGAATGCCCACAAAAAAAATGGAGAGAAGTGGATGAATTATTGTGGGAATCCACACAAAAAAAGAAAAAAACACTATTGTAATTCAATTATTTTTCATATATTTTTATTATGATTTTAATTGAAAATGAATTAGCATTCGTATCAATACCAAAATGTGCGAGTGTTTCTATACATAACGCCTTAGAAAATTCAGATTTTAAAATTGAACCTACTTTTAATCAGGATTTGGAACTGTCATTGATGGATGGTGATCATCCAATAAAAAAATTAAAAATGCCAAATCTTATCGTTCGCAGTTTTAAAGATACAAAAAAAGTTAAAATTCATTTACATTTAACGATTTCAGAAATTTATACATATTTGAAAACTAATGTTAATACACTAACAATTAAAAGAGATTTTTCAAAAAGATTTGTGAGTACTTTTTATTATATATTCGATTGGTGGATCCAACAACATTATAAACTACAATACATACCAAATAAAATTACAAACGATTTTATATACGAATATTTTACTAACGATGTTGTTGGTATGATTAAACAAATGATTGCATACCAAAAAACAGAAGTTTATGATAAAGAAATTAAAAAATTACTAATCGAACCGTTAATAAAAGATTATTGTTACAACAATAATAAACAGGAAATAATAGAAAATAATTTATATGATGATACATATGTGAATTTTAGAATTTTTGATTCACAAGAGGCTTGGAAAACCGGATATAAACCAACATATGTGTTTGAAATTAACGAAATGGATAAAGTGGAAAATTTTTTAATGAATAAGTTTGATAAAAAAATAAAAATAGGTAAAGACAATTCAATTGACCATACGAATTCACCAATTAATATTGTTAACGATCAGAGATTAAGAGATTGGGTTTGGAAAAATTTTGAAAAAGAACATTTTATAAAAAAGATTTTTTAATTATGAAAATTTACATACATCATTTTTATTCAAGATCATTATTTTTAAAATTTTTTGCATTAACTACAAATAAGATTTCAAAAATTCAAAATAATAATACTGGAGTAATAAATTGTACATATAAAAATTTAGATTTAGAATTAATTTTCAATCCTGAATTAAACGATAATGATGACGGGTATCATTTAATTGATTTCTTGGCAATTAATTATCAGATATATGATTGGCACGAGTACAGTGAAATTAAATGTGTTAATTCATATAAAGACCAAACCGCACACAGAGCAGGTGGACCGTTCGGTGTTAATGATATTCCTATAATGAAATGGATAGCAGATAAACTTAAAGATAGGAAAGGATGGTTAGTCTCATTAATGAGAACAGAGAAAAATTTTATAGAATCGGATGGAATTAATTTTCCATTGGTTAAGGATTTAGAATCTGAAATTAAAAGATTAAAAAACCATATTATATTCAGTGATAATTTCTTTATAGAAAAAAATATAGAATCTATACATTACCCAAACCACAATTTTATTTTCACAAACACGATATTTCAATGGAATGAACATTTATCAATAAGATGGTATTATGAGTTTAAAAATATTTTTGATAAAATTAATCCACCGTACAAATTGTGTTTCTCCATGAGAAATCATAAATTGAATAGAATAAGAATCATAGAATTATTATCAAGATTACAAAATAAAGATATTTTCTTATCAAGATCTAATCATTGTAATAATAGTGATTACAAAGCATATAAACACATTATAGAAAACTTAGAGGGTATACATTTAAATGAATATGGTAATGATAATTTTGACGATATAAACTATATTTCAAACATCGAACATTATTTGGAATATATTATGAGAATTTTACCCATGGCAAAAATGCACATCTTGACAGAAACGTGGGATTATTTAAAGGAACCATATGCTTCAAATTATTTATCTGAAAAAACATATGGATTTGTTTTATCTAATATTCCGTTTATTTCCACACATACGTACCCATATGATATTTTAAGAGAAATTACCGGTGTAGAGAATCATCCTTTTTATAAAGAGGCAGAACATTACAGAGGAGTTGAAAGTAGGTTTTCAGATTTTGTGAATGAATTTATGAAAGACTACGAAAACAATTATGAATTATGTAAAAATTGGGTAAATGAGGTACATACAAAGGTAATGTATAAAATATATAACGAGAATTCATTTTTAGATTTGATGATTGACGGATTTAAACAAAATAAAAAAAGTGTTGGGAGAACATTAATATGATAAAGTTTGAAATAAAAGCAAACAAAAAAATTAAAAGTTCTGATCTTATTATAAAAAATTATAATAAAGATTTTAATTTAAATCTACAAAAAGATATTCAAATATTAATTGATTCATTTAATAAAGAATATGTTTGGTCGGGTATGTTTAATATCGAAGATGTTAAACGTAGAATTGAAAATAACGAAACAATTTTTATTTTATATTACAATCAAATTCCAATAGGTTATGTTTTCTTTAAACATATTGATAACGATACTTGTTTTGGATATAATTTGTATGTAGTAAAAAACATAAAAAAACCCAAATATTCTGCGTATTGGTTTTACAATAAAGTAACAGATTATATGTTATGTAGATATGAAAAAATAAAAGTAGAAGTTGAGGATTGGAATTGGGTTATAATTGATATTATAAAAAACATAGGATATTATGAAAGACGTGATGATATTTGATAATTTTTTGGAGGAGACAAAAGTAAAAAAACTAAAAGATTATTTTATAAAAAACCAAAATGATCTTACTTGGATTTATTTTACTTTTATTAATTACACCAAAGAGGGTGAACCGACAGTTCTTACAAATCCTTCTATGGTAAAAACAAAAAATAATGATGGGTTTGTGATTAACCTAAGTAGAGAGGAAACACCAATTTCTGACCATATAAGAGATATAATAGAAGAGATAAAAAATGAAACATCTAAAATATTAGATATAGAAATAAAACATACAATTCGTATAAAAGTTAACTTAACTAAATCACAAACTTTGAGTGAAAAAGAAATTTATGAAGGTATGCATGTCGATTCAAAATCCGAACATTTAACTTTTATTTATTATGTGAACACAAATGATGGTTATACAATTTTATATGAATCAGATAAAAAGACAATAAAAGATAAAATTAATTGTGTCGAAAACAGATTAGTTGTTTTTAATGGATTAACACCACATGTGGGTGTTCCATCCACAAACGACGATAAATGTTTAATCAACTTCAATGTCATTAAAAAAACAAGTAATAAATTAATTTAGTTATGATAGAATATTTTACAATAAAAAACTTTTTATCTGAACATCAATGCAATGAAATTATAAAGTTTTCTTTAGAAAATTTAAAACTCAGAGACGGTCTTGTTGGATCTGAAATTTATGACGAAAGAATTAGAAAATCGTCAATTTCATTTACAAATTATGATACTGTTTTTCCATACATAAAAGAAAATTTATTAAAAGAAATAGTTGAAAAAATAAAAATTAAAGGTTACGAAATTAATTTTGAAAACCAACCATATCAATTTACAAGATATAATAAAGGTGAATTTTATAATTGGCACACCGATTCTGCAAATAATGGATATAGTGCAGATAGATATTGTTCAATCGTTATACAATTAAATAATGATTATGAAGGTGGTGATCTTGAAATGATGAAAGATGAAACAAAAATTCAATTTGAAAAAGGAACAGGTAATTTATTTGTTTTTTTATCAAGTATAACACATAGAGTGAATGAAATTGTTGACGGTACTCGTTATTCATTAGTAAGTTGGTTCACATTGAAACCAACTAAAGATTTCAAAAAAACATTAATTTAGATGTTGGTTGAAGACAAATTTTATTTCATTTCATTACCAAGATGTGCATCAACATCATTTATGGCGAGTTGTGTTAAAAACAATTTAAAAATAAAACATTTAAGTGATAGACACAACATAGAAAATCAATTAAAATTTATTGATGAAATAGATTATAATAAGTTTCAATATCAATTTAGTCATATACATGAACCTATTGATTTATTAGTCAAAAGATTTGGTGATCAATATGATATAATTTCAGTAAAAAGAGATAAATACGAAAGATTTATATCACTATGGAAACATTTGTTACACGAAGTATACGTTAAAGAAGACAAAAAAATATATCAAAAATGTTCAAAAATGGATGTTAATGATATACTATTTTATAAATCGTCCGATATTAAGGAAGATTTAAATATTTTTAACACTGTTGAAACATTTATTGAGAGAAATAAATTAAATAACATTTCAAGAGCAGGTAAAAATATGATCGCAATACTTTTAAAACCACACTCAGGATATCACCAACATAATAGTAACATCATATGGTTTGATTTTAATAATTTATCTGAACTTGAAAAATGGGTTTCAGATAGACTTTCAATTGAGTTTAAATTGCTAAAAATCAACTCAAGTCAACATTTTGATTGTAATTTATTATTAAATGATCATTTCAAAAAAAAATACGATTCTATATATGAAATATATGATGAAGTAAAATCTAAAATGTCTATTATTTGATGTTGTTTTTTTACTAATTTTTATCTATATTTTAGAGATGAAAATACTTGCTCATACATCTTTTATAGGAACCACAGGATATGCTAACCATGCAAGATCCTTTTTTTGTGCACTAAATAAACACCATACGGTCAAAGTAAGAAATCTAACTATTGGTAATAGTTGGAAAGGTATGAATCATACACCTCATGATGGGGAATCCTACATGACTGATGAGATAAAGGGAATGTTGTATCAACAAACATTGTACAATACGGATGGTACAATGACAGACCACCCAATGTACTCTTATCAGGAAAATTTTATACCTGATGTGAATATTGTGCTTGTCGAAACAAACAACCATTATTTTTATGACAATTATAATGGTTATAAAATTGCATATAATGTTTGGGAATCAACAAGATACCCCGATGAATTCTTTAAAAGATTATTTTATTTCGATGAAGTTTGGGTCCCAACTCATTGGCAATATGATTGTTTGATTGAACAGGGATACCCAAAAGAAAGAATTAGTATTGTACCTGAAGGGGTTGATGTTACGGTTTTTAAACCAATAGAAAAATTTCCTGAAAGAGATAAGATAAGATTTGTTCATTTTGGTAGATGGGATTATAGAAAAGGAACAACTGAAGTTCTAAAAGCATTCGCCGAAGAATTTAAAGATCAGGATGATGTTGAATTATTGGCGTCAGTAGAAAATCCATTTCCTTTTGATGGTATGAACTCAACGGAAGAAAGAATTAAACATCATAATATTGACACAAAGAACATTACATTTTTAAATTTCCCTTCAAGAGAAGACTATATAAATTACTTACAGACCGCACATGTATTTGTTTCATGTGCAAGAAGTGAGGGATGGAATTTACCATTGATAGAAGCGATGGCTTGTGGAACACCTGCAATCTATTCAAATTGGGGAGGTCAGTTAGAATTTGCGGAAGGTAAAGGTTTGCCTGTTAATATTGAGAAATTAAGACCGGCCAACATAGAACATAAAGAGTGGCCTGGTGAATATTGTGAACCAGATTGGGGGGACTTAAAATTAAAATTAAGAAATGCATATGATTACCACACTGCAATGTGGGTAAAAGCAGTTGGTGATTCTAAAGATATTCATGAAAGATTTAATTGGGAACGAATTGCAGAAAATGCATCTAAACTTCTTGAATCAAGAATTAAACCGTTTGTCTTCGTTACAACAGGTAATATTGGATATATGCCTGTTATCGAAAAACTTGTACAATCATTATTGGAGTTTTCAGAACAAAAGATCATAGTTTATGGTGTTGATTGTGATGTTCCATTTGATTATCCAAATGTAATAAAAAGAAAGATTGAACCACCAAAACACTCCAAACATGATAAGTGGTATTGGAAACAATATGCATGTATAGAGTCATTAAATGAAGATTTTGACAATTATATATGGATTGACGGTGATGTTGTTGTTAACTACAACATAGACACTGTAAAAAAATATTTTAATCAGATTGAAAATTATCCATTATCGGATATTCATGTCCAAGAAGAGTTTTTTGGAATGTACGATAATGGTAAATCACAATTATTTAATCAAAACCTTGCAGAGAAATATAATCTTTATAAGAATAGACCATATATGCACATCTGTTTTTATGTGTATAATAAAAACTGTGAATGGTGGTTTAAAGAGATCGTACAAACGTATATGGAAACTCCTTTGGAGGATTATTCAAAGTATTTGTTATGGAACGATGAAGGTGTTGATAACTTTTTAAGATGGAAATACGGATTTAAAAATCATTTACCGTTATCTAATTTTGACACATCATCTTATGATGGTGATGACGGAGTAACAAATCAAAGTCTTCATCACTTTTATAAATTTTGGAACGAAGATGGTCCACAAAATTTTAATAGAATATTCGGTTATCAATTCATACCAAAAGATAAATCAGATATAATTTATTTTCATGGTAATAAAGATGCGGATATATCAGATAACTTAATAGAGTTTATTAAAATGAAACGAGATGGTTCATTTTATAAATCTGAACAATTTTATACCGATGTATATAAATTAGAAAATTTTGGTGATATAAAAGATGTTGAAGGAGGTACTATGTATGTTGCTCAAAAATATGGATGGGGAAGGGCAATATATCATGAGATATATAATTTAAAAGATTATTATTATAATAGAATTAAAAGAATAAATGAAGGTGATATTGTTGTTGATTTAGGTGGTAATATTGGTGTGTTTAATAGGTGGGCGTATAGTGAAGGTGCGTCAAGAGTTATTTCATTTGAACCCGATAGAAGATATTTTAAATTATTATCTCTGAATGCGGATCCGAGATCAATATTATTTAATGCTGCAATAAGTGATTCGATAGGTGAATTTATTTTACATGAAAGTCCACATCTTGGTGGATCGAGTTTAATTGAATTCAACGACGCTCTAAACAAATATCCTGTAAGAACATATACTTTAAATTATTTGTTTGAGGTTGGTATGGTCGATAAAATCGACTTTTTAAAAGTTGATATTGAAGGTGCTGAACAACATGCAATGATGGGGATATCAGACGAAAACCTTATGAAAGTAAGGAATATATCAATGGAATACCACAATGCACAATTTAATTATAATGATGAATTGAGAAATGATTTAATAAACAGATTAGTGAGACTTGGGTTTAATTCATATCTTTTATTCTGTGGTAGTGATAATAGTTTACAATTAATATATTTTTGGA
>Ga0129333_10003610_pt1 | contig 14507 bp, 11 predicted proteins | sample CPB6_08_DNA_FD_94474 | JGI IMG/M metagenome (GOLD analysis project Ga0129333, IMG submission 94474) | Freshwater to marine salinity gradient microbial communities from Chesapeake Bay, USA - CPBay_Sum_0.6_0.8_DNA | ecosystem: Environmental > Aquatic > Marine > Coastal | place: USA: Chesapeake...
AGAATATTTCTATTTTCTTTCTTAAAGACATCAACTTCTTCATCCTTGAATGCTATTCCTTGCAGCTTTTGAATGGTATCAACCAATCGATTAGGATCAATAGGTTTTAACAAGTAATCAATGGCACTGACTTCAAAAGCTTTGATGGCAAACTCATCATGTGCTGTTGTGAATACAACGATGGGTAACCTATCAAGTTCTTGCAATAGTTCAAAGCCATTTTTCTCAGGCATCTGAATATCCAGGAATATTACATTGGGATCAAGCTGATGAATCAATTCAATTCCCTCATTTGCATTTGATGCCTCAGCAAGCACTTCAATATCGGGGTATTCGGATAACATTTTTTTCAACTCCGCTCTGGCAAGTCTTTCGTCGTCTATGATAATAGCTGTTTTTTTCATGCTTATCGGTTTAACTGAGAGGAATCAATACTTTGGCTTGAACGTGCTCGCTATCAATTTGGCAAATATTGAATGAAGATTTCTCACCAAAAATTAAATTCAATCTGCTTGATGTACTTTGAATACCGAATCCTTCAACATATTCATGCTCATTCAAATTTCCAGTATTTAATACTTCAATGGTCAAATCATTATCAATAAAGGAAGCCTTGATCAAAATTTCACCTGGCTTGAGCGACTTGCTGATACCATGTTTAATTGCATTCTCAACCAATGTCTGCAACATCATAGGTGGAATCTGATGATGTAAAACTTCCGATGCAATTTCATATCGAATGGAAAGCCTTTCTTCAAATCTTATCAATTCCAATGCGAGATAATCTTTAACAATCGAAAGTTCTCTTTCGAGGCTGATGGTTTCCTGGGTTTCAGACACCATACTAGATCGAAGAATATTGCTCAATGCAGTAACAGCATCTCGTGCATGTGAAGGATTTTCATCAATTAAAGCACGAATACTGTTTAGGGCATTAAATATGAAATGTGGATTGATATGTGACTTGATTGTTTTTAATTCAAGAGATTTAACAAGTGCCTCTAATTTTAATTTATCAAGTTGGTTTCTTGTGCTTTCATCAATGAAATGATAAATGAAATAGATGCAATTCCAAATGAATAAAAATATCATCCATGTGAATGCATTGGAAATGTAATCCTGAAAGAAGTTAAAACTGTTTTCTTGCTTGAACCTCAAATCAAATCCATTCACAATGATGGTCTCAACCAATCCAATGGTTAATGCAAAAACAGCAGAAAGCAACACAAATCCAATCAGCTGGAAATTGATCGTTTTTTGAAGAAATTTCAGCTGCTTTATTACCATCCTCATCAGATGGGTGAATAGCACTCCCAGCAGAATCGTTACCGTTAACCTGACAGCAAACACTTGATCAACAATCTTATAGGATATGGCAAAAAAGACATTTACCGCCAGAAAGAGTCCCCAACCAAGGGCCTGAAAAAGCCAGTATTTCGGGAATTTTTGGAAGAAATTGAGCATTGGTTAAAATTAGTTCAGTTTTTGGCTTTTAAATAACCGTTCATAAAAAAGCAAGGGGATACCCGCTAAAGTACGTATAAATACGTGGGGTTTTTCGGTCAAAAAACAGCCCAGATGAGGGCTTTCACTTCATTTATCAGGAATTGCTGAAATAAGATAATAGGCGCGAAATAACTGCCGTTAAATGATCAAAGCAACCTGCGATGATCGTTAAAACCTCAAATTTCAAAAGCCTTCTGATCGCCCTGATGATGGGTGCTATCATGGGTGGTGCTATGGGGGCAAACGCGCAGGGTAAGGTCATCATCAACGAATTTTCAACTGGATTGAGTGGAAAAAACGGACAAGATTTCATTGAAATCAAAAACGCAGGTATCGGTGCAGCTAACATCAGCAATTACACCATTGCCATCAATAACGAAATCATTCGCATTCCTGCAAACACGCTCGTTCAAGAAGGTGGTTATTTTCTGGTTAATGCTTCAAAAATGATTACTGCTGGTGCAGCAAACATTAGCATCGTATTGAGTGATTCAAGCAATAAAATGGTAGATGCAGTTAGCGGAAAAGCAAGTGATGCTTCAAATACAAAATTTGAATCACTGCTGAATGCAAATGGCATTGGAAATATTTTCTCAAGAAAAGTTGATGGTGATTGTATCTGGGTAATTGACAGCATTCAAACTGCAGGATTCAGTAATGCAAAAAATGGTGCGCAGTCATCTCTTCAAATCAGTAAGCTTGTTGCAATGAATACCAACTGCAGCAGTGGAAAAGTAAATTTCACTATTGAAAACACAAATGCAAGCAAATACTTTTCAATGAGCTATGTATTGGGATTCGATGCCAACAATGATGGAAAATTCAATACTAGCGACAGATTTGAAAATGGAACAGACACTAGCGCTCCAGTAGTTGAGATCAATAACCTTTACTCAACTGGTTCTTATAAAATTATGTTGGAGCCCATCAGCGGATGTAATCAACAAGTTTTCGATTTTAAAATCGACCCGTGCATTACAATGGCTGTTAGACTAAAGAAGTTCACTGGTAACAACAACGGTAAAGTAAACAACTTCAATATTGAAATCGAAACTGATGCTGACTTAAAAGAATTGAGATTAGAAGCAAGCATCAATGGCAATCAGTTTGAAAAAATCAGCAATGTACCATTTCAAAATCGTGCTGGTTTACAAAACATCAGCTTCAACAGCAACCCTTCTCAACATAGCTACTTCAGAATCGCAATGACAGATGTTAATAACAAAACAACTTATTCTCCAATTGTTCATCTCTCAGCTGCAGTTCAGCAAATCAGCAAAATGACTGCTTCTCCAAATCCATTCAATGATATCGTTAACCTTCAGGTACAATCTGAAAAAAATGAAAAAGCAGTTGTAAATTTTTATGCTACCAACGGAGCCCTTGCCTTCACTCAAACAGTCGATTTGATGAGCGGAAACAACAATATCCGTTTCCAAACAAGCCAGTTGCAAAAGGGAATGTATATCGTTGCTATCAGAAATGCATCAAGCCAACAGGCTCAAATTACAAGAGTGATGAAGGGATAATCACCCTACCGCTACTTACTCCATCCATGTAAACCGTTAAAATGGTATTCTGATCAATTTTAAATAGATTTGTGTCTGTTTTATTTGAACAAAAACACCTAACTTTTGTAGAATAAGCGCGAACGCTCTGAAAAGTTGAATGATGATTGTACCTGGACCCCTGTTAAAAAATATTGATTCCCCAGCTGACCTGAAAAAAATCAACAAAGATGATTTATACAAGGTTTGCGATGAACTGCGTCAGTATATTGTTGATATTGTAAGTGTGCATGGTGGACATTTTGCGGCAAGTTTGGGTGTAGTTGAATTAACGGTTGCACTCCACTACGTTTATAATACTCCATACGACCAGCTGGTATGGGACGTAGGTCATCAGGCATATGGTCATAAAATACTCACCGGTCGCCGGGACAATTTTCATACGAATAGAAAATATGGTGGTCTAAGCGGATTCCCTAAAAGGTCAGAAAGTGAATACGATGCATTTGGCGTTGGTCACTCTTCTACCTCCATCTCTGCTGCGCTGGGGATGGCTATTGCAGCAAAATACAAAGGTGAACAAGACCGTAAATCTGTTGCAGTGATTGGCGATGGTGCAATGACTGCAGGTATGGCTTTCGAGGCCATGAACCATGCAGGTGTTGCCGACAGTGATGTTTTGATTATCCTGAATGATAATTGCATGAGCATTGACCCCAATGTTGGTGCATTAAAAGAATACCTGACAGATATTGCAACATCACATACTTACAATAAACTGAAAAACGATATTTGGAAGATTCTTGGAAAGCTTCCAATAGGAACGAATTTCACGCGTGAGATTGCCAGTAAATTAGAGCATAGCATTAAAGGTTTTATCAACCGCAGAAGCAACCTCTTTGAATCAATGAACATCAGATATTTTGGCCCAATCGATGGTCACAATATATCCAAGTTGGTAGATACGCTGAATGATTTAAAAGATATCCGCGGACCAAAACTGCTTCACATTATTACAACCAAGGGAAAAGGTTATGCATTAGCTGAAAAAGACCAAACAAAATGGCATGCACCCGGACTCTTTGATAAGGTTACAGGAGAAATTTATAAAAAGACATTTGATACTCCTCAACCACCTAAATACCAAGATGTATTTGGAAAGACGATTATTGAACTGGCAAAGAAGAATAAAAATATTTTTGGTGTTACCCCTGCCATGCCTTCTGGTTCATCCATGAAATTCATGATGGATGAAATGCCTGATAGAGCAATTGATGTTGGTATTTGCGAACAACATGCAGTAACCGTAAGTGCAGGAATGGCAACACAGGGACTTCGTGTATTCTGTAATATTTATTCCTCTTTCATGCAAAGAGCTTACGATCAGGTTGTGCATGATGTTGCAATACAAAAATTACCTGTTGTTTTTTGCTTGGATAGAGCAGGATTGGTTGGAGATGATGGTCCCACTCACCACGGAGTTTATGATATCGCATACATGCGTTGTATCCCTAATCTGATCATCTCATCTCCTATGAATGAAGCAGAGCTTCGCAATATGATGTACACTTCACAATTGGAATCAACAACACTTCCTTTTGTGATCAGATACCCAAGAGGCGAAGGAGTTATGCCTGAATGGCAAACTGACATGCAGGAAATTCAAATTGGGAAAGGCAGAAAAATCAAAGACGGTAAAGATATTGCCATTTTAAGCTTTGGGCATCCGGGAAATTTCGCAGCAGCTGCAATCAGAGAATTAAAAAATGATGGAATCAATCCAGCTCATTACGACCTAAGATTTGCTAAACCGCTCGATGAAGAAATGCTTCATGAGGTGTTCAATCATTATACTAAAGTAATTACAGTTGAGGACGGGACAGTAGTTGGGGGCATTGGTGCTGCAGTAGTGGAATTCATGACAGCTCATCAGTATAAAGCAGATGTGAAAATTTTGGGAATCCCAGACAGAATCGTAGAACATGGAACCCAGAAGGAACTACATAAAGAATGCAAGTATGATGCTGCTGCTATTGCACAGGCAGCAAGAGAAATGATGAAAAATCAGGTAACTGTTACTCAGTAACATTCACGTAAGCAGGATCCTCTGGTCTTTCATCATTGTACTCAATGATGAAATTATTTCTTCCTTCGCCAATGATAATAGACATATAGTTCTGTTGAACCAATTCTAATACCGTTAGGAAAAGAAAAATGGCATGAAGCCTATCTTGGCAGACGTCAAATATCTTTTCAAAAGACATTGTTTTTTCTTCAGCACTTACCTTCAACACATACTCCCTACTCTCCTCCATGGTGTAGTTATAGCGATAAACAACGTGCTGAGGTTTGTTCTGTCTATCATGTAAACGTTGCATCACTTTTTCAAATACTTTCATCAATTTGAAAAGTGATATCGACTGAATCTCTGTTCCCTCTGCAGCTTCCTCTCCTATGGCGTTTAAATCCTCCTGAAGATTTCCACGCTTCACCATAAACATACGCTGCTGTTCCATTTCAGCTAGCTTGAGTGATGCTTCCTTGAATTTTTTGTATTCAAGAATTTTATCAATAAGTTCTTGACGAGGATCAATTTCATTTCCATGTTCATCCAACTCTTTACGCGGCAGTAACATTTTTGCCTTGATTCTCATCAATGTTGAGATGAACAAAATAAATTCACTGCTCAGCTCAATATTATCTTCTTCCGATTGTTTAATAAAAGCCAAAAAATCATCAATGATTTTTTTGATTGGAATATTATAAATGTCTAACTCATCTCTTTCAATAAAGAATAACAAGAGATCAAATGGACCTTCAAACTGCGGTAATCTTATCTGGTAACTTGCCGTATTCACGCTAGAAAATTATAAAATGTGTAAGTGGACAAATATACTCATTAGCCCTTATTTTTACGATATTTGCACACGAAATTTGAAGAATATGAAATGGATTTTGTTTGTAATACTTTGCTTTATCTGGGGAAGTTCATTTGTATTAATGAAAACCGGATTAGAAGCATTGAGTCCATTTCAAGTAGCTTCCATCAGAATAATTTGCGCTGGTATATTCATGCTTCCCTTCGCAAAAAAGGCTTACACAGAAGTGCCAAAGGAAGTCATCAGACCTATTATTATTTCAGGATTTTTAGGGACTTTTTTTCCGGCCTATTTATTCTGCATTGCACAAACCAAAATAGACAGTTCACTTGCCGGAATATTAAATGCACTTACCCCATTGGCAACCATTGGAATTGGTACAGCCTTTTTTAATATGAAACTTGGCTGGGTAAAATGGCTTGGAATGATACTTGGATTTGCAGGTATGCTTGTTTTACTTCTAAATGGAAATAAGGAAATCAGTTTTCAATATTTTGGATATGCATTTTTTATTGTTGCAGCTACACTCTGCTATGGCCTGAATGTAAACGTAGTGTCCAAATACCTGCAGAATGCAGCTCCAATGCATATTGCAACCATTGCATTTACTTCACTCATCATTCCAACACTTTTCATTCTCTTTCTAACAGGATATTTTACTGATCCCAGATTAATCAATGGGGAATGGACAAGTGGAAGTATTGCTGCAGCAGTACTTGGCATCATTGGAACAGGAGTTGCATCTGTGACATTTTATATGCTGATGAAAAAAGCTGGACCAGTTTTTGCATCAATGGTCACCTACGGAATTCCCTTCGTGGCAATTGCATGGGGACTAAGCACAGGTGAAACAATTACCATAACCCAGGTATTGGGAATGATTATAATTTTACTGGGCGTGAGACTGGCTAATTAGACACTCATGATTTCTTTTTCCTTAGCAGCCAGGTGCTTGTCGACCAATGCAATAAATTTATTGGTCATTTCCTGAATATCATTTTCAGCATCTACAGCCTGATCTTCGCTGAGTCCGGCTTTCTGTAATTTCTTCACCTGCTCAATGGCATCTCTTCTGATATTGCGAATAGCAACCTTCGAATGTTCGCCCTCACCTTGAACCCTTTTCACAATTTCCTTTCTTCTCTCTTCAGTTAATGGAGGCAAGAATATACGGATGATAGATCCATCATTCTGAGGGGTGACACCAAGATTTGCGGCAATGATTGACCGCTCAATAGGCTGAAGCATATTCTTTTCCCATGGCTGTATGGTTAGTGTTCTCGCGTCTGCCACGGTAATGTTCCCAACTTGAGCAATCGGTGTTGGGGAACCATAGTAATCCACTACCAATCCATCAAACATCTGTGGATTTGCTCGTCCGGCCCTCACTTTGACCAACTCAGACTCTAAGTGAGCAATGGCCTTATTCATTAAATCAGTTGCGGTATTGATATGTGTTTGTAATTCGGCAGACATATGGAATAATTTGGATTGCAAAGCTAACAAAAACCTTAGTTTTGCAGCAAAGATTCTACATGGCAAGCTTGCAGGATACAGCTACGCAAATAAGAAGAGACATTGTTCGAATGGTACACGCAGTTCAAAGCGGTCACCCTGGTGGTTCACTTGGTTGTACCGACTTTCTGACTGCATTGTATTTCAACGTGATGAAACATAACCCTTCTTTCAATATGGACGCAAAGAATGAGGATGTTTTTATCTTATCAAATGGACATATTTCTCCTGTTTTTTATGCTTGCCTGGCACGCTCTGGTTACTTTCCTATTAAAGAATTGGGCACATTCAGAAAATTGAATTCAAGATTACAAGGGCACCCTACCACCCATGAACATCTGCCAGGAGTAAGAATTGCATCTGGCTCATTGGGACAAGGCCTAAGTGTTGCACTAGGAACCGCACTTGCAAAAAAATTAAACAACGATTCAAATATTGTCTACTCACTGCATGGTGATGGAGAATTACAAGAGGGTCAAATTTGGGAAGCTGTAATGTTTGGTGCTCACCATAAAGTTGACAACCTCATTGCAACAATCGATTGGAATGGACAACAAATAGATGGCCCAACTGATAAAGTAATTTCATTGGGTAATATCAAAGATAAATTTGAGTCTTTCGGTTGGACTACTCTTGAAATTAGAGGAAATGATATGGATGATGTAGTAAAGGTATTGGGTGAAGCAAAAGCATTGGTTGGAAAAGGAAAACCTATCGCCATCATGATGCATACATTGATGGGCAAGGGAGTAGATTTCATGGAAAATGACCATGGCTGGCATGGTATTGCACCAAATGACGAACAGCTTGCAAAAGCACTTGCACAACTTCCTGAAACTTTGGGGGATTATTAATTATCGCAAGGTTATTTTCTGCAATGAAGCCCTTCTGGATGGCATCCACGAAGCAATTACTCCAATTAACATCACTGTCACTGCAACCGTGATTAGATCTTCAATCCTCCATTCAACTGGATAATAATCAATCAAGAAACTTGCTCCTTCCAATGGAATCAGTTTAAAGGTTATCTGCAAATAACATAAAAACAAAGCAAGTAAAATACCACCAAAAGATCCAATGGCAGAAAGTATGATCCCTTCAAGTAAGAATATTTGCTGGATCAATCCATTTCCTGCACCCATTGCTTTTAAGATCTGAATATCTTTCTGTTTCTCCAACACCAACATGCTTAAAGACCCAACCATATTGAATGCTGCAATGATAAGCATCAATATGAATATTCCATAGATAGCCAACTTTTCCAGACGTATGGTAGTATATAATGTTTTGTTCTGTTCAAAACGATCCTCTATTTTATATTGATCTCCAAAAATTGTTGAGATTTGTTTTTTTATAAGATCTGTTTTTATACCAGAAAGCGTTTTAATTTCGATGTAAGTCAATTCATTTTCAGCATAATGCATAAAGGTTCTTAAGAAGTCAATATTTGTAAGAACATATTTATTATCAAAATCACTCTGAATTGAAAAAACAGCCCTTGGATATGCATTGGCAACACTCAATGCATCAAGTGGTTGTATAGAAGAATTTTTTTCAACTTTTTTAGGTAGATAAACTGTTAGCGGTAGTAAAGTACGATCCGCCATGATTCCCAATCCCTGTTCAACTCCAATACCCATTACAAGCAATGGAACATCAGCATTGCCAAGATTGAAATTACCTCTGATAATCTTTTCTTTCAACCCACTGGTTTGGGAATACGCCTCATCAACACCTTTGATCGCTACAACCTGTTGCAGCGTTTCATTTTGAATGACTGCTTTCTCTTCGATTGACATTGAAAAAGCAACTACACCATCAACTTTTTTTAATTGTTCTATTTGGGCAGAAGAAACTTGCATTATTTTACCCTCAACTGCACTTATTCTTATGTCTGTATAAAAGGAAGCATATAGCGACTTCACTAAACTTTCAAATCCATTAAAAGCACTTAAGATGATCACAAGAGATGCAGTTCCTATAAGCATAGCCAACATACTAACCCAAGAAATAACATTTACGGCTTGGGTTGACTTTTTTGCTTTAAAGTACCGCCATGAAAATTTGAAAAGGATAGTCCCTTTCATGAATTACGTTCTTCGTTTATTTTTTTGAAGATTGCCTCCATCCTGAACACATGATCTAATGTATCGTCTTTGAAAAATTTCAATTCTGGCATTCTTCTCAATTGTTGTTTTACCCTCAATCCAAGTTCTTTTTTTATCTCCCCTTTGCGGTCCTCAAATTTTTTCAACAATGCATCCTGATTATTTACCTTAAATAAACTCAGGTATATACGTGCCTCTAGCAAATCAGGTGTTACTTTCACATGAGATATAGATACCATACCTCCATCGACCATATTCAAACCCAATCTCAAAAAAACATCATTAATCGCTTCTTGGATTACGCCAGCAACTTGTTTCTGTCTTTTACTTTCCTCCATACCATTCACTTTGATGGATGTAAAAATAGTTACTTTTGATGCCAATTCTTTAAAAAAGGAAGAAAGGTAGTAATGAGAAGTCTGGTCATCATTTTCAATTATATAAAAAAATACCCCAAACTGGTTTCAGGATATTTTATCCTAAACCTCATGTCTGCCTTATTTTCATTGATTTCCCTGACCATGCTGGCTCCTTTTATTACACTCATATTTGGACTCCAATCTGAGGGTAAGACATTTGGCTCAAGGTTTTCTTTTGGGGGCATCTCCGATCAGTTATATACAATGTTGAGTGAGCTGATCACTACAAGTGAAGGAAAAATACAAGCACTTGGCATCATATGTATCATCATCGTTTCGGCAATTGTATTAAAAAATATTTTTCTGTACGGTGCATTATATCTGTTGACCCCTATCAGAAACAATATTATCAACGACATGAGAAATGACATGTTTGATAAAATTGTGAAATTGCCTATTGGATTCTTCAATGAACAGAGAAAAGGTGATATCATGAGTCGCCTTACCAATGATTTACAGGATGTTGAATTTTCTACGATTAGTTTTTTGGAAAGCTTTTTCCGTGAACCCATCTTAATCACGTTCTACCTTTTTGCGATGATTCATTTGAGTCCTGAACTTTCACTTTTCCTTCTCCTCTTTCTTCCTATTTCAGGATTAATTATAGGTAGGATTGGGAGATCATTGAAAAAAGTTTCTAATGCTGTTCAAATTAAACTTGGAGAAATACTAAGCACCATAGAAGAAACACTTGGTGGAATTAGAGTTGTAAAAGCATTCAATGCAGAATCACAGCAGTTGGAGAAATTTAAAAAAGAAAATATTGAACTGTTTAAAATAAAAAACAGAAGCAACAGAAGAAGGGATCTTGCTTCACCAGTTTCTGAAACATTGGGTATTATCTCAGTTTGTTGTGTACTTTATTATGGCGGAAGCTTAGTATTGAATACTGAAGTTGGTTTATCAGGACAAGACTTCTTAACGTTCATTGTAATCTTTACACAAGTCATCAATCCATTAAAAGCATTCAGCACAGCCTCATACAATATTCAAAAAGGAGCTGCCAGTATTGAAAGAATTCAACAACTGATAAAAGAAGAACAAACCATCAAAGAAGATGTAAATCCTTTGCCAATTTTATCATTCAACGAATCGATTGAACTGAGAAATCTTTCTTTTACATATGGTAACAAACTCATCTTAAATGGTATCAACTTAAGCATTCAAAAGGGACAAACCATAGCACTGGTTGGATCATCGGGTTCAGGGAAATCTACTTTAGCCGATTTAATTCCCAGGTTCCATGATTGTACAAGCGGTGAAGTATTGATTGATGGCATCAATATAAAAAAATATAGAATCAAAGATCTGAGAAATCTCATGGGTGTAGTTACCCAAGAACCAATACTTTTTAATGATACCATAAAAGCGAATATTTCCTTAGGGAATAAAACTGCAACTGATGAAATGATCAGAGAAGCTGCAAGCATTGCCAATGCACAACAGTTTATATCGCTTAAAGAAAAAGGATTTGACACATTAGTGGGAGACAGAGGATCAAAATTAAGCGGGGGCGAAAGACAAAGACTAACCATTGCGAGAGCTGTACTTAAGAACCCGCCTATTTTAATTTTGGATGAAGCAACCTCTTCATTAGATACAGAGAGCGAGAAATGGGTACAGGATGCAATTTTCAAATTGATGAAAGACAGAACAAGCATCATCATTGCACATCGACTATCCACCATCAAACATGCAGATGAAATCATCGTATTGCATGAAGGCAAGATTGCTGAAAGAGGAAAGCACGATGAACTCCTTAAGCAAAATGGAATCTACAGCAGGTTGGTTCACCTGCAACAGATGCAATAAAATTTAACTGAAAAATTACTGGTTGAAGTTTGAGAAACCACCACCTCTAGACATTCCCACCTTTGCTTCCATACTTAAGGTAGCATGTGGAACTGCTTTCAGACGGGCTTTGTCGATAAGGCGACCGGTAACACGACAAATTCCGTAGGTCTTATTTTCAATTCTCATCAACGCTTTTTCAAGCTTCTCAATAAAATCAATCTGGCGACTTGCCATCTGACTCAATTGTTCACGTTCCATACTAAGACTTCCATCCTCCATGGTCATGTACCTGTTATCAGAATCTTCACCACTCATTGAATCTTTTCTGGTGATCAACCCATTCAAATACGCAAGCTCTTGTTTTGCAGCGTTAAGTTTATTTTGAACCAATTCGCGGAATTCTGCCAAATCTACATCTGAATATCGTTGTGTTGGTCCGGTTTGATCAATTTGCATCTTAGCATCCAATACCGACTTTGTGAATTCGGGTTCGTATTTACGGGCAGTTTTGGTAGTGATTTTTGGCATTGGCACTGGCTTCAAATTTTTGGTAGCCTCTTTCGCCCTTAATGCCTTACGTATCTCAGCCTGACTAGCAACCTTTGTACTGGTACCTGCAAATCTGGTTTCTGGAGAAATTTGAGGAACTTTTTTACCAGGTGCTGAAGGTTTCGCAGGAGCAGCTGTAGGTTTACCACCTTTAACTGGTGCTGGTTTAGCCGGAACAGCTTTTGATGGTTTTGCAGCCTTTACAGGTGCTGCTTTTACAGGAGGAGCAGCTTTTACGGCTGCTGGTTTTACTGTTTTTACAGGTACTGCCTTCTTTGAAACTGGTTTAACAGCTGCCTTTTTAGGGGCGGGTTTCACAGCCTTTTTAACAGGTGCTGCTTTTTTAGGAGCAGGCTTTGCAACTTTCTTAGGAGCAGGTTTTGCAGCCTTTTTCACTGGAGTTGCTTTTTTTGCTGTTGGCTTTGAAGCGGCAACTTTTTTGGCTGGAGCAGCCTTTTTAGGAGCTGGTTTAGCTTTTTTTACTGGTTTTGCAGCTTTCTTGGGAGCTGGTTTTTTTGTTGCCATAACTGTTGTTATTTTTTTATAACGTTGATCTTCAATGTTTTACCATCTATTTCGGTGTCAAATCCTTTCTCCAACCCCTTTTCTAACACAATTTTGTCAGCCAAAATTTCGGCGCAAATATAATCATTAAATCGAGTAAAAGAACCATCAAATTCTGGAACTGATTGAACTGACACCAGTATTCTGTCGGTCAGATCCAAATCAATATCCTTTCGGATTTTCTGAATTCTGTTTATCAGCTCCCTTGCATGCCCTTCTTCTTCCAACGCTTTGCTTACCTGAACATCAAGGGCAACCGTAAATGCACCTCTTGAGGCAACCATCCACCCCTCAACATCCTCACTTTGGATGTCTACTTCTTCTTTGAGTAACAAATACTTCTCTCCTTCCAAGTCAATTTCCATGCTTCCCTCTTGCTCCAGTTTACGAATTGACTGCTGTGAAAGCGCCGTAATAACAGTTGACGCTAATTTCATCTTCGCTCCTAGTTTTTTACCCAGGATGACAAAGTTTGGTTTGATTTTTTTCTTGATAAAATCATTGTCAGCTGGCAAGTATTGCACTTCCTTCACGTTCACTTCAGCCAAAATCAATTCTTCAACTTTTCTCAGTTGTTCCTGCATATCAGATGTAGAAACTGGAATCAGAATTTTTTGAAGTGGCTGACGTACACGAATATTTACTTTCTTACGAATTGACAATACCAACGATGAGAATTCTTTTGCCATGTGCATTCTTTCCTCCAGACCAAGATCTATCCAAGCTTCATTTGCAGATGGAAAATCTGAATGGTGCACAGATGCATGATGTTCCTTCCCAGTTACTGCATTTAGGTTGCGATAAATATAATCTGTGAAGAATGGTGATATAGGTGCTGCCAATTTTGCAATGGTAACCATACATTGATAAAGCGTTTGATAAGCACTTACTTTATCTGTTCCATATTCCCCTTTCCAAAAACGCCTTCTTGACAATCTTACATACCAGTTACTAAGCAATTCATCAACAAATTCATCAATCGCCCTACCTGCCATGGTTGGCTCATAATCATCGAGGTGTTTATTTACCTCTTTAATCAATGTTTGCAAGCTGGATAAAATCCAACGATCCAATTCTGGCCTTTCATTAAATGGAATATCTGCTTCTGTATACTTAAAGCCATCAACATTTGAGTAAAGCGCAAAAAATTGATACGTATTGTAAAGTGTGCCAAAGAATTTTCTTTGCACTTCTTTAATTCCCTCAATATCAAATTTCAAATTGTCCCATGGAGAAGCATTGGTGATCAAATACCAACGTGTAGCATCTGCGCCATATGTATCAATGGTTTGGAATGGATCTACCACATTACCCAAACGTTTACTCATTTTGTTTCCATTCTTATCTAAAACCAATCCATTGGAAACAACTGTCTTATAAGCAACATTGTCAAACAATAAAACACCCAATGCATGGAGAGTATAAAACCAACCACGCGTTTGATCAACACCCTCGGCAATAAAATCTGCAGGAAATGCCTCACCATGCTCAATCATTTCCTTGTTCTCAAATGGGTAATGCCATTGTGCGTAAGGCATCGCTCCACTGTCAAACCAAACATCCACGAGATCAGGTACACGCTTCATGGGTTTGCCAGTTGGACTGACCAACAAAATTTCATCAACAAATGGTTTGTGTAAATCATTCAAACCATCCTTGATAAAC
>Ga0129333_10003611_pt1 | contig 14506 bp, 14 predicted proteins | sample CPB6_08_DNA_FD_94474 | JGI IMG/M metagenome (GOLD analysis project Ga0129333, IMG submission 94474) | Freshwater to marine salinity gradient microbial communities from Chesapeake Bay, USA - CPBay_Sum_0.6_0.8_DNA | ecosystem: Environmental > Aquatic > Marine > Coastal | place: USA: Chesapeake...
AGGCTCCACTATTGGGTCGTTTGAGATTGACCGCTCTAAGTTTTCCGAGCTTCGCCCATACGTCGTTGGTACAGATAACGTGGTCAAGGTCAAAGCAGGTAAGTTTACTGCTAGGGTAAACGATGCTTATGATATTAACCCACTACAAACTATCTTAGGGGTCTCTGGTATTGGGAACTCGGAGATAAATCAATATAATGTAGCTACCTTAGCAGATTCAACTGTAAGAGCTATAGTAGAACAGTTTCAACAATCTGCATTCTTCGCTAATGCAAACGGATTGATTGAGAGATTATTTACCTATGAGACAGCGGCTCCTGATACTCCTGGGGATATTACTGGATTAGATCAAGCAAGGTATCCTGGGAAGGCTGGTTGGGGCTGGTGGAGAAATAGCTCTATTGCAAACAGGCTAACTCCAGCCGTGGGAACCCGTGGAACTTTGTTTGAGGCTGCTTGGCTAGAAAGCGATTTTATAAAGAAGTGGAGAGGTGTAACAAGAACTTCTATAGTAAATGTACCTTCAGAATTAAGCATTGAGATTCCTGCTTTTGATCCAGAAGACCACTTCTACTACAATGAGAGTAACGCAAAGGTATTGCTGCCAGCAACACAAAGAATTGACTTACTATTCATATACTCAAAGCCAGTAGATGTAAGTTCAACAACCATTAGATCTTTTGGTGCTGATGGTCAAACACCAAAGAAGATAACCTCTGCACAATTAGGCTTAGTTAAAGGCGCAGGGATAGGTGTTAACTTTTACCGTCCAGATAATAATGGCTCACCATCAACTAGAATGTCTCTAGTTATGGATGGGACGGATTCTACAACCCAAAAAATATTATCACATCACGGAGATGAAAGTGGTGTTAATACAGGTTTTGGGACTATTAAAGGTTCCTTCCCTTCACCTGACGATTTGATGAATCTTGCTCCATATCTTAGCGAGCAGCTTGAGTCAACAGATTTTAGATTGATAGGACAATCAATATTACCAGTAGCTTATGTCGTTGTAAAAGAATCGGCTGAATTATCTGAGGCTGGAGTGCCTATCATAACATCCTCTGATATTATTGATATTCGTCCGTTCTTCAGAACAACTGAACTCTCATATAATGAACGTGCTGGTATTGCTGCCGCTTGTCCACAAATCTCATTAGCTAACCCTGTAGCATCAGAAAATTACGTTGACTACTTAGTTAATAAAATGTATACTGACGTAGTTCAACTTATACCAACAACTACTACAGCTAATAATATAGTATTAGTTGGTCAAATTATGGGTGGGTATAGCTTTGGTATGGAAGGTGCTCTAGGTAATTATGTTAATATTACAGAGCATGGTGCTGGACGAGATCAGGCATTCTTAAAATCATTAATTAAAAACTATCTAGGCTATAACCGAGATATTCCCGACCTCCCAGAGTGGGATGTATCCGAATGGGTTAAGTATGGATCATATTCCTCTAAAGGAACTTTCCCATTAGATAGAATTGATATACATTCAAGAAATCAAAATGGATATCTTTCTCTTGGTGTAAATCCAACATGGGAAGATCAAGCCCAATGGTTCTATACTGTAAAGAAAACTATTCAACTAGATGCAGGATCACTAGGAGTTCCAAGTATTAATAATTATTATGTTGATGCTAAATTCTTAAATTGTGGTTCTACTGCTGAGAACTGTGAAATAAGCATAAATAAAGAATCAAACCAATTTACAATTATAGTTAAATTTGAATTTGATAATGGATACCAAATACCCTTTGCTTCAAGAAATAGAAGCTACCAATTTTTTGAACTAAGAGATAAGAAGCTTTATAATAACTTTAGAATGCAAGATCACAGAATAAAAAATGTGACTTTTGTTTACCCTACTGTAGAGTTCTCTATACATACTGTCCCTAAGACAAACCCAGGGCTAACTACACCAATGGGTGGGGCCAATCCTTTAATAACATTGTAATATGCCAGACTTTGTTAGGTACAACTGTGGAGAATACGCTCCAGGGTTGGAGCCTATCATCGTTGGGAATACCAACAGCACAACTGATCCAGTCATTGTTGTAGGAGATCCAGGGAATATAGACCCACCATATATTCCTTATGATCCAGAGCCTCCGTACATTCCGGCATCAGCCCCATACTACAACCAAATAATTCCAGGCGTAGTATTTGATCCTCCTCCAGATAATGGGTTTGGGCAACAAGATCCCGCTCTTCCGGCTGGTGTTACTTTGACAGAGCCACAAATCCCATCGGTTCAGGTCAATTTTAATAGTACTATTCCAGCGCAAGCCCAAGTTACAACCGGGAATGGGTCTGACCCATTATTCAATAGAAAGCATAACATTTTTAGGTTTCCAGAGAATAATGAAACGAGCTATGTTTCAAACTCAAGATACTTAGAAATATTTGCCCCTCTAGTTAGCCAAGAGGTAGGACATTTCCTAGATAGGGAGAATAGCAGCGCACCTTGGGATGAGAGGAATGTATTTGGTTTAACAAACCAAAATCTATTTAATAGTTTAAATCCCCAATTGAAGACTGCTATTTCAAACTTGCATGGTCCTGGGGGTCTTAGGGTATCACCAACATCCATCTTAAATGGTCTTAAGAAACATTTGTTTGAGGGGACATTGGATCAGGTGGACTCATCATTTTATCAAACTTTAGCAAATATGCAAAGCAGAGACACAAGACTCAGCTTTGTTAGATCTCCAGTAAAGGATCATTTAACTAGAGGCGCACTAGGATTTGCATTGAATGGTAAAATAAGTGCTGACCCAAATTCTTTAGATGGGTATACAAAAAGAATTGTAAACCGTCAAAGAAGATTAAATACTGACATTAACGCTCAGATATTAGTAGACCCACTAAGCCAGGAAGAGCAATATATGAGCCTGGAAGACGCTGGTATCCCTGTTGTAGCTGAAAGTGGAACACATTGCGAGATTGGTGATGGGGCAGGCTACTATATTCATTGCACACTAATAGACGGGTCCGAGGAGCCTTGCCCTTTAAGAACCGATGTGAGCGCAGCCTACTTTATTCCAGCCGACCTGAAGAGCATTTGCTTAAATGCAATGAACGAGTCTTCATTTAAAACATTTACTGTAAGCTCAACATCTGCTAATGAATTAACATCGTCAGCTATCCCTGCATACTCATTAGAGCCAAAGTACTTCGCTTTAGATTTAACTTCTGTGGAGGATGTCCCTACCGAAAACCCATTCATATCAAGAACTAAGTGTAGATACACCTTGCTTGAAGACGAACAGGAAATTCAAAGGCATACATTAAATAACGGAATCGCTGTTTCCAAATTAAATGTAAATTTTGATGACCCATTTATACGTTATGCTTTAGAGACCTCAACTATAGAGCTTTCTCAAAACGATTTAACATTCAAAAATTTTGACGAGAATAGGTCAATTGTTGGGAATGCTATTTTGTGCAGGCAGATGCCTTTTGCTCTAGTTTTGAGTCCTGGGGCTGGTTCTAGGCATAACCCATTTAATGGTAACTCCAAGATTGATGGATTCTCCACGATTGTGACTAGAACAATTCAAGGTGTTCCTCATATAGACGTATCCGAGGGAAGAGCATCCAACTCACCTTTAACAGAATCAAATATTACCAACCAACTAGGTATGAATAAGGTTGGACTTGTAGAAGACTTTGATGTTCAGGGAAGATCCTTTACCTTTGATGTTTCTACTTTAGCTAACTCTTTCTACTCAAATGGTGAATACACCACAGCTAATAGAACACCCGAAAACTATGGATATTCCTATCTCCTCAACAATATAGTAGACCCTCTAATACAGAACAACAACGCCAGTTCATTGACTTGGTGGGATGTTTATTGCCGGATGCCACTAAATAGATTCTGTGAGATTATGTACGACCCTAATAAGTATCTACATAATTCCATAGCTAGAGGGTATAGAAATGGTGTTACAATCAAGAATGTTTTAGCTCGCCCAACTGAGGATGAGTACCCATTTATTGAAGGGGACGGTATTATTTTAGACTCGGAGCAAAGACAATGAGAGTAATAATGAAATCTAATGAGTTGGCTGGTTCGCAAGTTCCACCAATTCCAACACTAGGCTTAAATGTATTTGTTGATAATCAAATACCCATAGTCTTAGGTGACTTGTTTGCTGCTCACGGGGTAGGAATCCATGAGGCTCCTCTAGCAACCCAAATATTAACATCAAATGTATATGTTAATAACTTAAAAGTTATGGGGCAGGGAGATGGTATTACTTGTGGTAAAACTTTTGATACCTGCCTTGGGACTGTGTATATAGGGTAGCATTATTTAATAATTAACAGAAGCTTTCAATTCTCAAACATAAATAAGGATATAGTATAGGAGTTTTTCTATGAGAGGCATGGACATTGCAAAAGAAATTTACGAAGACATCTTGAAGTCCAAAGTTTGGGCAGAACAGGGTGTGAAGGTTAATCTAAAGGAATCAACTGAGGTTTCAGAGGAAGTAGAAGCAACCGAAGAGGAAACTCACGTTTGCCCACTATGCGAATCAACCTTAGAAGAGCCTATCAGCGAAGAGAAAATCGAAGAGCACGTTAACAGTCTAGTTGATGTAGTTCTAGAAGCCTTCGGTGAGGGTGTTGACCTAGAGAGCTTAGACGAAGAAGTTGATGAGGAAGATTCAGAAGAACAAGAGGACTAATAATGGCGGCCCCTTCTAAGTCAGTTCTGAAAAGCTCAGAAGATATTTTTGCTAAGATGATGGCTGGAGACTCTCCTGCCCCAAGAAAGCAAACTCTTGCTCCAAGAGAGCCTACACAAACTGCAACTTCATTAGACATCCGCAATGTTAAAGTCTCTGATAGTTTTGTAGGTTCTATCATTGAATCAGCTTTCTCTGTACCTAAAATTGAAAAAGAGGAACCAGAGGAAGAGCAAATTAATGAGTCTGAGGTTAAGGAAAAGTTGTCAGACCTAGTAAAGCGTTTAGCAGCTTTGGTTTCCGAAGCAAAGACAGTAATACAGGAAATGACAACCTGCGGAATGATAGGGACTAATCAAAAGTTCCTACTTTTAGATAAGAAGAAAAAGAATGGACCTTCTAAAACTAATAAGAGAAAGTAGATTCGAATCCGGTAAAGGTTCGGAGGAAGGCCGATCTGCCATTCATGGTGCAGGGAAGCGTGCCCACACTAAAGCCTCCAGAACCAGAGTAAAAGTTTTCAAGTCCATAATGGACGCTCTTAGTAAAGGCTATGTAGGCCAGATGTTCACCACTAGAGATTCAGATAGGCTCTATGTAATTACTGTTAGAAAGTGGGGTGAAGACCCTGAGCAAACAGTTGGTGGAAGATCTGCTAAAGCCTTTTATTCATTTAAAGACGCAAAGAGATATTCCGTTAGAACTTTGCGTAGGCACGGTCGCCACAATGAGAAGAAATTCTCGTCTGAAAAATATTGGAAGAAAGCACCACCCAAGGAATCATAATGCTATTAGTAGAATACAGAGTTTTAGATAATCTAAAAGTAATTAATGAGGGGACAGCAGCTTCTCCAAAATTAAAAATCCGTGGTAAGTTTCAAAAGTGCAATGAGCAAAATAGAAACAAGAGAACCTACCCAACTGAGGTTTTAACAAACCAAGTAGCATCAATCCAAGAGAAGATCCAAGACAGATCCCTTGTAGGTGCTCTTGACCACCCAACTAACGATGAAATTAGACTATCACAAGCTTCACATCTCATTACAAAGCTATGGGTTGAGAAGAATGGTGATGTTATGGGGGAGGCAGAAATCCTATCAACACCAGCAGGCAAGATAGTAGAAGCCTTAATTAATGACGGTGTTAAGATTGGTATTTCAAGCCGTGGTGTGGGAACGGTATCAGAGGGTGAGAACGGTACAGTCGTTAATAACGACTTCAAACTAATCACATTCGATCTTGTTTCAGACCCATCAACAAAGGGTGCCTACCCAGAGCTTACTGAGTCAGTTAAGATGAACAGCCAGAAGGCACAAGATATTGTTAGAAAGGTTAAGTCTGAACAAGTATTTTTAACTCTTTTGAAGTCAAAGGTTGATGAGGCAATCTCCCTCCCACACAGATCTAAGGGTGGAGAGCCTTTAACTCCTGATCAAAAACGTGCAAATATTTCTGCCGCATCGAGACAGATGACCGGACAGAAGAGACAAAAAGCACTAAAGGGTGTGTCAAAGCACACAATGAAGGGTACTAACAACCCCGCTACTAATACTCCAGATAGACTTCATAGGGCTTCAGGAGTTTACCAATCATTAAATACTTCTACTGGTAGCTTAAAGACTACTTTATTGAAAGCTTTGCAGGAGAGATGCTGGAAAGGTTATGAGCCAGTAAAAGGTAAGAAGCCTTTCTCAAAAGGTAGCTGCAAGAAGAAATAATGCAGAAAAAAAATAAAAAGATAATTTTCATCTGCTGAGTATATACATAACTTACATAAGGATATCCCATGGTCAAGAAGAAGAAAGATACAATAACTAGCATCGCCGAACTCCTACCAGAGAATTTAAGCGAAAATCTAGTTGAACAAATTTCTAAATTACTATCCGAAAAGATAGAGGAAGAGGTTAATAAGGAGATCCAAGGTCTCACAAGAAAAACCGTAGCTTTCTTCCGTAGTCAGATTGAGGCTCTAAAGGAGCAGGCTCTAAAGGAATTAGAGTTAGAGAATGAGACTTACAGAAACGCAAAGATGTTTGAATCTGTAAAATCATTCTTCTCTGTCGAATTGACAGGTGATGATGAGCAAAGCGCAATTAATGCATTTGCTTCACTTGGCGAAGAGCAGGACAATAAGATCGAAGTTCTAGTTAATGAAGTTGATTCTCTAGTTAAGGAGAACACCAAGCTAAAGAACTCTCTTAAGGTCGTTCTCGACAAGAACAAGATGTTGGAATCTTCTGTAAATTCTCTCTCAGAGCGAGTTGAGATTACAGAGAGTAATGGTAAGTCAGGTGGAAAGATTCTATCTGATTCTGCTATGGTTGTATCTGAAGAAAATTTCAAGAAGAAAGAACAACCAAAAGCCTCAGAAGCCAAGAAACAAAGAACTATATCAGAGAATAACTGGTTAAATGAGGATGTTTTAGAAGCTTTTAAGGCTTTAAGATAATTAGGAGTAACATATGACAGTAGAAAAAGATCAATTACTCGAACGCTGGGGTGCAGTTCTTGAAGGAATTTCAGATCAGCATCTAGCATTGACCACAGCAAAGCTATTGGATAACCAAGCCAAGGCTTTCATGGCAGAAAAAATCAATGAGGAGACTCTCACCCCTGGAGCCACAACTGTCGGTAAGTTGGGCACATTCCAGAAGTGGGCATTCCCAATGATTCGTAGAATCTTCCCAGAGTTAGTATTCAACAAGATTGGTGCTACTCAGGCAATGGACGGCCCAGTCTCCCAGATCTTCTATCAGGGTCACAGCCGCTCAGGAAACAAGCAGGGTACTTACGGCTCAGAAACCGTATACTCAAAGTACAAGCTAACATACAAGAACTTGTACGCCAATCAAATTGGCTCAGTTTCTTCACCTGGGACCGCAGGAACTTGGGGAGCAACCGGAACTCCACTAACTTACTCACAAGTCTCTGCTGGCGTATTTAGCACTTCAAACGTCTTAGATGCAACTCACGGCTCACCTTCAACAACTGTTGGTGGTCAAATTGCTTCATTCCCAGATGCCAGAACAACCCTAGGTTGGTCAGTATCAGCAGGCGAGCAATTGAGAACCTCAGGCATTCCTGAAGTTACAATGCACATCCAGAAGCAGACCGTACAGGCCAGAACTCGTAAGATGAGAGCACTCTGGACTATGGAAGCTGCACAAGACCTCAAGGCTTACCACAACATGGATCTTGAGAACGAGCTAACCCAGTTACTAACCAAGGAGTTGACCTTAGAAATCGACCGCGAGTTGATCGAAGATATCCGCATGATTGCATACGGATTCGTCGATGGAACAACCAGCGTAGGTGGATGGTATCTCAAGTCACTAATTAACGGTGGTGCAGATAACTTCCCAGAGATAGGTGGTGTTGATCCTAACTCAGGCAACACATTCACCCCAGGAGCATTCGAGTATGACTTTGCTCAAATTGGCTTAGATAACGATGCACTAACTGGTGGTAAGAACGTGTTTGTTTGTGACCTAAACTACTTCACCAAGAACTCAGGTGGAGCAGCTTTTGCACCACAACACCTTGGCCACGCATTTGCAAACTTGCTCGCAACCATCAACTTTGCAAGCAACGATATCTACAAGACAACCTTCAAGGGTCCAGGCACAGTTCTGATTACTGGTCCTGTAATTGCTTCAATCCTTGAACTAGCAGCTAAGATGGAAGGTGGCCTCCCAAGAGAAGCTGCCCCAACCAACATGGCTGGCAAGTCAATCAATTACGTTGGCAAGTTCTTTGGTAAGTACGATCTAATTGTAGACCCAATGTTCCCAGACGATGAGATCATTGTAGCCTACAAGGGTGACAGCAACATGGACGCAGGTTTCGTATACTGCCCATACATCCCAATGATGCCACTCCCAACCGTAACCGATCCAGAAACCTTCCAACCAAGAAAGGGTATCTTGACTCGCTATGGTAAGGTCGCAGTCCAGCCTGCAAACCGCTACTTCAGAGTAGTCCGTGTAGTTGGTGCTGGTGCCGACCTGTTGACCCCAGGCACAATTGCTAACAGCAAGATTGGTTCAGGCTCTGTAAGCTGGTAACCGATCTGACTAGGAAACTAGTTTAATATAAAGCCAGGATTAATCCTGGCTTTATTTTTTTATGTATAGTAAATACTATAAAGGAGTTCTATGGCAATAATTAAACCCACAGTAAGAGAGTTTGGATCTTCTTTTGGAAGTTACGGTGGAGCATACTTAAAAGATTACCAAGCACCAGAGCCTAACTCCAATGATGTTTTAAAGTCAACTGAGAAAGACGTAGCTGAGTTTAAATCTTTTCAACAATCAATAAAAGATTTTATATTCGCTAGATTAGGGCATCCTACCGTTAGAGTAGAATTAACTGATTTTCAGATTGAGACTTGTATTGACGAAGCAATCTCAAAGCTAGATTATCATTGTCCTGCCTGGATGACTCAGTTTGCTGTAATCCAAACTACAGTAGGTGAGTCTATCTATGAGCTTCCACCAGAGGTTGTAAATAACCTTACAAATGTTTGGTATAAGAAGAATATCTTCCAAACAAATGCCGTCCCTGGATCTTTAGAGTATGACTTCACAATTATGTTCTTCACCAACACAGGTTTATTCAATAACCACAATGTCGGTGAGTATGTTTTGATGCAGCAGTACCTAAAGCAAATTAGAAAAATTTTAGGGCAAGGCAACTCTTGGGAAGTCATCAACGGGAAATACCTACACTTATCTCCAGTTCCTAATGGAGAAGAGGATGTGATTCTGGAGTTTAGAGGTATTGATTCAAATACAATTCTACCTGCATACAGAAATTGGATACAGAGGTACGATCTAGCAGTTTCAAAAGAAATTCTAGGAAGAGTAAGAAGCAAGTATGACACTCTCCCAGGCCCAGGTGGTGGATCTAAATTGGACGGTCAAATCCTACTACAAGAATCTGAAAGAGAGAAAGAGAAACTTTTAGAGGAGCTTACTTCTGAAATTGAGAATCCACCATTATTTGATTTCTGGTAATGAATATCAATAGATTCAAGGTTACTACACCCCCGACAAATAGATCGGTCAACGATTCAAAATCAAGGTTATCTCTATTTGATAAGGATAACTCTGATAGGAATATGTTCAACCTGATTGACGAGGAGATCATTAAATTGGGTGGGTCAGAGGTAGAGCTTTATATGTACCATCCATCACAGGATTACGATGATATCTACCAAGAGTCCAGAAGGAAAGTGATCTCAGTTGATCCAATTTACCTTTACGGTCACTATGAGCCAAAAGCTCTGGAGGAGAACCTAACTCAATTCGGAGTTCAGGTAGAGAACGATCAAGTATTTATATTCAATAAAACTTATGTTGAGAGCATGGCAGGACGGTCAATAATCATTGGCGACATCTTAAAGCCTGTATTCCAAAACATGAAGTTTGAAGTATTTGAAGTTCAGGAAGATAGCTTCGAAGCTTATGGAATTTATCACTTATTGGTTCATGCCAAGCTACTAAGAGATTCGGAGGATATCCACCGTGATAATCTCTTCACTAGATCTGAAGATATAGGTAGGAAGTAATGTCTACACTCCGCATCCCATCTAAAATTATTGACATGATTACTCGCCAAATGAGAGCGAGTACCAATAACCATTACAAGCAAGTCCTGAGAGCATTATTAAATACTTTTGGGAACCTTTATTACATTGATGGGAACGGTGCTAAACAAAAGATTAAGTGTGGTACTGGTAGAATGGAGAGAAATAAGGGAAAGGACTACCAAGATAATACGCTAGTCTTACCTTATATCTCTGTATTTGAAAGAGGATCTTCGAACGATGATGATCGTAGAAGATACACTCCAATCTTAGTAAATGAAGTAGAATGGGATGCAGAGGAGCAGCGTGCTAAGAGATATCTCTCACTAGCTCCAAGACCTGTAGTTATTGACTACGATATAAATATTTGGACTAAGTTCGTAGAGGATATGGACATAATAAGATCAACCATCTTATCAATGTTCAACCCAGACTTAGAGATCGAGACAGAGGACAACGATTACATTAAGGCATTCTTAGTATCTGAGGACGATATAGACTCTGAGGAATCCAACGATAAAGAAGATCGTGTAATTAAGAAAAGAATTACCATTAGTGTAGAGACTTATATCAGAAGCCCAAAAATTCTATACACCAACACAAGCCAAATTAACTCCCAGAACTATGAGATATCAATTCAAGGTGGGGGAAGACAAAGAGGTCGTGAAAATAGAGATTTAAGAACTTTAATAGAGTTAGGCAATATAACATTATTGCTATCAAATTCTATTAGTGTAGATTCTACACAGCCAAGAGAAGTAGATTTAGGAAATATAGATTTATCACTAAGCTCTGATCTTATCGGAAGTTCACCGAATTACTTATACCAAATTAACCTGGGTAATGAAGAACTGTTGCTTGAATCTTCTCTAGAAGGCTCGGCGGCATACTCATATCAAACCTATAGTGTTGATATGGGTGAGAATGATTTAATTCTTAGTGATGAGTTAGATACTACCTTCGGGATAGTAATTGATCTATCAGACGTAGAAGATCTGAATAATCAACTACCCTGGCCAGACGGTCCAATTGAGAACCTATATCCATTGGATCTAGCTTTAAGCAGCGAGTTGAGCTTTACATATGAAGGCGTAACATATTATATAAATCTAAACGATCCAACACCTTCAGGTCCAGTAAGCGATTACTTTGAATTGAATTTAAGTGATATGAGTGCTCTCGACACAGCGACACCAGATGAGGATTTTGACGCATAATGGCTATTAATCTAGAAGTATATCCAAACCCAGACCCTACTACTTTCAGCGTTAGTAGTACTTATTACTCTGTATCGGTGATGAACGATGCTTCGGCATATCAGAATTCTCATGTGTATTCCGGTACTAGGATGGCTTGGGTTCTAAGCTATGCTGTTAATAGAAATCTTTGGCCTGTAAGCTCTTCACCTGTTATTAGTTATACTACATTTGAGATTGACGGGTCCACTACTGCTAGGGTTTCTAAAATTGGTGGATCAATCTCATCTATTGATATTGGGCCATACTCAAAAAATAAAAACTCTGTAACAACTTTATCTGGTGGAGTGGCTTACATTCCTGTAAACAAATATGATAAACTATGGGTGACAATAGATAATAACGTGTCTAGTCCATTATTCATATTCGCAGACCCACCAACCCCAGCCTTCTCGGCAGTTAGTGCAGATTACCCTACGGGGTCTGGGTGGACACATATCCGATTTACAAGTGGTGTACACTTTATGTCGGCTTTAGGTGGAACACTTGATACAGCAGAAGGGTATCCAAATAGAAGGAAATTAACATCAAAAACTTTAGTATATTCAGACCCAGGTGCATACGTTAAAGGGCATTTTAACATTAGTGGCTGCAATGATATTAAACTAATGGGAAAGGGAGTTTATTCCTTAGAGTTTTATGATTGGTGGGGTAGCTATCTAGGACAGTCAGATTCCGTTAAATCTCATGGAATGTTCCTTTATAGCACAAATGCTAGTACACCAAGTGCCTACCTTGATTGGAGATTATCTGGGAATGGTATCTCTGGTGTGACCGTTGTAGGAACTCCATTCTATTTTAATGGGGAGGGTAGCCTACAACAGGTGGATAATGTAAAATACATATCACCTTGGAATTACAATACAGATGGATTTAGAATATTTAATTACTATAACAGGACTACAGGAGCATTTGTTAAAAATAGTTTTATATTCATAGCGGATGACGTATCTTTTCCTGGTGTCGGACAATCTCAATCTAATTGTCTTGTGAGTGGAAACTACTTATCAACACACCATGGGTCACTATTTGTAAATTATTTTACTGTATATAACAATGGTTTAGACACCGGATCATCTTTTGGGTTTTCGGCTATAGATATTGACTCTAGAGTATTTATACCTGATAGAATAGGTATTAACGCTGTGTTTAGGTTGCTTTCCGACTCTGCGGTAACTTCTCTCCCAGCTAATTATGCAGGCATATTAAACTGCACATTCTCCGGTATTAGGGTTGAGAACGATATCGCAACTCCTGCATTCCTTATAGGTAATATTGATTACCCATTTGCAGCTTATGGCAATAAGCTTGGTATGCTATCAGGGTTGGATTTTAAGAATATCTCTTTTAGTTCGACCTATACTGGATCTGGTAGCTTGTCCGCTAATATAATTTCTGGTTTAAACTCTACCAATGAAGTAAAGAATACTTTATTTGAGAATGTAACTTTTAACGGTGTTAAATTAACAGAGGCTAACAAGAATACCTACTTCAGTTTCTCAGGCTCAACAGACCCCACAGCCGATAACATTAGGTTTAACTCTGATTTTCCAACTAACATGAAGGTTACACCTATTAAATTATTGAATTAGATATTCTTTTGAAGACTAAATATAGTATATACAGTTGAGGTACATATATGGTATGGACTAATATTGGCAAAGAAAAAATGTTTGAAATAGCTTTTGAAGGGTCTTCTGCCCCTAGCTATTTTGCTCTACAGTTGGCTACTTCAGCAGGCTCATGGAGCGCAGACTTAAGCTCAACTTCACAGATTACTTTAGTTACTTCAGGTAACGGATATACAGCTTCAGGCTTAAAAGTTAATCGTAATGGTGTAGACCTAGTTGTATCAGCTAACTATGCTTCAGACTACGCTAGAGCCACTTTGAAATCTGGTTATGAATGGTCTGCCACAGGTGGTACTATTGCGGATGTGTCTTATGTTCTTTTGACCGCTGCTAGTGATGGGGATAATCCTGCTGCAAGAACTATATGGGCTTACTGGAACCTGGGGACTGAGTACGATATCCCAAGTGGTTCAAGATTAGTCATTAACTCTGGATCGCTACAGGGAACATAGTATGAAAAAAATTACTAACACAAGCTTGCAAGGGATATTTCTCACCTTCTTTGATGGTGGTGAGAAAACTTACTTCATCAAGCCTAAGACCAATATTGTAGTGCCAAATTCCCATACAAGTATTGTGTTAGATAATCTGGTCAAGAGAAGAATACTAAAAGTACAGATGATTCAGGATGAATCTGTTGTAAACACTCCTGAGAAATTATCAAAAAAATCTAAGTAAGGTAAAGTATGGCAATTCCTCCTAGTCCTTCTGTAGTTGTTTTAGAAAATGACCTTTCAATCTATGCTCCAAATGTGGACTCATCGGTTGTTGGTATCGTAGGTTTCGCAGACAAGGGACCAACAAACGAAGCAACTCTTATCACAAGTCAAAACCAATTAATTGAAGTCTTCGGTAGACCATCCTCAAACATTCCTGGCCAAGGCTTGGAGGGTGCATTGGAGATTCTTGAAGCTACTAATAAAGTGTACTTTGTAAGAGCAGCCGATGCTAGTGCAGCAAATGCAAGCGCAGTACTTCCTTTAGGATTCCCTCCTGTAGTTGAGCTTTATGCTGGCTCTTCAACTGGACTAGATGCCAACGTAGCTTCATTATCCTTATCTTATACATTAGTGAATGCTGGTGTTACTACGACTGGTGTAGTTTCAATGGTTAGCTCAACTACACTAAACACAGTTCGTAAAATGGTTCTATCATATTTTGATAAATCATTAACTGGTGATAATTTAGTTTACGCTGCAAATAACACTACTGGAGCAACTTACTTCACAACTCGCCACGCTGGATCTGGTGTTTCATTAACTGTTTCATCTTCGAACCCAGCAGCATTAAGAGTTTATTATGTTAATCCAGATTCAACTGCAA
>Ga0129333_10003612_pt1 | contig 14506 bp, 19 predicted proteins | sample CPB6_08_DNA_FD_94474 | JGI IMG/M metagenome (GOLD analysis project Ga0129333, IMG submission 94474) | Freshwater to marine salinity gradient microbial communities from Chesapeake Bay, USA - CPBay_Sum_0.6_0.8_DNA | ecosystem: Environmental > Aquatic > Marine > Coastal | place: USA: Chesapeake...
TTCGTTACACATACCTTCTTCATTCATCATACCACCACATTCATTACATGAACCCATTTTACCTTCTTTGGTTTCAATATCTTTATTTAAAGTTACTTTGTGCATTTCACCACTTCCTTTAGGAAATTCAAATTCTTTTTTACCAGCATCCCTAGCAGCATCAGCAGCCAAAACAAAGGCGTTACCTTCATCCACTTTAGTCTCATCCTCTTCCATTTGTTTCCACATTTCGTTAACATCGTAAGATTCTCCGTTTACTTTAATGTTTTTTTGGTTTTTATTTTTTGCCATCATAATGGCCTCACCTAAACTAGATACTTTAACTTTTTTCATTGGTTTTTCTTTTTTATTGTCTTCTAATTTTTCACTCAACTCATCTAATTTATCTATTAGTTCAGATGGTGATTTATAATTTGATTTTTCAATTATGAATTCTTTTTCGGGATGATTTTTTTTGTATATGTCTAAATGTTTCATCGCAACTTCCTTTGACTCAAAAGTGTCAATAGGTTCTCCCTCACACATAATGTGATAGAATTCTTTTTTTTCGTCTTTCGATTCGTTAATTATTGTTTTTTTAACTTCATCGATTAACGACTGCTCTATGATATTTAACAAATCTTTTTTCATTTACTTAATAAATATTCATTAATTTCGTTTAGTATTAATTTTTCAATAATTCCGTAAGGAATACCGGTTTTGTTTGATACATTTTTAGCGGATTCAACCAACCCATCCTCTTCAAAAAATTCAAGTGACCTTATATCACCTTGATTGCAATATGGATATTTTTTACATTTTTCTTTAACCTTCACAAAAACACCACCAGGTCCACCATATTTTGGAAAATTTTTATCTTTAACCGCTCTACTTGTTTTGACACTATCTGGACCATTTATTTTCAATGGGTTAGACCTACCGGCACTAAAAGAAACATCATATTGTCCAGAAGAACTTGCATCAGTTGCCTCATCCAAATCAGATTCAAGATTGTGTATTTTATCTATTTTTCTTTTGACAATAGGGGCGTTAAACGCGGGTTCAAACGCACCGGCAGAATCGGCTCCCATTGATTCTTTGGTTTCAACCTTCTTTAAATTAGTATAATAATTTGGATTTTCATCCAAGTGGTCCATGGCAATTTCACGAGCAACATCAGGATTCTTTGTGTGTTCTTTTTCTATGTTAATACCTTTTATTAACTCCTTTTTTAACTTAAGAATCATAGTATTCAAATCCCCTTTAGGGTCTTTTGAACTTTTACGTGTATGTTTTATTGCAATATCTCTAATAGATTTATTATCAGACTTACCACCTTTTAAATTATTTAATTTATCCATATTATCTTACATTTTTAATCGGTTGTTCCCAAAAAGACTTACGTTGCCATAGTGTTTTAAATAATTCAACAACCACTTTAGAAGAAAGGTCTACAATTTTATCATCCAAATTTTTTGTTCCCATCTCTTTTTGTATTATTTTCGTAACAATACTGTGCGCTTGAGTGGTCTCCAAAAAATCTTTTATTTCTTTTCTGGTGATTTTTTCAATCTCCTTTATATCAGAATTAGTTAACGACATTAGGATGACATTCTATCTTTTATTAATGGTTCCATCGATGTGATAAATGTTGATTTAAACTTGAATAGTTTATCTAACATTTTGATTGTTTCTTCATCAATTTCTAACATATCACTATTAACATATAACCCCGATTCATTACCTGCAATTAAAACAAAATTTATTTCTTTTTCAGTAATTACCCCATCAAGCCTTATTTGGTTTTCACCAATAGTAAAACCAGGGTCTAAATCCGCAATTTGTGAAACCTGTTGTCTAAATAAGTCTATATTTTGACTTAATGATGTTTTATCGGACTCACTTAATTTAATATCTTCTTGGTCAGTTGAGACTAATTTAACCTCAACATCATTAACCACTTCAATATTATCAAACTGTTCTTTGTCACTAACGGGGTTGGTATCGATTGCTTGATTGTCCTCGTTTTCTTCTTTTATCAAAGGTTTGACAAAATTTTTGGTTTCGTTAAGATTTCTTAACGTATTTAACATACTTTTTATCTCATCGTATCCTGTTTTTTTATTGTTGTTCATGATTGAAAAATAGTCTAAAATTAAATGATGGGTTTATATCTGTATAAATATTTGAATAATTGGATTTGCATGATACTCCATTAAAATTAACAATATTTTCAATGTATCCTTGAGATGGAACAATCTTTTTTTCTATACCGTGTAACTCACATAAAGAATCACATAATTTTGATGTGACTATCATTTGGTCGTCAATGTACCTGTCCCAATAATAATGGTTTCTCCAATTCCTTACAAAAGGTTCGGACCGATATGGGTCACCAATCCAATTACTTAAAAACCCAGTTATGGTGTTTTTTGTCAACCAACCCAAATTTTCTATTGCAATTTTTATAAATTGCTTGTCTACAAAAGAATCGTTAAAAGTATTTGAATAAAAATTACTATCGTAAAGTTGATATACCGTTCCAATCTTTGTAACCATATAATGAGGTATCTCATTATACTTACCCAATTTTCTGTATTTTATTTTATTGATAAAATCGTCACATCTTCTACCCGTATCGTATAACAAAATTTGTGTTTTTTTTGTTTTTCTACGAACAATATTTATTTTTTTATCATCTAAACCTTCTACGTTGTGTACCTCCAACATTTCTAGTTAATTTTTTAGTCACAACGGAAGACCCGACATTTTCCGTTTCGTTATTATTTACCTCTTCCCCATTCTCCAAACCATAGTTTTCCGGTAATTGTTCCTGTGTTTGGTAATTTAATTCTTCTAGTTTTTTTTTTCTTCCTCATTGTTATCAACGGGAAGTTCTTCGTTAACCTGACTTGGTTCTTCAAATATAGGTGGTGGTGCGTCCAATAATCCATCAGTAACGATAACAGGTTCTTCAACCACAGGTGTTTCCTCAACTACTGGTGGTTCTTCAATTACAATAGATTCCTCCACAACGGGTTCTTCAACCACAGGTGTTTCCTCAACTACTGGTGGTTCTTCAATTACAATAGATTCCTCTACAACAGGTTCTTCTATAATAACAGGAGTTTCTTCTACAACAGGTACATCCTCTATAACAACAGGTGTTTCCTTCACCACTGGTACCTCTTCTACAACAGGTACTTCCTCGACCACGGGTGTCTCTTCGGTTGTTGGTTCTTCTACAACGGGTTTAACCGTTTCTTTTATTGGTTTGTTAATTTCGTTTTCTCTTTCTTCTTGTACGAATTTAACTAACATATGTAAAAAAGATAATGATATTATGGGTAACATACCACCAGCAAAAAAAGCTAAAAATCTTTTGTGACCTACTAAATCGGTTGGTTCAACCCCCATCAATTCTAATAAAGGTGAGAACAGTTCAACCCAAGAAATAAAAGCGGGATTTTGAATATCAATATACGAATATGCAAAATATACGTTACCTATAAATTGAACTAAAGTAACGATTCCGAATGGGAAATAAACTTTTTTTCCCATATTAGCCGATATTGCCGCAAGTGCGGACAATGCGGCAATTTCAATTCCTATTGATAAATAAATCGCCCAAGTAATGGGGTTAGATATACCGTACCATTTTGTAACGTGTGAAATTGAAACAATTGCGACAGTTATAATTGGAATGAGAAACGCTAATATTATTATTGTTTTATAATTATTTTTAAACCAAGTATTCATTTAATACTATTTTCTAATCTATTTATTTCATCATCTATTTGAGTTTGACGGTTCACATCTAAAATTTTCCTATCAGTTGATTGAATCATTCTTTTTTCTGACTTTAAACCTTCAATTTTTAATATAACGTTTAATTCTTCTTTTGTGTAGGTTGAATCTTTAATTGATTCAATTTCTTTTCTTATTTTAGTTATCTCTCGACTATCCCCACAGCTTTTAAAAAAAGTCAGAAGGGTTATCACCGCGATAATCATGATAAAGTTTTTTTCAATAAAATTTTTCATAGTTTATTTTTTTTATAAATAGTTTAATAGTCCGTAACTATCGTTTCTTAATTTTTTGAGAGCCTTATCTCTTAATTGCCTAATCCTTTCTTTTGTGCAACCAAACTCTTCCCCCAAGTCCTCTAAATTCATTTCAACACCATTTAATCCGTATGATTTTTCAATGATTACCTTTTCCCTATCATCCAATACCGATAACATCAATGAAACTCGTTTTCTGATTTCTTCAGGGGTGTTTAAAATGTCTTCAGGACTTTCGGCATTTGGGTTTACAATGGTGTCCAATAGTTGTTCACCGTCTTCGTTAATTTCATCGTGCAAATTCACACAGTGAGGTAGAATAATTTCACCATCACTTTCATCGTAATTCACAAAAAACTGAGTTTCAGTGAAAGTTTCACTTTTCTTTCTCTTATTATTATCTTGAATGATATTCGAAGGTAATCTTATCATCCTTGAATTTTCATTTAAAGATGACATAATCGATTGTTTAATCCACCAAACAGCGTATGATATGAATCGGTACCCACTATCTGGGTCAAACCTTTCCGCTGCCTTAACTAACCCCAAATTCCCCTCGGAAATTAGGTCAATTAGTTCCATACCGTTATTTTGATAAGATTTGGCTACAGTGATTACAAATCTCAAATTACCAACGATGAGTTCATTTAATAATGTCTGTCTTTCACTTTTTGTAATGGTCTTATCGGATAATCTTTTAAATATTATACTTTGTCTTTCGTGGCTGATTACCTTGATTTTTCTGATGTCTTTGATGTAATTTTGGATTTCTTCGGTGTTTATCAAGATTGATTTCGTCATAAATGTGTCTTTAAGGTATAAGATGTAAATATACAAAGGAAAACTCAATTTTGGAACCCATCGAGAAACTTTTTTTCCTCATCACTGAGACTCTCAATACCATATTCGTACATTTTTTCTAAAATAACGTCCAAGTCCATAGAAACTTGTTGATTATCTTCACCCTTATCTTTATTGTATTCTAACCTTATTGAGGTATGTTCAGAACTGGGTTTGAACATAAAATCCTTCAATTCTATGGGTATATTTGCACTGTGTATATTTTCTCTATCAAAAAGAAAGTAAAACTTCACATCTTCCATTGATATGATATTTTGTAATTCTTCTGAAAGTTCTTTTCTACCTGATTTGGATTCAAAAATAATTATTATACTTTTTGAAGAATCTTCAATTACGAATCTGACTTTATCAACCATCGGACTCGCTGCGAAGACTTCTAAACAGAAAAATTCAATCTCTTCGTGGGTTTCAAAGTTTGGGTATAAAAACAATAAGAATGTCTTCATATATTATTTTAAAGTATTAATAGCGCCGATAAAACCAAAATAAAACCACCACCTATGAAACTTTTAAACTTACCTTTTATCTTTTCTTTTTTGAGTTTCATCTCAACGGATTTTGTATAATCTTCCAATACCTTATACTTCTCTTCATGTGCAACTATGATTTTTTTGTAAACCTTTTCTTTTTCTTCCATAGTTACAATGACACTATCTTTAAGAGAAACTTTTTGTTCCAACTTTCCGACCTCTTCATTGCATAAATTTAATTCCGCCATAGCAGAATCACCTTTTAAAAGGTCTTTGGTTATGTTTTTAAATACCGAAACCGGTAAACATTTTACCGGTTCTTGTTGGTTATTTGTACCTGTCTGAGAAAAAGCTGTCAAGCTCAGGTTCAGTAAAATTAGAAGCGCGATTAATTTTTTCATGATATTTTTCTTTTATTATTATTTTTTGTCCTTTTATTTTGTCAATACTACTATCAACATCTTTTATTTCATTATTAATATTATCGATTTTATCGTCTAATTTTTCTTGTTCCGCATACATCTCTTTAATTAAAGTGTTTAGTGAATCGATTTTTTGTTTTTCATCCACCGACATTTCCATTGTTGGTGTTAATACAAACGTAATCCAATAAAAAAGATAGAGAATAAAAGAAAACCCAACTATTGTTTTGTACTCCTTCTTAATGATATTAATAATTTTATCCATACATAATAAATATTACGATGTTATTTTTTTCTAATAATTTCATCAATTATACCATACTCTAACGCATCTGATGCGGATAACCATAGGTCCCTTTCCGCGTCTTTCATAACCTGTTCAGATGGTTTATTACAATATTCACCCAATAACTCAAAAAGTGTCTTATTGAGTTTTTCCCATTCAACCATGTTTATTTTGGCATCCAAAATATTACCTTCAAAACCACCAGAAGATTGGTGTAACATGGTTCTTGAAAATCTTAAAGAACACCTTTTACCTTTTGTACCTGCACCCAAAAGAATTGAACCCATTGACGCAGCCATACCGGTGTTGACCGTTCTAATGTCAGAATTGATATATTCCATAACGTCCACCATCGATAGTCCCGATTTAACAGAACCACCGGGACTATCGATATGCATCGTTATATCTGTACTGTCTATACTATCCAAGAACATCAACTGTGCTTGAACAACCGTTGACATGGAATCGTTAACGGGACCCGCAACCCATATAATTCTCTCCATCATCAACCTTGAGAAAACATCCATTACGGTAATGTTCATTTGTCTCTCCTCTAAAATATAAGGAGTTAAACTACTTTCAACTTGTTTAGTATAATGATGTAGACCCATCCCACTAATCCCTCTGTCTTTAGCGAAAAGACCAAAATCACGATATTGTTTGCTGTTCATGTTGTTGTTTTTTGTAAAGATACGAAAAAAAATTCAATTTACGAAATTTTGGGTGTCACGTAATCAATCGAACTAACGTTTTCTTCTTTTTTTATCATTATCAAATTATCTGACCAGTTTCTAATCAATGGGTTATGTGAAATCACAAATATATGTTCAAAATATTCTTTAATTTTTTTGAAAAACTCACCGACCATTTCCAAGTTTTCATCTGCAATTTTACCAAATACCTCATCCATCACCACGATGTTCGGTTTGGGTAATGAAGATATCTTAGTTAAAACACTCCTTAATGCTAAAGAAGATATTGTCCTTTCATATCCTGAACCAGAATTTAAGGGTTTTACGACTCTTGTTTCTGAATCAATCATTACGAACTCCACTTCGTTTTTTTCATTAATACTTAACTCCAAAATAAAATGGCAACTATCAACCAAAAGTCTATACAATTCTTGATTTATTAACGGTATCATGTTTTTTAATATGATTTTTGAAATACCATTTTTACCAAAAATAGTTAAATAAGTCTTAAAGATTGTTTGAGTATCATTCTCAACTTTTATCTTCTTAATTAGACCATCGTTGGTTTCAATTTGAGTTACGATAGTTTCATTTTGAGTTGTTAATCTTTCAATGGTTAAAGAAAACTGTCTTATGGTAGCATTTAAACTTTCAATTTGGGTATTTAATCTACTTGATTCGGTATCCAATTCTTGATTCTCAATTAATTTTTGTTTGTTTTTTTCGTAATTATCAACTTTAGATTGAAGGTCTTTTATTTCAAATTCTTTTTGTTGATGTTCTAATTCATATCTCGCTTTCCTTAATTTATTTTTTTCGTATTCATCAAACTGGTTTTTTAGTTCCGAATAATTTTTTTCTTTAGCACTCAAATCAACAAATTTTTTACGTGCTTCAGACTGTATTTTATTAAGTGATTCAACTAATTCTTTTAATTTGTTAATTTCATCACTGTGGTCAACATCTTCCAACGCCCTGTTGCATGTTGGACAAATTTGTCCTTCTTCCAATTGTTTAATTAACGATTCATTTCTTTCAATTGTACCCTTGTTTATCCCACCTTCAATTTTAATTGATTCCATCTCATCTTTTATAAGTTGATGGTTATCTTCGTTATAATACTCGGACGGTTCAACAACGGAAACTTCATTTGCTTGACCTAACAAAGATTCACTTAGTTTTCTTAATTTAAGAATATCTGTTTTTAACTGGTCAACATTTGTTTTTATTAAATCTTTATCAACGTCATTATTCTTTTTGGATAAACAAATGTCTCTTTTTTCCTGTGCGGTTTTTAATGTACTTTGACTTGTTTTAATTTCTTTATCTAATCTCAGAATCTCTTGTTTATTGTTTTTCATGTCCTCTTTAAGAGATTCATTCGTTGATTCTAAATCGGAAATGTTGTAATTATTTGAGATTAGTTTTTTGCTCCATTCACTTTGAATTAATTTACATATTTCTTCTTTATCTTTTAGTATTTCCAACCCCAAAAATTTTGTTAAAATCAAACCTCTTGCGGTTGGTTTAGATTCGATAAGTTCTTCCAAATTGTTTCCGGTTGTTAAAATAGTCGATAAGAAATCTTCTTCGGAACCGATTGCTTTGGTGATGAAATCTTCGGTTTCTCTTCTTTGTTCACCTGTTAAATTTTCAATTTCACCATTATCTTTGATTCTAAAAAAATCTAATTTATTTGATACATTATATTCACCTGTTTTTGTTTTTTTTCTATTGATTATTCTTTCTATTATGTATTCATCATTATCAATGGTAATATATCCTTTGACTTTTAATTCATCATTATCCGTAAATCTATTAAAAATTTCAGAATTTGTTTTTGTTTTGGTTGTTTTATTAAAAAACAAAAATAACAATAAATCAACTGTTGATGTTGACTTTCCACCAAAATTTTTTGGTGTCGATTCAATTACAGTGATACCAGGAAGTTCTGTAAAATTAATTTCATTTTGTTTTCCAAATGATAAGAAATTTGAGAATTCAATCTTTTTTATGTACCATTTACTGTATTTTATTTTATCACCATTTTTCTTTATAAATTCATCATTTACCTTATTATCTAAACTGTTCAATTTATCAATAGATACGTTAATACCATTTTCAATAACAAAATCTTTCATCAAGATTTTTTGATAATTTAAATCTGATATATTTTCGGTAATATCCAAGGATGCCAATTTTGAATTGTCTTCATTGGATATTACTTTGGTTATGATTTGAACATATTTGGTGTTGTATTTTTTTTGAAAATACGACTTTACACGATTAATTTTTTCAGGTATAAAATTTTCATGAGTATCTTGCCACGTAACTTTAATGTAAGGGTTAACGTAACTTGTTATTTTTTCCTTTGTTTTGTCCATTTATTTTTTTTTAAATTGTAAGTTTCAACATGTTCCATTTTAAATGACATAAATTTTTCTATTTCGTCACTATTGTTTGGTTTAAAATTAGTAAAAATAATTTTGTTTGGGTCTTTTATTGTGTTTGGTTTAATCAATATAACTTGAGTAAAATTTTTATTCGTTCGGATAAACCAATTGTTGGTATTATTTGGTTCCAAGTTATTATTGAAATTTGTGTACCAATATTTTAATTTTCGATAAGGTATATTAATTGTTCTAAATTCTTGACCGCTCATAAATGAGTATTTGTGTTCCCACAAGTTACCCATCCATCCTCCTTTTTCCAATTCAACACCAAAAGAATTATCGTTTTCGTCGATTAAATCTATTGCTTTTGAATTAGGGTGGTCTTTTAAATCTAAATTAAAAACTTCTTTTAAAAATTTTTTACTAAATTCCCTTACTTCGGTATCATCATAACTTCCATTAAACATATTAAAATACTATTTTTCATTTTATTCTACTTTCTTCAAAAAATTCAACAACACTATTTATGGTCCAAACAATACCGGCCGTGAACATACCATCAAAAAATATGGAGTATGTTGATGGTATGTTTATAACATACGAAGTTAGTCCATCAAAACAGATTGAAAAGAAAAAACCAACCCATGTCGATGTACATAACATACAACTTATTAAATCGTTAAAAAACTTACCAACACCCTGAAAAGGTGCGTGTTCATTTTGTGCCCATTTTTTAATCATATTTCTTGGTTTATCAAAAATTGAACCGTAAACCAAAATTGTGGTCATTCCGTATGATGCGAATGCCCAAAAAATCATTAACTCTATCATATTATTTTTTATTTAAAATATACTCAAAAATATATCAAAAGTCAAATTATTCGTCATATAAAGAAGAAAGATTACTGTCTTTCATAAACTTACCTTTTCTTCCCAAAGAATCAAGTGATTTTGTTATGACATCTAATTCGTTTTTTAATCTATTATTTTCTTCTTGCAATTTTATAATCTCTTCATTACCATTTTCAACCAATACTTCCTTTATTATTTCTATTGGTTTTTCAATAATTATTTCTTTAACAACTTCTTTTTCAATAATCTTTTCATTAAAAATACCGGTTGGTGCGTTTCCATATTTAACAAGGTTGAAACCATTTTTGAATGTTTCAATCGCGAATTTTTCAACATTGTCAATCTTATTTAATTCACAATATTTTAAAAATTCGTTATCTAACGTTAAGTAAAACTTCTCCATTTTTTTCTATGTCAGAAATGTCCGATATCGAAAAATGTAAAAAGGGTTGTTCACTTTCAATATCAAATGTTTCGTATTTATTTGTTTTAACATCGTAAATACCATAACCGTGATGGTTAACTGTTTCTCCAAAATTTTGTTGTATCATCGAACCTATCATTACAGCATCTCCACCGTTTGTTAATTTAAAAACTTGACGTTTGTGTATGTCACCACAAAGTAATAAATCTAAATCAATAAAATTGAGTGGGGAGTATGCGTTTTCAAACTCAAAACCTAAGTCAGTTGATAAACCTTGTATAGGTCCGTGAAACAAACCAATGTAAAATTTACCACTTTCCTTATTGTATTCAGGTTTTTGGTTGTGTTGGTATAATGAGTAAACAACCCAGTTTATGTTTTCATCCTCATAAACACCCGCGTCTTTATAATATATGATGTTTGGGTTATTCATAAGTTCAACAACAGGTGTTATACTATCCAATCTGTTTGTGTTATTTTCCAAAAAATCATGGTTACCAGGTATAATTACAATTTTACCAATCTTTCTTGTTATTTCACCAAAAAACCAAGACGTTATCATAGTCTGTTCATTAGATATGTTAATTTTTTGATGAAAAATATCACCGGTTATAACAACTCGAATTTCGTCTGTCGTATAATCAGACAAACTGTTTTTCGCGTTTTTCAAAAACAATTTAAATTGTCTTTTATACATGTCGTGGTATTGATAATTCCTAATGTGTAAATCAGAAATGTGTACTATTTTTTTTATCATTTTAAATAATCTTTAACGTTTAATTTAAGAACTGTATTAGTTATTTCTTGTGGTACTTTATATTCTTTAAATGTTTTGTCATCTTTTAAATGTGCAATTACGCATCCATATAACTTTAAATCTTTAAATTTACTATCTTTTAACATTTTTAAAAGTAATTTACCATACAAAGGTAGTTGAATAAAGTAGTGAGTTAGTGCTGTGTCGTAATAAATCTCAAAGGGTGGTAACATTTTTATTGTATATCGTTGAATTTCAAACTTTCTTTCTTGATTTGTTTTCCAATCTGTTATTGCAATCCCATATGATGTTTTATCTTTGTTCGGTATTAACCAAACTTTATCAGGTTGACCAACATAACCTAATTCAGGGTCACCTAAAACCATTTCGGTATCCAATAAAACGGCGCCCCTTTCGTGCATCAAGTCGATGTATTCTTTTCCCGCAACAATCATACTATTACTTCTATCAACTAATGTGTCGTCACAATCAAATATAGGTTCTCTGATGTTTTTATAATTACCATATTGACTTATCAATTCTGATTCTAAAAAATAGTGAGCCCTACTACCCATACTAGTTGCTCTGTTACCAGCAGTTGCCCATTCCGATAGTAATTTATTGGCTTTGTTTCTATCACCATTAGACATTTCCAATGCCTTTTTTTCTGAATCAAATTCCACATGAAATTTTTTAACGATTTTAGATACCGAAGGAAAATCATTTTTATGATTTCCATCAATATCTTTCATAAAATAAACATGTTCCTCTTCAAAAAAACTTAATTCTAATTCGTTTTTTCTTTTTTCAACGACTTCTCGTATTTCCTCTGCAATTTTTTTTAAGTCCATTAATCTAATTTAAATTCTTTATATTCACTAAGATTACCCTGTAAATCTGCAATATCTTTATCTTTTGGTAATCTAATTACGTTTATTTTTCCAAGTAATTTACCACAATTCATTTTATGATATAAATTTTCCGTATTATCCCAAGCATCCCCATCCAAAACAATTGTGACTTCACAACCTAAGTCGTATATTTTTTTATATAACAAATCCGGCACATGTTTACCCAATAATGGTACCGAATTATTTAAAAAAATAGAATCAAAAACACCTTCAACCAAATAAACTTTTTTACTCCAATCAACTAAAATCTCATTAAAAATAATGATTTCTTTTTCCGCCGACGGGTTGAGATATTTCATTTTTGTTTTTGGTAGATATGAACGAGCAATAAAATAATTAAGTGTTTTTCTTTGGTCATATGATGGAATAATTATTCGATTTGAATATAATCCTTCATATGCAAAACCTATATTATATTTTTTAATCATATCATCGGTAACGTTCCTACCCTTTAAGTAAGTAATTGATTCTTTATAAAAATGTGTTCTTTTAAATGCCTCACTTAAATTAGAAAGTGGTATAAATTCTTTTGGTAGTTTGATTTCCTTTCTTGTTTTTACAATCACTTCACTATCTTCTGGTACCAAAAGTTCATACCTTTTTAAATGTTTTTGATTACCATATTTTTTTATTAATTTATAAACCGAACCGTGGGTGTTGTGTGTGTCACCACAAGACCAACACTTGTATACATTTTTTTTATAATTAATTTCTAAATTACCCTTACCATCACCTTTATCTAACCCCTTTATTTCGTGAGAACAAACAGGACAATCAAATGATATTTGAAATCTATAATCATTATGCATTGCATAATCTCCGAATATATCTGTTAAGATATCCATGATTGGTTTATAGTCGGAGTTTTTATTTGACATAAATAAAATATAACGAAAAAAAGATAAAAAACCAAAAAAAATAAAGGGTGGGGGTTCACACCAAAAACCACCCACCCTTGTGTTAGGTTATTTAATTACCCCAACACTATGTTTTTTATATTTAAAATATACGAAACTTTTAATAAAAAACCAAGAGTTATTCCACAATTGATTTTTGCATATTAACAAATCCAATAATACACGTAACAGCATCTGCCATATCGTAATTTTCTTTTTTTAGACCACCTGTTTTGTTATATAACCATTTAACTTCGGGACAAACAGAATTTACATTTTCCCATATCAGATGTTTCTTGTCAATATTTTTTGGTAGTCCACCAAACAAAACGTTTTTACCTTTTTCATTTTTTCCAATTAGAGATGGAAACGCAAATTTTCTGGCATTGTATGTTGAAATAAACGTTGGAACGATATTCAATATATCGTAACATGATTTTAGAATCATTGTATTGTATCTAATTAACACCCCAACTGTATAAATGTTGTTTGAATTTAAAAGAGGTTCTTCAATTACAACTCTTGTGATACCAACATCCTTATAGTTTTCTAAATGTTTTTTAAATGCATCCGCTTTTTTTATTAATTCCTCGATTTTATCTTCTGGTTGTGGTTTTATTTTGGGTGAAAAATGTGTTAACTCTAATAATTTAGATTTATTTAAATCAAATAATGCAAATCCAACTGTTTTTGTACTTATATCTAAACCTAATATCTTAGGTGAATTCTTAAATTTACTATCCATATATTAATATATATGAAAATTAAAAAGAAAAGTAAATAATTAAAAATCTATTTTAATTCCAAAAACCTGTGTTCCACTTCTTTTTACAGGATTCGCTGTCTTTCCAATAACCAAAACTTCTTTATTTTCATTTAATAAAGCAATCTCGGTTATTCTTTTATCTTGACCACTTGTATATGTCGGGTTTTGTGTTGTGTTAAATTGACTTGATGGTAAGTTAACTAAAAAATTCATTTTTTCAATATCAGTTGCTCTTACCAATTTTATACTACCAGGAAAAGGTTGTTCATCACCAAATTGTGGGTCGGTGGATGGTTCATTTGGTATAGGTCCAAGATATGTTTCCAAATCAAAAACAGAACTATTAAATTCATATAATGAATTTGTTATTTCAAAAGAATAATTTTCGATATTTGATGGATTAATGGTGTTTCCTGATGTGTGATTAGGAATATATGATGTCATGTTAATTGACAACCATTGATTTGGTAAAGGATAATCACCCAAATTTGTTACTTGTATTAAAATATAAAAATTATCTGCAATTATACCATTTTTTGCGCTACACGTTGTTCCTGTAAACATGAAAGGGAATGAATTGTTATCAAATTTTACATGCAAATTACTGGCTGTACTATATAATGTTTTACAAGAACTATCGGTATCCGATTCTAAATTTAATTTTACATAGTAATTACAAGGTAATGAATTTAATTGTGAGTCTTGTGAATTACTAAACATATACGATACCCAA
>Ga0129333_10003613_pt1 | contig 14505 bp, 16 predicted proteins | sample CPB6_08_DNA_FD_94474 | JGI IMG/M metagenome (GOLD analysis project Ga0129333, IMG submission 94474) | Freshwater to marine salinity gradient microbial communities from Chesapeake Bay, USA - CPBay_Sum_0.6_0.8_DNA | ecosystem: Environmental > Aquatic > Marine > Coastal | place: USA: Chesapeake...
CCACTTGTTGCCAGGTCTGGATTTCGGTCTAAGGTCAGAATCTTAGTGTAAGCAGAATCCTTACGCATCGTAAGGCTTGTGTTGCTGCTTGTAGTGTCGCACCAGATTGAGCCATTGGTTGTGCCTGTTGGTGTCACTCCAGATGATGGAGCAAGTATAAGCGAAGGATTAGCAGCAACTGGAGCAGCCAAGTCAAGCCTGGCAGCAGGAGAGGCAACACCTATGCCTAATCTATCATTGGCGGTGTCATAGTTTAATAGACTATCCTGATTGAGAACTTGATTTGCTCCGGATGTAGTGGTGAGCAATAGCCTTCCGGCAGTAGTTGCACCGGAGACAATTGAAGTACCAAGAGTTAAAGTAGCAGCAGGGGCAGCTACCCAGGAAGGAGCAGAACCAGTGCCATTAGATTGCAGAATCTGACCTGCTGAACCTGCTGTTGGCAATTCAGAAACAGCAGTTCCAGTGGCAGCATAATAAGTCAGCCTATTGGCTGTTCCAGAATTGACTGTGCCACTTCCTCCACCTGATGCATTAAGAGTTGTGCCACTAAATGAAAGTCCAGTACCAAGAGTTATCTCCTCTATTGCTCCTGTTAATGCAGTTGTTCTTCCAAGCAATCTGGAAGTTGCCATTGTAAGACCAGAACCTGTTACTGCACCAGGCGCAACAAAATCAGTTCCGGCAGTAGCATTAGTGATACTTGTTGCCCCACTAAATTTAGCCATCTGATTATTTGTTGGAGTACCAGTAGTAGTAACTGTTCCTCCGCTACCACTTGATGCAGAAGTTACTCTTCCTGTAGCATCAACCTGTATGTTGGCATTAGTATATGTTCCTGCAGGACTTGGACTTAATGATTTTAAGTTTATAACTCCAGATGCTGCCTGAAAATCTGTGTTGGCAAATGTTGCTGCACCTTTAGTAGTGCCATCAGCAGCAGCATCCTGAATGCCTATGTTTGGGGCAGTAGATGAGCCACTATTAGTTATTGGAGCAGTAACAGAAACAGAAGTAACCCCTCCAGGAGATCCATTAGCTGCTGCTGTAATCCTGCCTTGTTGATCAACGGTTATGTTGGCATTGGTATAGCTATTAGGTGTAACAGCAGTATCAGCCAGATTTAAAGTAACTGCTCCAGATGTTCCTCCTCCACTCAATCCTGTTCCGGCAGTTACCGCTGTGATGTCTCCACCACCTCCTCCTCCAGAGATCGGGAAAAAGCCAACCATGCGCCAACTTCCTGAACCCTCACTCACAAGCATGGCACAGTCTCCGGCAGCAGTAGTGATGTCTGAGCCACCGGGAAGGATCAAGGTAGCTGAGTCAGTCAGAGTGCATACACCATCAAAGACAAGGATAAACCTTGATCCTGCCGGACAAGTGCCAAATGAATTTATGCCATTGAATGCTCCTGTGATGTGCAGATAGTTTCCGGTGGCAGTTGACAGATTAACACTTGCCGATGCAGCTAATGCACTTCCCTCGGCCTCATATAGGGCATTCTCCAAGGTATTAACATCCTTCTGAGTCAGGAAGGAATCAACCCCACTCTCCAACCAACCTCTTAGGTCAGCCGGAGAAATAAGTTGTGAGGTATTGTCTGGAAAATTGGTAGAACTGAGTGCATCTAAGGCACTCCTGGTTATGTTAGCCATACTTAGCCATTCTCATATCCATCGTCAAATCCTGCACTGAATGCTCCACCCACGGCAGAATCTAAGTTAGACATTAGTAATGTGAACTTGGTCGTACCTCCGGAGGCATCTTCCGGTTGATTGGTGGCCTCAGAAATAAAGCCTTCAATCACTAAACTGCCAGAGGTGAGCCGGACTTTCTTGTACTGCTCATCTTGAGACAAAGTTAAGAAATCACAGAGACTTTGAGGATAACTAAATGAGACCTCTATTGGCTTAAATAAATACTTTTCATACTCAGGCTTAAAAATGTTTGGAGTGATATTGCCATTTTCGGTGATTGCTCCTGTCAGAAGCTCAATGCACTCCTCCTTCTCCTGATTACCATCAATAGTGGATGAGTAGTTGGTCTGGTACTGTCCTGATGTGTAGCGCAGCATGGGTGTTGGTAGGCCATAGGTGTGCATGCCAAGTACCTTCCACCATCTGGCTGCTATTCGTGCCGGAGTGTGGTAGATGTTGTATAGCGCACCCACAGGGCTGTTGCTGGCTGTGATTCTGTTGCTGCTCATGGATGCTGTGCCAGCTTCTAATGTGACAGCTCCTGTCTCATCCAGAAGAGCATACTCAGTGTCTTCAATGTCTTCAATTTCTAAATCAAATCTATTGAGCCAAATGATGAATGTGTTGTAGTCATTAGGTCTGTCTGATGATCCTGAGTTATCGTCGAAGAACTGGAGCTTCCGGCTTACCTCAATCGCATAGCCTTCCGCAATAATTTTAGAGAGCTGCTCAAACTTAGCTGAAGAGTTCTCATTCATTGCCCGGTTGTCAACAAAGTAATTTCGGTGCGTGTGAATTGCCCAGATACCTGTGGTTTGAATGTTTTTCCACTTGTCATCATAGCCTATCTTAATCTGATTGGCAAGCAGGTCAACCTTAGCCACCTGGTCAATCTCACCGACATTGTTAAAAGTCTGGCTAAGTGTGTTCTGGTAGAAGTAATCTCTTGACTCAATCCTGATCTTCCACTCTGAACCTGTCCACTCAAATGCCCATCCAAGGCAGAAGATAGTATCTAATGACTCAAACAACTCTTTGAATGATATCTCATATATGTTCTCATTTTGTGAGGATTCATTAAAGGTACAACCATTGGCTATCTCCTGAGTTGTAGGAGCATTTCTAATTCTTAATCCATTAGTCAGAGCATTGTTCCAGTAGCATCCATCACCTGACTGGCTGAATGTGTCAGAAAGGAGCATGTTGTTGCTTCCGGTGTATAGGTAGATAAGTCTCCGCAGAAACTTCTCAATGGTCAAGGTGTTGGCAAAAGTGGCATAATCAAAGTTGTTCTTCTCGGACAACTTCAAGCACATATCTGTTATTGTAAACGCTACGGTTGCTTGAACAGCAACATCAAATGGCCTAAAATCTCCATCATCACCAATTGATATTCTTAATGATATCATATCAGTTGGTTGAACATCTGCACTTGTAAAACTACCCGATAAACTTAAATCCCAATCAACATAGCCGTTTCCTAAAGTAGCTATTGGTGATTGAGCAATATCAATTGGAACAAAAATGAATGGATTTGTATCAGGTAGTGGATAAGCCGGATTATTAACTAAATAGCCAATTTCTAACTTAACATTTGCAGTATTACCTGTTGAAGCTGATTGTATTACAAATGCATGTTTTCCCTTAATTGTCCAATTATAGTATAAAGTTCTTGTATAACTTGAATTGTTTTTGAATATCTGAATATTAGTACCAGCATCATAAGCACCACCCATTGAATCAAAGGTTGAGCCATATTGTTGCTTAAAGTCACTTGTGTTCCAGTATAATGGCAGAAATCTGCTGGCAGTATCCCAATCATTAAGAAATACTGATAAATTATTATTTATATCAGCCAGATTCTGACCAGAGGCTACCAGATAAAGCTCTTGCTTGTGCAGTCTGGTATTATCCCAGGCACATGCAGGAATGGTGTTGCCATCAAGGTCAGTAGTGGCTGTAATATCAACATCAATGTCATACCGAGCCTTGAACTTCTCCCTGAACTGGTCATCAATGATGCCTACCTTCACCTCCCATGAGTCAGTGTCGCACACATTATGCTCCTCATAGATAGCCATGTTCAGGAAGCCATCAAACTGATAAGGCGCACTATTATAGCCTACATCAGATGTAATGGTAATGGCAATAGGCTGATTGATGAAGAATTGGTCATAGATTGACTTAATATACCTTGCTCCCTCCGCATAGAATTTCACCTCAGTGCTGAATGGCTGATCTATGCCATGAGACTCCATACGGATGGCTGTGAACTCCACAGCATCCCAGCCTATTGGCTCTTCTACTTCATTGCCATCAAGAAAAAACTTCCAGTTTGCCATTAGTCTTTTAGTCCAAATCGGTTGTTAAGTATTCTGGTGCTGCGCCTTGGTGTCCTGATGAACTTCTCAAAGCCTCTCTCATCCATGTTGAGCTGAGTGATAGGCAAGCCCTTAAGTATGCTTCCAAGTTCTCTGATTTCACCGACAACTGGAGAGGCTATGCTGCTCGTCCGGCTGGCATAGTGGTTAGCCAGGAACAGCTCCTGCTTATTCAATGCATGGTTAGGAATTACCTGTGCGCCTTTAGGCAGCTCAACCAAGGTAGCAGTCGGTGGAGTGAAATAGACCTTGCCAGACTCAGTCACAACCTTCTCAACTCCTCGCTCACCGACAATGGCCTTACCTCCTTTGAATGGCTTGCCCTTCGTACCTTCTGCGAACTCAGGCACTGGCTGAGCCAGAACAAGTGCAGTCTGCACAGCAGCCAGACCAGCTACCAGAGCAGCAAGTGGTGGAGCAGAGACTGAGTACTTGATGATCTCCGGTGCAGCAGCAAAGGCAATGTTGGCAATGGCAGAGAGTTGTTGCGCTCTGAATTGTGATGTCTTAATCTCTTTCTCCTTCTCTCTGAAAGCCATTGTAGCCTCATCAATCTTTTGCTGGTTGCCATCTGCCAGCCTGATCTCTTCATCATATCTGCGCTGGAGCAGTGTCATCTCATTGCTAAGATTAGCTTGGTAGATGTCGAATGCGCCTTGGACAAGAGTAGCACCGATTTCGAAGGCTTTATTTCTAATTGCCTCTTTCTCTGCCTCTGCATCTTTAGTATCTTTTACTTCTTCTTTTAATCCTGCCTGGTATTGCTTTTGCCACTCCTTCATTCTGGCAATGCCAGCATCGTGATCAAGTTTTAGCCTATTGTCAATTTCATCTCTATTTTGCTTAAAGATGTCAAGATTAGTCTTATTGTGCATCAGTTCTGCTGCTGATGCTCGTTCAAATTCTTTTTCTTTGACCTTTGCACTTAATTCAGCAGCTTCAATATCCTGTTCATTTAATCCTTTGATTTTACCAAGGTTATCTTTTTTAAGATTGTAAACAGCTTCAGCAAAATTCTTTTCAGCTCCAAGTTCTCCGGCTTTTGAACCTCTAAGTTGCGCCCTTAGAGTCATGATTTGCTTCTCAACTTCAAGTTGTTTTAGTTTCAATTGATATATTTTCTCATCATCCTTTGCTTGTTGCTCTTTGTCCTTTTTTGTTTTTTCTGCTGCTTGTGCAAGTTGTGCTGCTGTTTTAGCAGTGCCATCACTTCTTAACTTAATCTGCTCCTCAGCAGCAGCTATTTTGCCTTTAATGTTGGCTATATCAAGATTTGCTTGCTCAATTGCAGCATTAGCATCAACTAATTCCTTAAATCCAAAACCAACACCTGCTGCTGCTCTTTGAGCTGCATTGTATTTATTGGCAGTCTTAGTATAGTTTAGTAAATCCTCCTGGCTCTTCTTTAATTTTTCTCTTTGGCTGCTTACAAAACTATCAAGCATGTCATCTGTCATCTTAATCATGTCAGATTGAGCAAACTTAAAGGCAGTTAATTCAGTAGTTGAAAACCTCTCTGCATCTGATCTCGCATTGCCAAACAGTGTGTTTATGTTATCCATAAACTCAGCAGTAGTGTTAAGTGCTTCGGTTAGGATAGGCTTTAGTAATGTGCCAATCTTGTTTAGGAAGTTATCCCAAGCATCACCTAAGTTATTAACTTTACCTCCTAATGTATCTGATACTGCTGCTGCTGCTCCTGCTACACCTTCATAATCACCAAGGCTTGTTAAATATTGTCTGATTGACTCATTAGTAAAATCAACCTGTGTCTTTACTCCCTTAAATGTAAATGTAACTTGGTCTCCTGCTTTTTGCGCTCTAACACCGAACTCCTTTAACCTCTCAAATTCTCCTACCTGAGCATCAATAATTGCCTCGGTTAGTTGATCAAATGACTTACCAGTGCTGGATGCAAGGTCTCCCAGTTTTCGCATCTGGTCGGTTGTTGGCCTAAATCCCTGGTTGGCTAACTTAACAAAGCTGCCAGTCAGCTCCTCAACACTAAATGGAGTTGTTTTAGCAAATGTTTTGATATTTTCCATTGCTAAGGCAGCAGCAGAGCCACTTCCAAGAGTGTTTTTCATAACAGCAGCAAGTTTTTCAAACTTTGCCGTGACATCAAAGACACTTTTACCAAATGCCACGATTGCTGTCACCGTAAAAGCACCAGCAATCATTTCCTTTAAGTTTCCAAATTGACCACCAAGGTTATCAACCTTTTTTTCGGTCTCAGTTACCTCTTTATTGTAGGTTTTAAGTTTGTTTATAGCCTCCTGCTCCTCCTTGGTAATCTTATCCCACTCATTATTGGCTTTCGACAACCCCTCGGCATCGACAACATACTTAATTTTAATCTCGTTGCTTGATAATACTGCCATTGGCTTTCTGTTTGGCTCAAAGATAAGCAATAAAAAAGCCACCGGAATCCGATGGCTCTTTGCCTCTGAAATAATCTAAACCAAAACACTATGATTTCTCAATCATGTTCTCACTCGTTTCTGTTTCTTCTGGTCTGCAATATAGCTGCTCAGAATTAAATAGTACTCGTAGATTGGCCTTTCGACCAGGTGCTTAATTCTTGCAGAATCTCCATTTGCAACTCTATACTGCTCATCAAATCGCTGCCTGTGCTGTCTGGTGATTGCAGTCCAATAATGTGCTTCAGGTTGTTTAGGTTTTGGAGAGTTTCGGCCTGCAAATAGGTCGGAAAATTCTGACTGTATTCTCTCAAAGAGGGCAGAAAGCCGTACTCCGGCAGATTCAAAAAAAAACCCTCCACATCATTGTGCTTCATCCAATGCTCCAGCTTCTGCTTGTTGTATGGATATTGATAATCCAATGGATTCTCATGCTCGTCAAAGTAAAGCACCGTTGCCAGCTTCAGCTGCCTGACCAGGCTAACCGATAGCTCCATCTGCTCCTTTAGCCTGGAGGCAAGGATGCCTATCTCGTACAGCTTCTTGTCATCCTTCTTCTTCTTGTCCAGGAGCAAGTTGATTAGGCCATTGTTCCAGCCTTTAAGATAGTCTGGGTTGATTTGCCAGAGTTCTTCTGTGAATATGTCTCTGGCAGCCACTGCCCTCTGGAATGGCACATTGACCTCTGCCGAGAACTTAAAGTAATTGACTCCACCCGAGGTGAATGCAAACTCAATCTGATCCCACCTTTCCTTGGGTGCTACACCCCTGTAAAGTATTCTGCCTGCTTGTTGCGGTACAGCAGCTTCTTCTGCCACTTGTTGAGCAGGAGCAGCAGCATGTGATTTGCGCCTAAATAAATTGAGCATAAAAGGAATGGATAGTCAAGAAATAGCCAGCTGATGGCAATGAACTGCCATGCACCGGAGCAGATTGGGCATTCACCCAGCGGTTTGGCTAAGTAAGTTGGTAGCCTCTGGATTTGGGAGAGGTAGAACTGCCCAAGTGGGTGATCCTCCAACAGATAGTCCAGAAACAATGAGAAGGATGCGCTGAGTGCAGCTATCAGCAGCAACATCAGCAAGCTCGGCATCGTTAGGTAATTCGATAAGGCAGCAGCCTCTGCGCCTGCCACCGCAACTTGCATTAATATCATGGTAATTCATTGTCTATGGCATTGATTGTAATATTGTTCTCCTCAAAACTTGAGTAAGTGATCATAAATGTTATGCAGATATGAGTGTAGGTCTTGCCATCCTTAGCAATAAACTCAATGATGTTTCCAGTTTCTGGGTCTGTAAAACTTAACTCATACTGCCCAGCATAAGGATTAAAGAATCCTTCTGGAAGCCCTTCCATATCAACCTCCACAAATCCATTAGGATCAATGGATAGTGATTGCTGCACTCTGACATTTACTCCAGGCTTAACTATGTTGGTCAATACTCCAGATTCAAAAACTGCTGGAGGAGTCTTAATAAAGACACCTGCCGGACAGCTTAGATATGGCTGACAAATCTTATAGCAATTAGTGCAACATAGTGCCATACTTTTCCAGATTAAAGTTGCTTGTGATCTCGGCAAAGTTAGAGAAAATAAAATAGCGGAAGGCATCAAGGGCATGGCTCTTGTCTGGGTTCTTGTTCTTCCACTGGTCAAGGCTGCCTTGGCGGTCTACCTTGGCTTCCTTTAGGTCTGTAACGAGAGCAGTACAGGCTTTCTCTGAGATGGTAATCTTTGCTTTCTGAAAGATCAGGATGGTAATAAGCCTACTTGCAATGTGTGATGGGTTTGCCTTTGGCACTTGCAGTTGCATGTCGGTCAACTGAAGATAGTTTTTTATAATCAGGTAAGCACTGATGTTGCCCTGAGTAAATGCATTTCTGCTTGCTCCAGAGGCATCACCATTGATGACATACATCAAACCAGGATATTCCTGCCGGATTGTCTGGCATAGAGTTGATAGATCCCCAATGCGGTAGACCTTCAGCACATTGATGGTTGCATAGTTGGCTGACTCACTGCCGTACTTGATGTACTGACTGACTACACATGTGTTGGTCACATTGAAGTCAAAGCTGAGGTACAGGTTATGCACCGGAGAGGCTTTGATGTAGCCATCATATACATGTTTAGAGTATTCGAAGCTGTTGGCAAAGAGGCTTTCCCTATCCCAGATGCCCCACTGACCAAGGGCATAGACTTCGTAGTAGGTTTGGCTTACCTGCCGGAGTGACTCCATCCTGGTGACATACTCATCATCGAGGAAGTTGAGTGCATCACGGTAAGTGCCATGCAACCTAAGTATCTGATTCTGCTCCTTGGCTGGAACATCATCAAAGAACCGCTTCTTAATCCAGTGGCTGTCGGAGACCGGATTGAAGGTCAGGAAGAATCGCTTTGGCTGCTCTGACTTACCCCTGAGTCGCAGAGTGATCTGAGTGAAGTCCTCCAGACTTAGTTCAGTGGCTTCCTCAATCCAGATGTACTTTGCCTGGGAGAGTGACTTCAGCTTTTCAGGATCATCACAGCCAAGGAAGACAATCTTATTGCTGCCGGATTGCAGCTCAAGGTATCCGGTCTTAGCCTTCACCAGCTTCTCAAAGCCCCACTGACTAATCTTATTGCGGAAGTCAGCAAAGACTGAGTTTCTGAGAGTGCTGGCTACCTTTCTGATGACAAAGTAAGTCTGGAATTGGTTGGCCTTATGGTTGCATATCTCAGCCAGCAGAAGCTGAATCATGGTCTGGCTCTTGCCTGATCCTGCCCCACCCCAGAGGATGTTGTAGGTCTTAGGCTCAACCAGAGCAGGCAGATACTTCTGACTCCATAGGTCAGCAGATGACAAGTCAATTATTGCCATCAGTCTGCCTGATCCTCCTTGCGTAGAACTTTAGGCACAATGACCTCATGCATCTGCACGGTCATCTGTTCTTGGTTCATCAGTCCAAGGTCTCTGGCTATGATATTGTGATTAAAGAAGCCAGAAGAAGCACCTTCGAACTTCTGCAAGCGGATGGCTTCCTCTATGCGTGTAAAGACCTTATTGAAGTCTTCTGATTTGTTTCTATAAACAGCTAAGGTTGCCCAGCAGCTAAAGCCACAAGCAAGCGCAAAGCCATCCTTTGTCAGCACTCTTTTCTTTGGGATTTCAACCCTCATTGCATCCTTGCCTCTGAAGTCCACCTCAATGAGTGGATTCTCCTCAGCCCACTGAACATATTGTTCAAAGTTGGTCAGGATTTCATCTGGTGATTTGAATTTGCCATCAAGACCATGCTTGAGGCGAAGTTGCCAACAATTGTTTCCTTTCGGTGCTGCCATAAATTGTACCGGGATTGCTCCCCTTGTTTTAGGTGATTATTTTTTCTTTGCTGCCTTCTTAGCCTTCTTAGCCACAGAGAGCGCAATGGCTACTGCCTGCTTCTGAGGCTTGCCTCGCTTCATTTCAGCCTTTATGTTGCTGCTAACTGTCTTAGCTGAGTAACCTTTCTTGAGTGGCATAGTCTTAAACTTGTTTGCGCAAAGATAGGTATTTCACAATTGCCTCATACATGTCCTTTTGGTTCTGCCAGCGTTTCATGTGTCCTTCATGGCCTCCTTTGGACAGTTTGACTTCCAGATGCCTGATTTTGCGAGTGAGAAATTCAAGGCAGTCCTGATACTTAAATTCGTTTGGAATAGATTGATACATAAGGTCGTTCTGATATGTTACATTGGTCTGCCAGAGTTCTGGCATTTGGCTTAGATGGATTGCATTAACTTCATTCATTGTAGTCCTTGAGCCTCATTAGTGGGGCATCGAATCGCAAAGGTACTATTCCGGTGCTACCAGAACGCATCTTGACTTGATCAATCAGGCAAAGGTCTTGGTTTGGCAATTCAGCACTGCCTACTTTGGTTGTGGCTGATGGCTCAAAGTAGTACTCTGGCCTAAGCATCATCCATATTACATCAGCATCCTGCTCTACTGAACCTGACTCACGAAGGTCGCTCATGAGTGGCATCTTATCGCTGCGTTCATCTACTCTCCGGCTAAGCTGAGATAAGGCTACCACTGGAATCTGGAGTTCTTTGGCAAGCATTTTTAAACCTCTGCTTATTTCGCCTATGATGTTGACTCGGTTTGTCTCCTTTGGATTGACTGAGTTAATCAGGCCGATATAGTCCACAAACAGCACCTGCATCTTGTGCTTGTTCTTCCACATGGTAGCTTTGGTTCTGATTTTTGACATGTTGAGGTAGCCTTCATCACTGATCTTAATAGGCCATTGCTTCATTCGGTGTACCGCATCATTGATGGCATTCTTGTCGTAGGGATTAAGGTCACCTTGTTTAATTTTATAAGCAAAGACTTTGCTCTCCTGGGAAGCCAATCGCTGCACCAGTTCGTGTTTAGTCATTTCAAGGCTGAACAGACCACAGCCTATTCCTTGTGTTGCTAAGTTGCGGATGATGGTTACTGCAAGGGCAGTTTTGCCTTGTCCAGGTCTTGCTCCTATGATTGTCAGCTCACCATTGACCAGACCTCCGCAGAGTTTGTCAAGTGCTGCTATTCCGGTGCGGTAGCCAGCTATGTCTCCAGGCTGACTATTGAGCCAGACCTTGGCCGACTCATCCAGCTGCTTGTGGAAGTCATCATCTGACTTGGTGATTGTGCTGGCAAGTATGTTGTCAAACTTAGACTGGTACTCGGAGAAGAGGTCAAATATGTCACCGGAATCAGACTGAGACTTCTGGAGCAGCTCAAGGCTGAAGGTGTATAGCTTGGCCTTCAGAAAGTGTTCAATCAGCAGGTGACTATGGCTTTCAATGTGACCAGGAGTTTTTAGGCAAGCAAAAATGTTGGCTATGGATTTTACTCCTCCGGTCTCTTTGATTAAGCCAGACTTTTTTATGGTGGCTACTGTTGTTTCTAAGTCCACTGGCTCACCGGCATCCTGAAGTGCCTGAATTGCCTTGGCTATGATCTTGTGTTGCTCATTCTGGAAGCAGTCAAGTGTAGGCAGGATAGAGAATGCTGTAAGCCTATCCTCAGGAGATAGCATCATTGCGGATAGGACTTGCCTCTCCAGTTCTGAATTTTCGAATTGCATAGTTGTTTTGGTTTAAGAGTTAAAATTAAAGGATTCGTGCATCCGGTGCGACCGTGCGCCCGGAACTTCTACGGTTTGCTCGTTTTTTTTGTTTTTAGAGAATGAGTTTTGATTCCTTGCCCATGTAGCTAACCTTCTACTAATGTCAAAGAACTTCTCAGCCTGATACCTCATTTTACCTTTGCCATCCTTTTCCATCCAATAGCCTTGAAAGTCTGCCAGCATTTGCTTGTCATATTTTGATTCAAAACTTGATAGGTCTGATATATCTACTTTAACATTTACTTCCTCATCTACATCCTCATTTACATCTACATCTACATCTACATTAGCTTCCACTTTGCTTGCCTTCTGCTTCTGCTTTGCTTCGGTCTTGCTTCTGCTTTGCTTCGACTTTGCTTTGCATCCGCTTTCCCACTTAGTCCTATTTGCCTGAAGATTAGGCTTTATGAGCAACCAGAATGGCAATGCTCCGGCTGATAATTGAGGCTCAATTCCATCAAGACCAAACTCAAAAATTGCCCTAAAAATTTCAAGTTGAGTGTCATTTGGAAGCAATTTTATTGCATCATAAAAGCTCCTATAAAGGATCATGCTATCTCTACTTTTTTCCATAAAAATAAATATTGGTTAATGGCACAAGTGGCATTTGTGGCACTTATAAACCAGGGTACTCAATGGTGGTTAAATGATGGTCATCAAAAAGATCAACAAGATCTATGTCAATCCAGTCCTCGTAAGTTGATGTTCCAAGACATTGGTCTTCATCCCAAATTGATACTTCAGTAGGATGTAGATAAGCACCTGATTCAAATTTGATCGTAATTACAACCTGAATCTTTTTTTCATTTTTTTCCATAAAAACAAAAACCCCATCCGGCTTTCCCTGTTGCGAACAGCCGGAACATAGGCTGACAGGTACTGACCGAATGGGGCTTTAATATTCTTCATGTGTTCCAATTAAACCGGGTTCGCAATCCGGGGCTTTCGCCAGTGCAAATATAACTACTTTCTTATCGCCCAAAAAAATAAAACTGTCATTCCGATGCTGAAGATGCCAAGTATGATGGCAATGGTCATCCAGCGGTGGTGATGGTAGCGAGCCTCACAGAAGGCATTGTCCATCTTTGTGTGCTGCGCTCTCCAGAACTCAAGTGTTCCTTCCAGCTCCTTGACTTCCTCACGCAGATCAGCAGCCTGCTCTTTGTGGTAGTCTCTGCTGCGCCTGTGATTGTCAGAATGCCTCCTGCACTCATCCAGTTTCTTCTGTAATTCAGTTAGTTCTTCCATGACTTAAATGTTTTAGTAAAGATTTTTTTGCAAATAAATTACAAAAGAACTTACTCTACCAAATTTTTAAATGAAAACCATCAAAGAATTTTTAAACCACCAGAGGCTGGCAGCTTTGCGTAGCTGATTGGTCAAGGTGGTTTCAAGGTAGAAGCCTCGCTCCTGCATCTGCTGCATGATGTAGTCATTGCTCCGGCAATTGACATGCCCATCACCATCCTGACCAGGCACTGCCCAGGAGAGAATGATTATGCCCTTGTCTATTGAGTGCTTGACAACATTATCAAGGAATGCCTGCTCAAACTCTGCCGGGATATGCTCGCCTACTTCCAGACTCATTACGCACTTAAACTGCTTGAGCAGGTTGAATCGCTGGCTTAAGTCCTTTACCTGCCCAATGCCTCCGGTGAGCTGCTCAGTCCAGGGATTGCCATCATAAGCCTCTACTACTAAGCCATGCCTCTTAAAGAATCTGGCATACTCTCCAGTGCCACATCCGAAGTCCACCAGAGTATCAATCTTACGAGCCTTCAAAATCTTTAAGATTGCACCTGCCAGCCTGCTGTCATGGGCATGCCCTTCCTTGGTTGGATTCTCCCAGAATCCTTGCTGATTTATACGCATAATAATAATCTATCATTTCAATTACTTCATCTAATGACCAGGATACAACTACCAGCCAATTGGCAGCAACTAACTTGTCAAAAATTGACAACTGATGCTCTGATGGCTTATTGTAGCCTACTTTAAGTTCAATTGCCATACCACAGAAATCTCTTTGTTGGTCTAATATTAAACAATCTGGAATTCCTGCCTTAACTCCCATTCCCTTTAGCTTGGCAGCTTCAATGCCATTCCTGCTGCCACCATTAGGGCAATGAAACCAGAATGATCCTATTGTATCCAGGTAGCGAGCAACTGCTTTCTGAAAGCTATCCTCTGTTCCAACATATTTTTTGTACTTAGGATTATGCTTAATTATTTCAGGAAGTTTCATTTCGAAAAAAAAACCAGGCATAAATTTTTGCAATTAATTTTGCAAACCTAAATCAAAACAATGGAATTACTTAAAATATCAGACTTCTGCCGGAAGTATAAGCTACCACAGCACCGATTCAGCCGATACAAGCGTTTATTCCACACTCAGAAAGTGGATGGCTACTATTATCCCTGGGTGAAGGTGGATGAGTGGAATCTGGCAATGGTTGCGGACATCCTTAAACATTCCGGCACTCGTAAGTGCAAGGACAGGCTAACTCTGGAGGACTTCTGCAAGAGGCACAATTTGACTACTGAACACTTCAATAAGGTGTGTCACCGGATGCAGCTGGAGGATCACAATGGGCAAATGATGGTAGCAGACACAAAGCAAAATGTGCTTCTGCTGCGTGATGGAAGGCTTATTCGGACTTATGTGAAAAAAAAGTGAAAATATTTTTGCAGATATATTGCAAATATAAAAAACGGTTTTACCTTTGCCTCAACATTTACCAATAACAATTACAGACATGACAGCAGCAGAATTAAAAATCGGAGACATTATAACCTTTACAAATAAGTTAGGATATGATGTGAAAATCATAGTTTCCAGAGTAGAAGAAAAAAGCTGGTACACAGA